>PVBE012837670.1_pt1 | contig 10345 bp, 10 predicted proteins | sample 1631181 | NCBI WGS metagenome assembly PVBE01 (sample SAMN08397723, study PRJNA350692) | Marine metagenome, whole genome shotgun sequencing project. | isolation source: water | place: Pacific Ocean | collected 2012-04 | reverse complement strand
GGGCCATCAGTGAGGCAAAGTCCTGGGCCTGGCCAAGATCAACCTTTGCTGGCTCCTCCTTGACCGGCGGCTCGACAACGGGCGGCACCGGGGCGGGCGATACGACTCCGCTGCTGCCCAGGGCACGGGTGGTCAGCTTCTGGGCCAGGGACCGGGCGCCATCGAGCAGCCCATCGACCTCGCTGGCCCGAATCCGGTCGGTCGCGAGGAGAGCCCCGGTATCCGTCGCGTGGACCTTCAGGACGCAGAACCAGGACGTGCCCGCCTTTACCAGCTCACCGGAGACCAGGTAGGCAGCCCCCAGGTTCTTGGCAGTATCCACCTCACACTCGCCCTCGATGCAGGTGAGGTCCAGGTCCATCGACCGGGCCATCATCACGATGTTCTCCCGGCTCATCACCACATACTTCCCGCTTCCAACAGCCTCGAGCACGCCCGCACGCACATCGTCTGTGAGCAGTCGACGCATCGGTCCTTCCGCTGGACCTCGTAGCTCCAGGACCGCGATCCGCTCACCGGACTCCGCCTCGCCCCGGCCCGGGACCAGGCACACCAGCACGACCAGCAGCAGGGACAAGATGATGGGAAGTCGCCACATGGCCGCCAGTCTACCGCACCTCAGCCCATGTGCCGCCGCCAGGTCTCCACGTTGGGGATCTGCAGGTACTGGTTGGTCCGCCGCACCTCGTCCATGGGCGCGTGCTCGCCGCCATAGGCATGGCCCGGGTAGAGAACACAGCTGCCCGGAAGCGTGCTCAACCGCTGGGTCAGCGTGCGGTACATCTCGTCAGAGTCCCCGCCCGGAAGGTCCACTCGGCCACAGCCCTGAAGGAAGAGGGTATCGCCCGCCACCAAAGCATCCTTGAGCCTAAAGCAGATGGACCCAGGCGTGTGCCCCGGGGTGTGGAGCAGCTCAATCTCGATATCGCCCACCTTGACCTTGTCGCCTGAGTCATGGCGGACGAGGTCGGACTCATCGAGGCCCGTGACCTTCCGGATGCCATCACCCTCAAGCTTGTGGCAGTGAAGCTTCAGCGGGTTCTTCCCGATGAGTGCCGCGATGCCCTCAATCTCAAGGCCAAAGATCTCACCGCCGACATGATCTGGATGGTAGTGGGTCGCCAAAGCCCCCACCAGCTTCATCTCCTCGTCTTCGCAGTACTCGACCAAATCACCCACCGCCCAGGCCGGGTCCACGACCACGCACTCCCGGCTCTCAGCATCCCCGATCAGGTAGACAAAGTTCTGCATCTGCCCGGCCACCGGATGGCCCTGGCCAAAGTCTCTTCCAGCAAGCAGCTGGCGAAAGTACAGCTTGCTCATGGCTTGACTGCCAGCTTCTGGCGGGCCGCCTTTGCCGCAGGAGAGGACGGGTAGAGGCGGATGACCTCATTGAAGAACACCCGGGCATTGGTGGGCTTGCCCGAGAGCGCAAAGCACTCCCCCTGCTTGTACATGGCCCAGGGCGCCCAGGCGGAACGCTTGTGTTGGTTGATGACCTCCTGGTACCGCAGGATGGCCGGCTGATACTTGCCCGCCTTCTTTGCTGCGCCCGCGCGGTAGTACCTGGCTTCTGCAACGCGCCCATGCTTGGGATGGACCTGCAAGAACCGCTCGAGCATCTGCTCTGCACCGGTGGTGTTGCCCTGGTCCAAGAGCCCCTTGGCACCATCCACCATGGTGTCCGGGTTGGGCTTTGGATCCCCTCCTATTGTGACCACCCGCGGGCCCGGCTTGCCCTCCTGCGGCGGCTTGACGACCTGCGGAGGTGGCTTCCCACCCTCCTGCGGTGGCTTGACGACCTGCGGAGGTGGCTTGACGATCTGCGGAGGTGGCTTCCCACCCTCCGGCGGCGGCTTCACAACCTGCGGAGGTGGCTTCACCACCTGTGGCGGAGGCTTGCCTCCCTCCTGTGGCGGCTGCCCACCCTCCTGGACTGGCGGTGCGATGACCGGCGCGGGAGGTGCCTTGAGCCCCAGGGCTTTCTCAAGCTGGTCTGCCCGACTCTCCAGCCACTGAACGCGAAACGCAGCATCATCTGTGCGGGCCTTCAGGTCCTTCCCCCCTTCTCCAACCTGGTGGCTGAGGACCTCGACCTCTCCGCGCATCTTGCCGAGTGCCGAGCGGACCTCATCGAGGCTCTCCATCTTCATCAGGTCCTTCTTACCCCTGGACCGGGTCAGCTCCTCAAGCTGATTGACGCGGGCCTCCACCTGGATGAATTGTGCCTCCACGTTCTTGAGTCGTGCCCCGTGATCGGCCAGCTCTCGGCGCATGCGCTCGGACCCAGACTGGCCTGTGCGATCAAGAAAGCAGGCCAGCAGCACCCACCAGAACCAGGACATGGACGACCTCCTGCGGTCAGAGACCAGATTTGTGCATTGGCTTATCGGATAAAGCCTCTTGTCCCCACCCAACCCGAGATCTGTGCTTAGATTCCAACGGGATTGGGAGAAGGATGCTCGAATACTATTTGGGATCACTCGCCTTTGGTGGCGTGCTGATTCTGGCTAGCTTGGTCTTCGGAGACTCGGACGTTGACGCTGATGCGGACGTCGATGTGGATGCGGACTTCGACGCCGACTTCGACGCCGACGCCGACATCGATCATGACATCGACGCCGGAGAGATGGTCCACATCGATGACCCCGCTGACATGGTCGTCAGCCGCTGGAACCCCATCCTCTCCATGCGTTTCTGGACCTTTGCCCTGGCCACCTTCGGTCTGACCGGCACACTCCTCACCATGATCGGAACACCGGCCATCGTCACAGGCGTGCTCGCCTTTGCCATGGGACTCGGCCTGGGCATAGGAACTGCCTGGATGTTCCACAAGCTCTCACGAGAACAGATCTCGTCCAAGACCACCCTCTCCGGCATCCGCGGAGTACACGCCACCGTCCTCCTGCCGCTGAGGCCTGAGGGAATGGGAAAGGTCCGCCTGCTCGTTGATGAGCAACAAGTTGATGTGCTGGCCAGGACCACAACCGGCACAACGCTAGATGCGAAGTCCACCGTGCTCGTCGTCAATATCGAGGACGGTATCGCAAATGTCACCTGTCTCCCGGAGGACTACCGGGAGCCCTCAAAGGAGTGAAGATGGAATCAATGATCGAACAAGTAGTCTCTATGATCTGCACCGCAGGTGGTGCAGGCGTAGCACTCCTGTTCGCGTTCATCGTCTTCAAGCAGTTCCTCCACATCGGACGACCCAACGAGATCCTCGTCTTCTCTGGTCGCAACCGAGAGCTAGCGGACGGGTCTTCCGTCGGCTACCGCGAGGTCCTCGGTGGCGGCTGGACCTGGAAGCGCCCAGTGCTCGAGAAAGTGGACCGGATGTCCCTGACATCCATTCCCATCGAGATCACGACCTCCGGTGCCTACTCCAAGGGCGGCATCCCCCTCAACGTACACGCGGTGGCCAATGTGAAGGTCTCCAGCGACCGACGCCATGTGAAGAACGCCATCGAGCGATTCATGGGCCGGGACCCAAACGAGATCAAGCGGGTCGCCAAGGAGACCCTCGAAGGTCACCTCCGCGGCGTGCTCGCGCAGCTGACCCCAGAAGAAGTCAACGAGGACCGCCTGAAGTTTGCAGAAGAGATGGTCAATGAGGCCGAGATCGACTTCATGAAGCTCGGCCTACACCTCGACACCTTCAAGATCCAGAACGTCTCCGATGATGTGAACTACCTCGACTCCATCGGACGATCCGAGATTGCACAGGTGGTTCGGGACGCAGAGATCGCCGAGTCCAACAACATGGCAGAGGCAAAGATCGCTGAGGCCGCCGCCACAGAGACGGCCAACGTGGCCGTTCAGCAGTCCGAAGAGGCCATCGTCGCCGAGACCAACGCGCTTCGAGAGCTCAAGGGAAAGCTGGACGCCAACGTCGATGCTGCCACGAGGCAGGCCAGCAAGGCTGCCGCCAAGGCACGCGCCCAGGCGGAGGTGGAGCTGCAGGATCTCCGGCGCAAGGTCGAGGAGCTGCGACTCCAGGCAGACGTGGTGCTCCCAGCTGAGGCAGCCAAGACCGAGGCAGTGTTCGCTGCACGCGGCGCGGCCGCCAGCATCGAGGCCGAGGGAAAGGCGATGGCCGAGGTCCTCCAGATGATGACGGATACCTGGCACACCGCAGGTAAGAATGCCAAGGACATCTTCCTGATCCAGCAGCTCGAGCAGGTGCTACAGACAGTGGTGGAGCGGGTACAGGGCCTGGAGATCGACGAGATCACGCTGCTTGATGGCGGAGATGGCGAAGCACTCCCCCGCCACGTCTCAAGCTACCCAGCCATGGTTCGTCAGGTGCTCGAGGAGCTCAAGGCATCCACCGGTGTAGACGTCACTGGAATTCTCTCAGGTGCCGCACGCGGCCAGAAGGAGACCGTCTAATGGAAACCATTATCGGAAGCGCAATCGTACTGCTCGGTACCTTCTTCGCAATCGGTGTGGCCGGCATCCTCCTGGCCAAGAAGCTGATCTACATCGCAGCGCCCAATGAGGTGCTCGTGTTCAGTGGACGCGGCGGCTACCGCACAATCAAGGGCGGACGCGGCTACCGCTTCCCGCTCATCGAGACCGTGGACCGCATGGATCTCACAAATATGATCATCGACGTGGCCGTACAAAATGCCTACGCCAAGGGCGGCATCCCGCTCACGGTGCAGGGTGTGGCCAACATCAAGGTCGCTGGCCACCAGCCCCTCCTCGGCAACGCCATCCAGCGCTTCATGGGCAAGGAGCGGCGGGCCATCATCAAGATTGCCAAGGACACCCTGGAGGGCAACCTTCGAGGTGTGCTCTCGCAGCTCACTCCTGAGCAGGTCAACGACGACAAGCTTCAATTCGCCGAGAAGCTGCTGGAAGAGGCCGAGCACGATCTCTCCAAGCTGGGGCTGGTGCTCGACACCATGAAGGTCCAGCACGTCGAAGACGACGTGGGCTACCTGGACTCCATCGGTCGCCAGCGGACCGCAGAGGTCATCAAGCAGGCCCGGGTGGCAGAGGCCGAAGCAAAGGCCGACTCCACCCAGAAGGACGCTGCCAACAACCAGACTGCGCGCATCCGCGACGTTCAGGCCGAGATGGCCATCCTTGAGGCCAACACCTCACGCCGGGTTCGGGAAGCCGAGACCGCCCGTGAGGCCATGATCGCCGAGGAGATCGGTGAGGTGCATGCCCTCATCGAGGAAGCCAAGGAGGACATCGGAGTGCAGGAGTCCCGAGTGGAGCAGGTCCGCCGTCAGCTGCAGGCAGATGTGACCGCACCCGCCGAGGCCCACTTCAAGAAGCAGCAGGCCGAGGCCCAGGGCCGTGCCGCCAAGATCATCGAGGACGGACGCGCCACGGTCATGGTGCTCAATGAGATGATCATTACCTGGAAGCAGGGTGGTGACTCCGCCCGGGACATCTTCCTCATGCAGAAGCTGCAGGGCGTCATGGGGAGCCTGGTAGACACCATCGATGAGGTCAAGATCGACCGCATGACCCTGCTGCCGGGCAACTCCGACTCGACCGCGCAGCGAGCGGTCACGCTGGTCGAGGAGCTCAAGGCTGGCGTCGGCGTGGACGTGCCCAAGCTCCTGGAGCGGGTCACGGGTGGCCCGTCGGATGGTTAGACGTCCGGTCTGACCCGAGGACTCGACCATCCGCACACTTCACGGAAAGACCGAGGGCCTGAAGCAGAGCGAGAGCAAAGCACTTCAGGCCCTCTACGACAGACGCATACCTGCAGAGCGGTACGTCAACCCCGAGCTCGCCCGTCGGCTCACAGAGCTGAGTCGGTCCATTCATCGGCAGATTGGGCTCTTGGTCGACCGCCGTGGGCGCGTGAGTCACGTCATCGTGGGAGATGCCCACCAGCTCTTCATTCCCGATCTGAGGCGCCACCGCGCCGGTACCGGTCGGTTCAGAGGCCTGCGCCTTGTCCACACCCACCTGCGCGGTGAGGGGCTCAGCCGGGACGACCTCACGGACCTCGCGCTCCTGCGTCTGGATGCCGTGGTGGCGATCCAGGCGCAGCCCAGCGGATTGCCCGGCTGGGCGGAGGTGGGCACCCTGGCTGCGGAGTCGGATGAGAAGCTCTCCAGTGCAGAGCCCTGGCAGGTGGAGCGTGTCCCAGACATCCACCGGTGGGACACCAACTTCCTGGTGTTCATCGAGGAGCTCGAGAGCCGATTCTCCAGGCGCGACTCCACCCGGAAGATCCACGGCGCGGAAGGCGCAATCGTCATCGGAGTCGCAACCCGAGACGCCACCTCCGCACAGGCCTCCCTCGATGAGCTCGAGCGCCTCGCAGAGACCGCGGGGCTGCAGGTCATGGACCGCTTCATGCAGTCCCGGAGGAAACCGGACGGCAAGTACATCGTCGGAAAGGGCAAGCTCCAGGAGATCCTGGTCCGCGCCATGCAGCTGGGCGCTGAGCTCTTGATCTTCGACTCTGAGCTCAGCCCGTCTCAGCTGCGCAACATCGCCACAGACACAGAGCTCAAGGTCGTAGACCGCACCCAGCTCATCCTGGACATCTTTGCCCAGCGAGCCCAGACAAGGGAGGGCAAGCTCCAGGTCGAACTCGCCCAGCTGAGGTATCGAAAACCGCGGCTCGCGCTGATGCCAACGGCCATGAGCCGGCTCACCGGTGGGATCGGCGGGACCGGACCTGGAGAGAGCAAGCTCGAGATCAACCGTAGACGTGCGGACGAGCGAATGAACCGGCTCGAGAAGCAGCTGAAGAAGCTGGGACGAGACCGGAGCCTGCGCCGGGGAAGGCGAAAGCGGGTCGGCCTGCCCCAGGTGAGCCTGGTCGGCTACACCAATGCCGGAAAATCCACCTTGCTCAACCGTATGACTCGGTCCAAGGTAGATGCAGAGGACAAGCTCTTTGCCACCCTGGATCCCACCAGCCGACGCATGCGCTTCCCCGAGGAACGAGAGGTGATTCTCACCGACACGGTCGGCTTCATTCGCCAGCTCCCCAAGGACCTGCTCCACGCCTTTCGCTCTACCCTCGAGGAAGTGGTCGAGGCCGACCTGCTGATCGAAGTGGTGGACGGCTCCAATGCAGACATCGATACCCACCTCGGCGAGGTCGAGGACACGCTGGCCCGGCTGGGCTGTGAGGCCACACCCGTGATCCGCGTGCTGAACAAGGTGGATGCGGTTGACCCAGCCCTGTGGGCAGGGCTCAAGGACCGCTACAACGGACTGCTGGTCTCGGCCCGGTCCGGGGATGGGCTCGATGAGCTCCTCGTGCAGGTCGAGCGGCATCTCTTCCGAGAGCGAGCAGAGGGGACGGTGGGCTCATGAGCTGGTGGTTGCTGCTGTTGTCATGCGCCGGGAACCCCGACCTGGACTCCGCCCAATCTGGACCCTTCCATGAGGGCAGCCCCGTGATCACCCATGTCAAATGGGGCTGCGATCAGGAAGATATGGACTGGGACTTCGAGGTGAGGACTGAGCACTGGACCGGCGCTGGATGGCTGCGAATGGCCAAGAGCTCGGAGTACGCCGAGCTCCACCGCATGCCATCAGTGGAGGCAGCGGGAGATGGCAGCACCGACAGACTCAGGCTCAGCCTGAACATCGCACAGGACTGGCGTTCTGCGTCCAGCGGGAGCTCCTCTGCTTGGCGGTGCCGGGATGAGTCGGTGCTCACCTACATGATCACCGTCTACGACACCTCTGGAGAGACGGTCACAGACTGTCGAACCTGGGGCCCAAACCCCGAAATCTGGGCGCAAATCTCAGGCGTCCACCAGTGCGAGACCAACCTTCAAGGCACCGGCGATACCGGTCAGTAGCGCCACGTCGACAATCGTGGGGGCCGCAATGCCATTGGGTCCGGGGCACTCAAGGATGACTGGCGTATGCTCCTGGAGACCTACCCGGATCGGATCCTCGTCGGGACCAATCTCGGACCCTCGGAGAGACACGAACAGCTTCCTGAGGTGATGGAGTATTACCGCGGCATCCTCGACCCCGAGATCGCCCACGCCATCGCTTCGGGAAACATGGAGCGCCTGATGGGTGTGGACCAGGCCCTAGCCCGCCCGCCGCCGCACAATCTTGCAGGCCAGCTCAATGGCAGCACTCATGCTGGCAGGATCCGCCTGGCCGGTACCGCACAGATCGAAGGCAGTGCCATGGTCCACGCTGGTGCGGATGATCGGCAGGCCCAGCGTCCAGTTCACACTCCGGCCAAAGTCCATCAGCTTGAGCGGAACCAGACCCTGATCGTGGTACATCGCAACCACCAGGTCCAGCCGTCCGGCATGGGCCTCCATAAATGCCGTCTCCGCACCCAGGGGACCCCGGATGTCCCATCCCTCGTCCCGCAGATCCTGGCAGGCAGGCCCAATCTCCGTGTCCTCCTCGGTGCCGAGAAGCCCTCCCTCCCCCGCGTGGGGATTGAGACCACAGACGCCGATTCGTGGGGAGGACAGGCCCAGATCATCCTGTACGGCCCTGGCTGCGGTCCTCACCACATGACACACCCGATCCGAGCGAATCGCCGCCGGGACTTCACGGAGCGGCAGGTGGGTGGTGAGAAGCGCCAGCCGCAGGCTGCCGCCGACAAAGGCCATCACCGGCTGCTTCACCCCGCAGATCTCCCCAAGGAACTCTGTATGGCCCGGGTGAGCAAACCCCTGGGCAGCAAGCCTTCCCTTGTGGATTGGTCCCGTCACCAGCGCGTCCGCCTGCCCCTGCAGACAGGCCTGTGCAGCAATCCGAATCGCAGCCACAGGCACTGACTCCGCACAGTCAGACGGCGTGACGAGCCCCACCCGGCCAGGCCAGACTCTGTCCACTTCTTCCAGGCCGGATACCTCCACCAGGTCCAGTCCGGCCTGCTCTGCCGCACTCAGCATCGGGACGCGCTCTGCTATGAGCACCACCCGCTCTTGCCGAGGTCCCGCAGAAAGCGCCCGAGCCGTGACCTCCGGGCCAATGCCCATCCCGGGGGTGATGAGGAGGGTCACTGGGTCTCGAGCTTGATCTCTACAGCTGCGGCACGTCGTGCCTGCTGGTACCAGGTGTCCTTCTCGCGCGCGATGTGTCCCTGGTAGACCTTGGCTGCAATCTCGTCCCGTACATCCTCGTACTTCCTGAGCTGGGCCTTCTTTCGGCTCCGGACCTGGAGCAGGAAGACGCCCTGCTCGGTGAGGATGGGCTCTGAGACCTGTCCAATAGGCACCGCAAAGGCCGGCTTGTCGAGGATGTCGACGAGCTCACCTTGCTTGTAGGTCCCCATGCTGCCGCCGTTGGCTCCGTACGGACCCTGATCGACAGCGGCACTGACCACCTTGAAGGACTCTCCCTTCACCACTCGCGCCCGAGCCGCCTTGGCCTTGGCGACCACAGCCTTCTTCGCAGCCGCATTTGCTCCGGGCGGGAAGCCCAGGAAGATGGCCCCGAGCTCTACGACCTGGGGTGCATCGGCCCCCTCGGACATCCGCCGGAACGCATCCCGAATCGCATCCTCGTTCTCGGCAATCCGCGGACGAATGATGGCCTGAGTAAACTTCTGGTCCCGAAGCGCGTCCTGGATCTCCTCTCGGTACTTGCCCCAGGTCACCCCACTCCGCTCAACCTCAGCCTGCAGCTTTGTGCGGTCGAGACCGTGTCGACGTGCAACATCGTCGATGGCCCGGTCCACCTCCACCGGGGTCACCTCGAGCTGGAGTCGCTTCATCTCCTGCGCGACCAGGCGCCGCCGCACGATGCTGTCAAGCACCTCCAGCTCCGCTGCTCGGCGCACCTTGGCATCACCGGGTGTTGCCTTGGTTCGCTGGGCGATGAACTCCCGGCCAAGATCGTAGACCTCGGAGAGAGTCACGACCTCATCGTTGACCACTGCGGCAATGCGATCCACCACCGCCGCGCGTGCCGGCGAGAGGCCGACGAGAGCGCACAGCAGGGTGAGCAGGGTCACTTCTTCTTCGCTCTCAGCTTCGCTGGGGGACGCCCACCGTGCTTGGCACCCCTACCGCCAGGGCCGAAGCCCGGGCCAGCGGGCCGCCGGGCCGCCTTGATCTCGATTCCATCCAGCTTGCTGGTCTGGAGGTCCACCTTGGCACCATCCCGCAGGCCGCCCACGAACTCTTCGTAGAGTGCCTTGAGCTTCGCGTTCTTGACCTTGCGGAGAACAGAGCCCTTCATCTGCTGGAAGGTGCGCTCCACCCGGTCCCGCTTGCTGGCGGCCATCACAATGTTGTACCCACCGTCCGCCTTGAACACCTTGGAGATCTCTCCGGGCTCCTGCTTGGCCGGATTGCCAGGCTTCAGCGAGAAGGCCACCTTGACGATCTCATCGTCCAGACCAGGCTTGCCAGACTTGGGCACAAAG
>PVBE012445944.1_pt1 | contig 10345 bp, 17 predicted proteins | sample 1631181 | NCBI WGS metagenome assembly PVBE01 (sample SAMN08397723, study PRJNA350692) | Marine metagenome, whole genome shotgun sequencing project. | isolation source: water | place: Pacific Ocean | collected 2012-04 | reverse complement strand
TAACTATTTATATATATAGAAGTCAAGTGGTGCTAACAGGTAACAACCAAAGACCCAACCGACCACACAAGACTATAAAAATAACGGGGGCACTTTATAGTGTCCTTCATTTATGAAGGATTTTTTTTATGTTTAAATATAAAACAGAAGTAAGTAAATTACCAGAAGTTAAGGTTTTTACACCTGACCCACACACAGACTATCGTGGAACAATGTGGACACATTGGGAAAACTCAATGGATACGCCACAATCTAAAATATCTAAATTCACTCGTTCAAGAAAAAATGTTCTTCGTGGATTACACGGAGATAATGAAACTTGGAAACACATTACTTGTGTTTATGGTGCATTTTATCAAGTTGTAGTAGATTATCGTGAAGATAGTCCAACTTATCTTGAGTGGGATAGTTTTGTATTAGATGATAAAAATATGAAAAGCGTTTTAGTTCCACCAGGTTTTCTCAACGGACATTTATGTCTATCTGACGAGTGTGTATTTCATTATACACAATCCTATCCAAATGATTATGTTGATTGGCAAGACCAGATGTCAGTTAAATGGAATGACCCAATGCTAAAAATAGAATGGCCAATAGATAATCCAATACTGTACGGGAGAGACAAATGAAAGAACGAAAATTTTTACCAACAATAGAAGATTTAATTGATAGATTGTCAATTTTTCAAATGAAAGAAGTTAAAATACCAGAACATAAAGAAAAATATGCACGAGATATACACGACATATTAAATGATATTGATATCATTTTAGAGGAGAGTCCTGGTAAAGTAAATGCGAAACTATTAAGAGCAGTCATAGTATTGTCACAAATGAATGCACATATTTGGTATAATGAATCAGATGTGAGAAATGGTTCAAAGGGTAGTGATAATTTATTACTAACACACGGATTAAACGGAATAAGAAACACAGCTAAAAATTATATCACAGATATATTGGGTGGTAGAAAAGACCACAAGATAGATTGTTTAGCAGCAGATTTTAAAGATTGGGAAGTAAGTTGGGAAGATGAAGTTTAAAGAAACAAAAACACGCTCAACACAGAAATCAATCAGTTGGAGAGTTATTGCTTTTTTAAATTCTTGGTTTATATTAGCAGTAGGATTAACTGAAATTCCACTTTGGAATGCAATAATAATGAATCTAACCGGTATATTATTTTTTTATATACACGAAAGAGTATGGAATAATGTAGATATTGGGAGATATAGTGAATAAACAATACTTAATAGACTTTGAAACAGAAGTAAAAGAACGATATGAACGAGGTGAGATACACGCACCAGTTCATTTAAGTTCTAATAATGAAGAACAATTGATTGATATTTTTAAACAAGTTGATAAAAATGATTGGGTTTTTTGTAGTTGGAGAAATCATTATCACGCATTATTACACGGAATACCAAGAGATACTTTAATGAATCAAATAATCAGAGGTAAAAGTATGAGTGTTTATAGTAAAGAACACAAGTTTTATTCATCATCAATAGTTGGTGGAATTTTACCAATTGCATTGGGTGTAGCAAAATCAATTCAATTAAAAAATGAAAAAAATAAAGTTTGGTGTTTTGTTGGTGATATGACTTTTGAAAGTGGTTTATTTCACGAAACATATAAATATGCAAAAAACTTTGACTTACCATTACAATTTGTAGTTGAGGACAATAATCTTTCTACAAATACACCGGTTGATGAAACTTGGGGTGGAAAACAAGATGTTCCAGAAGACATAATTTACTATCAGTATAAAAGTGATTATCCACATCACGGCACTGGCAATTGGGTATTGTTCTAATGAAAGCATTAATAATAGGCGGTAAAGGTATGGTCGGAAGACAACTTGAAATTTTATGTCAAGATGTTTATGATGAAGTAAAGGTAGTTGATATTGAACACGATATGACAATACAATCCAATACAGAAATAATCAAAGATTATAATCATATATATCATTTAGCAGGAATCAAAGGTTCACCTTTACGAGTTAAAGAAAGTCCAGAGGATTATTTACCTATGTTACAATTTGATACTAATGTTATTAGAGCAGTTGGTAAATACAAACCAGATTGGTTTTTATACACGAGTTCAGTAGGAGTTTATCCACCAAGTGAGTATTATAAAGAAGATGATGTATGGGATAATGTTCCAAGTCCAAATGATAAAATTCCTGCATATATCAAAAGAATGGGTGAATTAAGTTGTCAGGCAGTTAGTATTACAAATGATTATAAAAATATGACAATAGTTAGACCTGCAAATATATTTGGGCCTTACGATAATTTTGGTGAAGAATCTACGGTAATCGCATCAATGATTAAAAAGGGGTATCACAACAAAGTCTTAAATGTTTGGGGTGACGGAACACCAATAAGAGATTTTATTTATTCAAAAGATGTTGCACGAGGAATGCTACATATGGTTCAAAATAGAGTTAATGATGTTGTGAATCTCGGAAGTGGAGAAGAAGTTAGAATATCAGACATAGCGAGTGTTATCGGAACATACTTTGGAACAGAGATAGAGTATGATTTAACAAAACCAAATGGTGATATGAGAAGACAAATGGATACTGATAGAATGAGAACATATGGTTTTGAAAGAAAATACACATTAGCACAAGGATTAACAGAAACGATAGAATATTATGAAGAAATACAAAGATGAACTTATAAGAAGTATGGAGTGGTTGAGTGAACAAGAAAATACAATTTTTCTTGGACAATCAGTAAAATATAGTGGTAATGCCATTTACAATACATTAAAAACACTACCAGAAGAGGCGAGATTAGAAACACCAGTATTTGAAGAAGTTCAAATGGGTATGTCAACAGGTATGGCAATGAACGGATTAGTTCCAATTAGTTGTTTTCCAAGATTTGATTTCTTAATGAGATGCATGGATGCATTAGTAAATCACTTGGATAAAATGCAATCAATGACAGAATCTACTTTCAGACCAAAGGTAATTATTAGAACTTCAATTGGTTCTACTAATCCATTAAACGGCGGTGTTCAACATACACAAGATTACACCAATGAGTTTAAGTCAATATTGAAAGAAGTTAAGGTAGTTCTATTAGACGAACCAGAAGATATTTTTAAAGAATTTGAGAAGGCATATTATAGGCCAGGCTCTACACTATTAATTGAACACGGAGATTATTATAATGACAAATAAAGTATTAATAACAGGAACATCAGGATTAATCGGAATGAATTTAGCACAACGATTAAAAGATGAGGGATATGAAGTATATGGAACTATACATAAAAACAATAAAAGAGTTGAAGGAATTGAATACTTTTATGGTGATTTACGAGATATGGAATTTTGTAAGGAAATCACAGAAGGTATGGATATTGTAATTAATTGTTCTGCAAATACTTCAAATGCAGTAGATACAGTTAAATCCCCGTTAGTTCACGTTACACCAAATGTAATTGTGAATACACAATTAATTGAAGCAGCATATTTTAATAAGGTAAAAAAATACATTTTTATTAGTAGTTCAACCGTATATCCACCAAGTGAAGATAGATTAGTTGATGAAACTTGGAATATATTTGATGAACCATATCCAGTCTACCACGCAGTTGGTTGGATGAAAAGATATGGAGAAGTTTTGTGTGATTTATATGCAAATCAGTTATCACCAAGTATGGATTGTTTAGTTATCAGACCAGGTAATTGTTACGGCCCACACGATAAATATGATTTTGATAAATGTCACGTTACCCCGGCAACTATTAGAAAAGTAGTTGATAAACATAATCCAATTCAAGTTTGGGGAACAGGTGAAGACATTAGAGATGTAATTTATATAGACGATTTTACAGAAGGATTACTTACGGTTATGGAACAATGTAAAGAAAACTATGAAGTAGTTAATATTGGCTCTAATGAAAGTTATTCGATAAATGAAATATTAAACAAATGTATGGAAATAGAAAACTATGATGCCCCTATTGAATATATTAGTGGAAAACCTTCTATGATTCCAATTAGAAAAATAAGTTCACAAAAGATGAAAGATAAATATAATTGGGAAAGAAAACATACACTTGAAGACGGATTAAAAAAGACTATGGATTGGTATAAGGAGTATTATGAAGAAAGAATATAAAGAAAATGGTTTTGTAATTTTAGATAATTTTTTACCAAAGGAACAATATGATAGAATAGTTGAAATTTGTAGAGATGCTACATATGAAGAGGTAGACCAAATTAGACCAGGAAGATATGAAACTTGGGAAACACCGGAAGATGATTTCTTTCCATCAATAGATGAGGATTATATGGCTCATATGTGGGGTAGTTCAGAGGTTTCTAATTCAGAAGAAGTTCAAAATATGTTTAGTGAACATATTAAACCATTAGTTATTGAATTAACAAATGGACAGGCAGGTAAATTTATGCATCAAACTAATAGATACAAAAGAAATGGTAAAGACTTTTTAAGATTACATTATGATGATTATATGGGTTTATGTGGTTATGTATTTTATGTAGGACAATATCAATGGAAATATGATTGGGGTGGATTATTACAAATGAGAGTAGATAATGATATAAAAACTATTGTTCCTAATGCAAATAGATTAGTATTGATGAATCACTCACTTCGTATGGGACATTGGGTTACACCAACAAACACTTGGGCAAAAGAGGATAGATATACACTAACAGGTTTTTGTATTGATAAAGATAGAGAATTACCAGAAACTTGGAAAAAAAGAAAAGACCAGAAGATAGAACAATGAAAATACTAATAACAGGCGGAGCAGGATATTTAGGTTCAGTATTGACAAGAAACCTATTAAAAAATCACGAGGTATTCGTATATGATAACTTAATGTATAATCAAACTTCATTGGTTGATTTATCAAGTAATCCAAACTTTACTTTTGTATATGGAGATGTTCGTGAGTGGAGTAAATTGAAATATATAGTGGAACAAGTTGATGTTATTATTCCATTAGCAGCATTAGTTGGATTTCCATTGTGTGAAAAGGATAAAGAATTGGCAACGAGTATCAATACAACTCAAATACAAAATATAGTTGATGTAATGACACCAGACCAGAAAATTTTATATCCAAATACCAATAGTGGTTATGGTTCAAGAGGTGACGGAATGGTTACGGAAGAAGATGAACTAACACCAATTAGTCATTATGGAAAAACTAAATGTGAATCAGAAGACTATATACTTGAAAATAGTAATGGAATAGTTTTTAGATTAGCAACGGTGTTTGGAACATCAAGTCGTATGAGAATTGATTTATTGGCAAATGATTTTGTTCATAAATTATTAACCGACAGATACATTACATTATTTGAACACAAATTTGTTAGAAACTTTATTCACATACAAGATGTGAGTAGTGCATTTGAATTTATGATTGAAAATTATGACAAACATCAAGGTAAAATATTCAATGTAGGATTATCAGATACTAATATTAATAAAAAAGAATTAGTAGAAAAAATACAAAAACAGATTTCAGAAACATCAGTCAATTATTCGGACTATTATGTAGACCCCGACAAAAGAGATTATATTGTTAGTAATGAAAAAATAGAAGCAACAGGTTGGAAACCACAATATAGTCTTGATAATGGAATTACAGAACTGATACAATCATATAAAATGATAGTTCCAACACAATTGCAATATAGAAACACAACACCATTATCATACAAGGAGTAATTATGTTTAAAATGATAAAACAATGGTTTGAAAAACTCAAACAAAAGAAAAAACTAAAAAAGAAGCTTGAAGCGTTAAACAAACGTGACCCATTTATTTACAAATGAACGAGAAAGAATTCTTTTTAGAATTATTTCCACAAGAATATGAACTTCTTAATATAAAAAACTTCAAAGATTTTGACGGAAAATCATTTTATTTCGTTAAAGACGTTGAAGAATTAAACATATTGAGAAGTTCAACAGAAGGTGGAGTTTGTGAGTGTGTAAAAGAAAACACAAATAAGGCATTAGTTGAGTATTTTCACTCAATTATCAATCAAGGTATTGAATTACCTATCTTTATCAACTCAAAAAATCAGGTTATAGACGGGCATCATAGAATACAGGCATATCATTTACTTGGAAGAACTGAAATACCAATATATCGTAATAAATTTTACAGAAATCACGGATTTTGTTGGAAAAAAGGTTTAGAAGGTAGGCGCCGTTTAAGACATAAAACTTGGTAAATTTATATTTATAGTTGTATAGATTTACTTAAATTAAGGACATTGTGCTAAAACTAAAAGACATATTAAAAGAAGATTTAAAAATACAACCATCAGGTAAATCTGATGGTTATATCTACAATTGGAAAGAAGAAATGAAAGAGGGCAAATTTGACCCTAAAAATCCTACCGTTGTAGTAAGTGGTTTAGGTTCATATACGTTCACAGCATTAAAGAATAGTATTGCATCCCAATTAGTAGACTTATCAAAGAGATTAAGAAAAGGTTCTGATATGGATGTTGATAATGTATATTATTCATTGGTAAAGAACGATACAATATTATATAAAGTAAAAGCTATGAAAGATATTCAAGATGAACTAAATACATCAGTTTGGAAACGAAGAATTACAATGTATAAGAAAAAAAGATGATTAAATTAAACAATATATTATTAGAGGCAAGTCTTACAGGACAAAACAAAAATTCAGAAGAACTTGGTGGATATAAATTTTGTGTAAAATTAAGTGAATTTGAAAAATATAAAAAACATCTTGCTAAAACACTTCGTGTAAATATAGTTGAGGGTGTAAATGACCCAGGCATTTTAAAGGCAGTATTTTTAGCAGGTGGGCCAGGTTCAGGTAAAACCTACATAGCAAAAGGATTGTTTGGAATACCAGAAAGAGTAAATGTATCACAATCAGGTATGAAAATGGTTAATAGTGATAAAGAATTAAAATATTTATTAAATAAGTTTGGATTTGGAACTGATTTAGACGCTTTACCAGATGAAGTATTTCATAATTTAACAAATCCAGAAGACCCAAAATATAGTGGATTAAGAGATTTCGCAAAAGATTTAACAGGTGAAAGAAGAAAACAATATATGAATGGCCGTTTAGGTATGATTATTGACGGAACAGGTGATGACTTTAAAAAAATCGCAATGGAAAAGAAAGAATTAGAAGCAATTGGATATGATTGTTATATGATTTTTGTTAATACTTCATTAGAAGTAGCATTACAAAGAAACGAAAATCGTGATAGAATATTGCCAGAAAAAATCGTTAGAGATTCACACAGAGCAGTAACTCAAAATCTTGGTGGATTTCAAGGTTTATTCGGTGGAAGTAATTTTTTAATCGTTGATAATAACGAACACGTTGAAGAGGAAAAAGCACAAAAAAGATTTAATATGTTGGTAAAACAAGGTATTGGAAAATTCATAAGAAGACCTTTAAAAAACAAAAGAGGTTTATCTTGGATAAGAAAAAATAAAATTTTAAAAAAGGGGAAATAATATGTTAATAAACTTTGACGAAATTATAGAAATAACTTTAGAACACGAAGGTGGGTATGTAAATGACCCGACAGATTTAGGTGGTGAGACTAAGTTTGGAATAGCAAAAAGATTTTACCCAGATGTAGATATCAAAAACCTTACAGAAGAAGGAGCAAAAGATATTTATAGAGCAGATTATTGGGATAAAAATAGAGTTGAGGAACTACCTGAACAATTAAGACACATCTTTTTTGATATGTGTGTTAATCAAGGTAGAGGAACAGCAGTAAGAATTTTACAACGAGCTTGTGTCGCAAAAGGAGCAGACATAGCAATTGACGGAGGTATGGGCCCTGGAACTATGAACGCTATAGAAACATACAAACCTTCAGTTGATAGAGTTCGTTGTTATAGATTAAAACATTATTACGATATAGTAAATAATAAGCCCGAACAAGAAAAGTTTTTGTTCGGTTGGTTTAAACGAGCATTATCAGTATAGGAGATAAAAAATGGCATTTTCAGATGTAACAAGAGGAAAAGGTTCTTTTGTTGGAAGAACAAGAAAAATAGATAGATTAGTAAAAAACGAAACTATCACTACATTACTTAAACACGTAGGTGGGACGGCAAACGCAATCTATGAACCAACAGGTTCACAAGGCGAACCAATGTCAACACACTTTATGGTAGTATCACAAAGTAATGTTGAATCATTAAATAGTTTTAGTGGTTCATTGGCTGACGGTGGAGCTTACAATGCAAAAGGATTGGTAACAGGAACAATGTATCCAATATCATTAAGCTATGTAAGTGCAAGCACTCACGTTCAAGTAGATTTATTTAGGTAAACAATGGCAGGTGATTGTTATCAAGCAAATGGTAACTTTATAATTACTCAAATGAATGATGATTCATACAAACTATGTCACGGGGTTGCATTATTAGCAACAGATGGAAAACCATTTGGTCACGCGTGGATTGAAAAGGGTAGTTTAGTAATGGATTTTTCAAATGGGAAAAAGAAAGCATTACCAAAGAAGAAATATTATGAATTAGGTGGAATACCAGTTAAAGGTTATCCAGTATATTCCTATACTGCTCGTGAAGCCGCAAAGAAAATGGTAGACACGGGACATTGGGGACCCTGGGATTCCAAAGCACCGAGATAAAGGATAGAGATATGGCAGAATTTCACATAGACGAACCGAGAGAAATCGGAAAGAAAAAAGACAGACTATCATCAAGAGAAAAGAATATGATAAAGTTGATGAGAGTTGAAGAACTTTTAAAAAAGAAATTTAAAACTAATGAAGAATTAAAAACTTGGCTTAAAGAAGCACCAGCAAAATTTAGTTCAGTTCATCTTACATCAACATTTAGGTCATTGTTCGGTCGTTTTTATTCAGTTCACGTTCCACTAACCACTAAATTTATGCAAAGTGTATTGGGTAAAGAAAGAGTAAGTGTATTTCACGTTGGTAATGCAGAATTTTCAAGAGATGTAGAAAATGTTGCAAGAATCGTTGGTAAGAAAAGTGCACTATCTACATTCAGTAAAGTGGATAAAGGTGAGAAACTTGCAAAAGGACGAGGTATACAAACAGGTGGTGGTATCATTTATCAATTAGAAGGAAGTTTATTAGTCGCAAGCACAAGAGATATGCAAACACACCCAGACAAAACAGGTCGTAGATGGGTTTCACCAGAATATTTAGCAGGTAAAGTTGCTGGTATGAAAATGTATAAAGAATTACAAAATTATGTTAAAGGGAATAAAAGAACCAAACAAAGATTTGATACCATACAATTTGAGTTTTCAAGAGAAATTGATAGAGATATGCCAGATATATCTTATGAAGAACGAAAAGGAATGGTTATGAAAGAAATGAATAGGATAAAAAACAAATGGATTAAAACTTATATTAATTTTTGTATGAAAATGATGAAAAAATATAAACCACAAATCAAACGACACATATTAAGTCAAAAAGATAAACCATCACAATTTGGGTGGAATGAAATCATTGTAAATCAGATTAAAGTTAAAGATATATTTTTATTAGAAAGAGAAAATTATCCAGCAACCAGAAAAGCAGCTGAAAAACTTGCAACAGGTACGGTTACCGTAGGTTCACCAGCACAATATAGAAAATGGTTTAAAGAACGAGGTGGTGTAATTAATGATAGTTCGTGGAGAGATTAATGAATAATCTAATTAAAAAAATATTAATAGAATGGTCTTATCGTTTAGATGACGGAATAATTGATTTAGAAAATTATACACATCTTTCTATATTAAGAGAAGTTTTAAGTGATATGGAAATACCAACACAAGTTATTATAGAGGTTATGGGTAATATTACTGAAGAAAATAAACCTGGTACTGTTTGGAAAACTGCAGGTGGTTGGGGTGCAAAAAACGCAAAAGGTGATAGTAAATACTTTGGTAAAAAGAAAAAGGGTGAAGCTGAAAAATATGCTAAAGGTGGAAAGAAAGAAACAGGAACTGCATTTAAAAAGAAAAAATCTACAAAGAAAAAATCCACAAAGAAAAAACTCACTAAAAAAGAAAAAGAACAATTAAGAATAGACAATCTAAAAATTGATGAAAAATTAAGTCAAGCCAATTCATCAGAAGCAAAAATGAAAGTAATCAATGATATAGTAAATGATGAACACGACCGTGTTTATAAAGGAATTTATGGGCCAGGTGGAGGAGCCGCAACCTATGGTGAAACTAACTATTCACAAGCTACCAATGAATTTATTAGTGGTAAAGTATCTAAATTTGGGGAAGAACCAGCAAAACCAAAACCAAAATCTGAACATATAG
>PVBE010988510.1_pt1 | contig 10346 bp, 5 predicted proteins | sample 1631181 | NCBI WGS metagenome assembly PVBE01 (sample SAMN08397723, study PRJNA350692) | Marine metagenome, whole genome shotgun sequencing project. | isolation source: water | place: Pacific Ocean | collected 2012-04 | reverse complement strand
TGATCTGGGTCCACGATTACCACCTAATCCCCATGGGCCAGTGCCTGCGCGACGCGAGCATGACACAGCCCATCGGTTTCTTCCTCCACACGCCGTTTCCGGCGATGGAGATTCTACTCACCCTGCCCAACCACGAAAGCATCGTCAAAGGGCTGTGCGCCTATGACCTGGTGGGATTTCAGAGCGCCAGCGACCTGCGCGCCTTCCACGATTACATCCTTCACGAGGCGGGGGGTGAAATCCTCGAGGACGGGGTGGTGCGGGCCTTCGGCCGCGTCCTGATCGCCCGCGTCTACGCCATCAGCATCGATACCGAGGGCATCGCCAAGCAATCCGCCCGCACCGCCCGCACCAAGGTTCTCGACCGCCTAACTGAAAGCCTCGATGAACGTGTGCTGATCATCGGCGTCGACCGGCTCGACTACAGCAAGGGCCTAGCGCAGCGTTTCCGTGCGCTTGAGCGACTGCTCAAGAATTATCCGGAGAACCGCAACAAGGTGGTGCTCTTGCAGATCGCCCCGCCGTCGCGCACCGACGTACCCGAATACGCCGATATCCGTCACGAACTTGAAACCCTGGCCGGGAATATCAACGGCCATTTTGCAGAATTCGACTGGGTGCCGATCCGCTACCTCAACAAGGGATATAACCTGCAACAGCTGGTCGGATTCTATCGCGCCAGCCGCGTCGGCCTGGTAACGCCCCTGCGCGACGGCATGAACCTAGTGGCCAAGGAATTCGTGGCCGCCCAGAATCCCACCGACCCCGGAGTGCTGGTGTTGTCACGCTTCGCCGGGGCGGCGCAGGAGCTGAGCGAAGCCTTGATCGCCAATCCCTTCGACATGGACGACCTTTCCGACGCCATGCAGCGCGCCATCACTATGCCCCTAAAGGAAAGACGCGAGAGATGGGGCTCCATGATGAAAACCCTGACCAAGAACGACATCTCCGCCTGGCGCGACACTTTCCTGACCGACCTGGAACGGGCCTCCGCCGTTCTTGACGGGGCCTGACCATGGCGGAGCCGGCGCCAGCGCCTAAACTACTCGCCGATATAGGCGGTACCAACGCCCGCTTCGCCCTGCTCGGCGAGGACGGTGAAATCACCCGTTTCGAAACCCTCGCCTGCGGTGATTACCCCGGCCCGGCGGCCGCGGCGGCGGCCTATCTCCAGTCCCTTGGCCTCGCCGCGGCACCCATGGAAGCCGCCTTCGCCGTGGCCGCGCCGGTGCCCCTGCAGGAAGCCGGCGACAGCGTCACCCTCACCAACCGCGCCTGGTCCCTTTCCGTGGCCGAAACAAAGGACCGCCTCTCGCTGGTGCGGCTCCACGTGGTCAATGATTTCACGGCCATCGCCCTAGCCCTGCCCCACCTGGAGACAAGCGACCTGGAGCAGGTGGGCGGCGGCACGGCGCAAGAGGGCGGCGTCAAGGCGGTGCTCGGTCCCGGCACCGGACTCGGCGTTTCTGGACTTGTGCCCTCGTCTTCATCTTCTCCCTCTCCTTCGGGGAGCTGGACGCCCTTGGCCAGCGAGGGTGGACACGCGACCATGGCCGCGGCCAACGACAGGGAAAGCGCGGTGCTGGCCGTTCTGCGGGGAAAGTTGGGCCATGTGTCGGCCGAACGCCTGTTGTCGGGGCCGGGTCTAGTCGCCATCGCTGGAGCTCTGGCACAGCTGGAGAACCAACCGGACCCGGATGAACCCCCTGCCAAAACTCCGGACGAGATTACGCGGCGGGGGTTGAGCGGCGAGGACGGCCTGTGCGCCGAGGCGCTGGATATGTTCTGCGCCATGCTCGGCACGGTGGCCGCCGACCTGGCGCTGACCCTTGGCGCGCGCGGCGGCATTTACATCGGCGGCGGCATCGTGCCCAGGCTCGGCCCAGCCTTCGCGACCTCACCTTTTCGTGCCCGCTTCGAGGACAAGGGCCGTTATTCCGATTACCTTGCCGGTGTTCCGAGCTGGGTAATTACCCGCGACGTGCCGGCCTTCGAAGGGCTGAAGGCGCTTCTTTTACGGGGCTGAAGGGGTCTTCCTTGGCCATGGCGGGCAGGCGGTCCAGCTTCGCCACAAGGGAGACCCCTCTATAGCGGTGCGGTGGCGGCCTCGAGCCAGGCCGCCGTTTTGGCGTCCACCAGGGGGGTCAGGGCCTCACGAACGCGGGCGTGATAGGCGTCGAGCCAGGCGCGTTCTTCGCCGTCGAGAAGACCGGGCTCGATCAGAGCGCGGTCGATGGGGGCCAGGGTTAGGGTCTCGAAGGCGAGCATGGCGCGCTCACCCCCCTTCACCTTGGGGGCGGGAGTGACGGCGAGCAGGTTCTCGATGCGGATGCCGTAGGAACCGGCCTTGTAATAGCCGGGCTCGTTGGAAAGGATCATGCCGGTAGCCAGCGCCGCGCCGCCGCCCAGCTTGCCCATGCGCTGTGGCCCTTCATGAACGCCGAGATAGCTGCCGACGCCGTGGCCGGTACCGTGGTCAAAATCGAGCCCCGCCCGCCACAGCGGCGCGCGCGCCAACGTATCAAGCTGGCCACCCAGGGTGCCCTTGGGAAAGCGCGCTGTGGCGATGGCGATGTGGCCCTGAAGCACGCGGGTGAAGCGGTCGCGCTGTTGCGGCGTCGGCGTTGCGCCGTTTGCCCCAGAAATAAACACGGTGCGGGTGACGTCGGTGGTGCCGTCGCGGTACTGGGCTCCAGAATCGAGCAGGTAGATATCGCCCGGCTTCAGGTTGCGGTCGCTTTCTGGCGTGGCCCGGTAATGAACCACAGCGCCATTGGGGCCGGAGCCGGAGATGGTGGAAAAGCTCAAATCCATGAAATGGTCGTTGCCCGCACGCAGGGATTCCAGCTTGTCCGCCGCGGCGATCTCGCCGAGCCTGCCCTTCGGCGCGGTGCGCGCCAACCAGGCCAGAAAAGTCACAAGCGCCGTACCATCGCGCAGATGCGCCGCCCGCATGCCATCGAGCTCCACCTTGTTCTTGCAGGCCTTAGGCAGCTGGCAAGGATCGGTTCCGCGCTCGATGTCGCCTCCGGCGGCGGTGATGCGGTCGAAGAACCAGGCGGCGCTGTGCGCTGGATTGAGACGAATGCTCCCACCCGCCGCCGCCAGCCGGTCCAGCGCTGCCCCAAGTTCGCCGGGCGCGTGGCGCGTGACCCCCGCACCCAGATGCTTGTCCAGCGCCTTGCCCCCCTTGGCCGGGTCGAGGAACAGGTCCACCTTTCCGTCAGCGTGGAGAATGGCGAAACACAGGGGCAACGGCGTGTGGTCCACGTCGCCGCCACGGATGTTGAGCAGCCAGGCGATGGAATCGGGAGCTGTCAGTAACGCCGCGCCAAGGCCCTGTTTCTTCAGATCCGCCGCCAGCTCACGGCGTTTGTCAGCTGAATTTTTTCCGGCGAAGGCGAGGTCATGGGGCACCACGCGGGCGGCAGGCGGCGACGGCTGGTCCCGCCATACGGCGTCCAGGGGGTTGTCCTCACAGGCCACCAGCGAGGCCCCGGCCCGGGCGCAGGCCTTCTCGAACTTGACCAGAAACTCAGGCGTATGGAGCCGGGGGTCGTAGCCCACAGTCGCACTTTTTTTTATGTGCTTGGCCAGCCAGTTGAGTGGCTGATCACCCATAAGGTGCAGGGGCACAAACGCGGACGTGTCCAGCTCGGCCTTTAGCTGAAGGGTATAGCGGCCGTCGGTGAAAACGGCGGCGCGGGTTTTCAGCACTAGTGCCAGCCCCGCCGAGCCGGTGAAGCCGGTGAGCCAGGCTAGCCTTTCGGCGTGGGGCGGCAGATATTCGTTCTGGTATTCGTCGGTGTGGGGGACCATGAATCCGTCGAGGCCCCGCCGCGCCAGTTCGGCCCGCAACAGCGCCAGCGGCGTGGTTCGGGAAGATGTACCAGCCCGTTTCCTTTTTGTCGCCATCAGCCTTTTCCCGTCACGAAAGTACCAGCGTCACCCAGTCGCCGAGGATAACACGACGTAACAAGAAAAGCCGCTGTGCGCCATAAGCGGCCACAACCCGTGCCGCCTGGTGGCGCAAAATCCCCGACAGCACCGCCTTGAAGGGAGGTAGCAGACGCACCGGCACCCCCAGCACCACCCGCCACAAGGAAGAAGAAAGCGTCATACCTTTTCCACGAAACTTTCCAACACCTTTTTCACACCCGTCTCGAAGGCGATTTCCAGCTTGTCACCGTCCACCGAGCGCACCCGGCCATAGCCGAACTTGGTGTGGAAAACCTCGTCGCTGGTTTCGATGTTCTGTGGTGTGCGGACTTGTGACTGCACCTTATTGCCGGGCCGGGCGTGGCCTTCGATGACGCGGGTCCGGGCGCTGTCTTCTATGGCCGGGGCGTAATCGAAGCCTGGCGTATCCTCGGCCAGCCCACCGTCACGGGCCGCGCCGTAGAGTCCGGGGGCGCTGTCGCGTTCGGTGTGTTCCTCGGGAATCTCGTCGATGAAACGGGAGGGTAGACAGCTTTCCCATGAACCGTAGAGATGGCGGTTGGCGGCAAAGGAGATGGCCACATTACGCCGCGCCCTGGTCAGCCCCACATAGGCCAGCCGCCGCTCCTCCTCAAGCCCGCGCACACCTTCCTCATCCATGGCCCGCTGGTGGGGGAACACCCCTTCCTCCCAACCGGGAAGGAAGACGGTATCGAATTCCAGCCCCTTGGCGCCGTGCAGGGTCATGAGATTGACCATGTCGCCGTGGGCGTTTTCGGTGGCCTCCATCACCAGACTCACATGTTCGAGAAAACCGGGTAGGGTCTCGAATTCCTCGATAGCGGTCACCAGCTCCTTGAGGTTTTCCAGCCGCCCCGGTGCGTCGGGGGATTTGTCTTCCTGCCACATGGCAGTGAGGCCCGAGCCGTCCAGCACCTGTTCGGCCAGTTCGAAATGGAGCATCTCGCGGGCCTGGTCGCGCCACAGGGCAAACTGCTCGAGCAGCCCGGCCAGCGGCGTGCGGGAGCGGAGCTTCAACTCGTCGGTTTCTACCAGCCGCGCGGCCGCCGCCGTCAGCGACAGGTTTTCGGCGCGGGCGAGGTGGTGGAGCGTCTGCATAGCGACATCGCCGATGCCGCGCCGCGGCAGGTTGACGATGCGCTCGAAGGCGAGGTCGTCGTCGGGCTGGAAGATGACCCGGAAATAGGCGATGGCGTCACGGATTTCGCGGCGCTCGTAGAAACGCGGGCCACCGATGACCCGATAGGGCAAGCCCAGGGTGATGAACCGTTCCTCGAATTCGCGGAGTTGGAACCCGGCCCGCACGAGGATGGCGATCTCGCTCAACGCGTGGCCCTTGCGCTGCAGGGCCTCGATCTCTTCACCAGCCACGCGGGCTTCCTCTTCGCCGTCCCAGACCCCGCGCAGCACCACCTTGGCACCCGCCTCTTCGCCCGTCCACAGGGTCTTGCCGAGCCGCCCCTGGTTATGTGCGATAAGCCCCGAGGCGGCGCCCAGAATATGCGGGGTGGAGCGGTAATTCTGTTCCAGCCGCACCACCTTGGCGCCGGAGTAGTCCTTCTCGAAACGCAGGATGTTACCGACTTCGGCCCCGCGCCAGCCGTAGATGGACTGGTCGTCGTCGCCCACGCAACAGATATTGTGATGGCTCCGCGCCAGAAAGCGAAGCCACAGATACTGGGCCACGTTGGCATCCTGGTATTCGTCCACGAGGATATAGCGGAAGCGTTCCTGATAGTCGGCGAGCACGTCTCCGTGTTCGGAAAACAGGGTCAGGCAGTGTAGCAGCAGGTCGCCGAAATCTACGGCATTGAGGGTTTTCAACCGTTGCTGATAGGCGCGGTAGATGTCCAGCGACTGGCCGGCGGCGTATTCCCCGATCTCCCCCGTGCTTACTTTTTGCGGGGTCAGGCCGCGGTCCTTCCAGCGCTCGATCACCGCCAGCAGACCGCGCGGCGGCCAGCGCTTGATATCCATATGGGAGGCTTCCATCACCTGTTTCACCAGCCGCAGCTGGTCGTCGGTATCGAGAATGGTGAAGTTGGGCTTGAGCCCCGCGAGCTCGGCATGGCGACGCAGGATGCGCGCGCCCAGGGCATGGAAGGTGCCGAGCCACATGGATTCGGTAGAGCGCCCAAGGATGGCCTCCACCCGGCTCTTCATTTCCAGCGACGCCCTGTTGGTGAAGGTGACGGCCAATATTTGCGACGACCAAGCGCGCCCAGTGGCCAAAATATGCGCCAGCCGCGTGGTCAGGACGCGTGTCTTGCCGGTGCCAGCCCCGGCCAACACCAGCACCGGGCCGTCCATGGCTTCCGCCGCCTGGCGCTGGGCGTCGTTGAGGCCAGCCAGATAAGGCGGCTCCGGCTTTGGCTTGGGTTTTTCCGCGGGCTTTTGCTCAGGATTTCCCTCGGGCTTCGCCTCGGGCGGAGCCGGTTCCGTTTGGTGATGGTGGTCGCTCATGTGGAGAGTTTATAACATGCCTTCCCGGGTTACACCTGCCCCCTGTCTTCGGAGCGCAGACGGTGCACGATCTGGGAATAGGCCACCATCACCACACGGGCGTGGTCTGCGCGCCGCCCCAAAGGATGGCCGTTACACCGTGAAATAGCGCGCTTGGGGATGGTGCACCACCAGCGCCGTGGTCGACTGTTCGGGGTGGAGCTGGTCACTCTCGCCCATGGTGATGCCGATGTGTTTAGCGTCCAGCAGGTCGAGGAGCTTGGCTTGGTCGGCGAGGTCGGGACAGGCGGGATAGCCGAAGGAATAGCGCGCCCCGTGATAGCCCTGTTTGATGAGCCTCTCCATGTCGCGGGCGTCTTCGGCAGCGAAACCGAGCTCGGTGCGGATGCGCTTGTGCACATATTCGGCCAGAGCCTCAGCCATCTCCACGCCGAAACCGTGAAGATATAGATAGTCCTGATATTTGTCGGCGTGAAACCATTCCAGCGCCACTTCGGAAGCCCGCTGTCCCACCGTCACCGCCTGCAGGGCGATCACGTCGTGCGCGGCCTCGCCCTCACCAATATCACGGAAGAAATCGGCGATACACATGCCGTTCTTACCCTTCTGTCGGGGCAGGGTGAAGCGGGCGCGTTCGGCTTTCCCATCTTCGTCGAAGAGAACCACGTCGTTGCCCTCTGCAGTGCATTTCCAGTAGCCGTAGACGGCCTGGGGGGTGATTATTTTTTCATCGTGGCATTGTTTGGCGATGCGGGTGAGGATGGGTTTCAGTTCACCGCGCGCCCATTCCTGGAATTCCCCGCGCGTCCGGCCTTGTTTCTTATAGCCCCAGTGGAACTGGTAAAGCATGGCCTCGTTGAGAAAAGCGAGCAGGTTCTGGATCGGCACCGCCTCGATGGTCTTGGCCCCCCAGAAGGGCGGCGTGGGCACCGCCACGTCCTTGGTCAGCTCGTTGCAGCGCAGCTTCGTCGCCTCGTAATCCCCTTCTAGATTGAGGGGACGTAATTCAGAAAGCGGCGGCTCGTCGATCATGTCGGGTTTGGTGGATTTCCCGCCCCGCTTCTTGGCCTCGGCGGCGAGATGGGCGTCCAGTTCCCCGGCCGCCACCTTGTCCATGAAATCGAGCCCATCGAAGGCGTCGCGGGCATAGGCTACGCTGCCGCTGCCATAGGCAGCGGCGCAGTCTCGTTCCACGTATTTGCGGTTCAACGCAGCCCCGCCCAGCACCACCGGCAAATCGAAACCCTCGCGGGTCATTTCCTCCAAACTTTCACGCATGACCACGGTGGATTTCACCAACAGGCCCGACATGCCGATCACATCGGCGTCGTGTTCTTTCGCCGCTGCTATGATGTGTTCGATGGGCTGTTTGATGCCGAGATTGATCACCTTGTAGCCGTTATTGGTGAGGATGATATCCACCAGGTTCTTGCCGATATCGTGCACGTCACCCTTTACCGTGGCCAGCACCATGACACCCTTTTCCTGGCCTTCCATGTGTTCCATGTGGGGCTCCAGATAGGCCACCGCCGTCTTCATGGTTTCCGCCGATTGCAGCACGAAGGGCAGCTGCATCTGGCCCGAGCCGAAGAGCTCGCCCACCACTTTCATGCCGTCGAGAAGCACGGTGTTGATGATGTCGAGCGCAGTCAGCCCGGCCAGAGCCTCGTCGAGATCGGCCTCGATGCTCTGGCGGTCGCCGTCGATGATGCGCAACTTGAGCCGTTCTCCCACATCAGCCGAGCGTTTCTTTTTTTCTTTCTTCTCCTCCGCGCGGCCCTCGAACAGGGCAAGGAAAGCCTGGAGCGGGTCATAGTCCCTTTTGCGGCGGTCGAAGATGAGGTCTTCGGCCACCTTGGCTTCTTCCGGCGGAATCTTGTGTAGGGGCATGATACGGCTGGAATGGAGGATAGCGCCGGTCATGCCACGTTTCAGGGCATGGTCGAGAAACACCGAATTGAGCACATGGCGCGCCGCCGGGTTGACCCCGAAGGAGACGTTGGACAGCCCGAGGATGATCTGGCATTTGGGTAGTTCTTTCGAAATCCCAGCGATAGCGTCGAGCGTCATCAGCGCCAGCCTGCGGTCGTCCTCGTTACCGGTGCAGATGGTAAAGGTGAGAGGATCAATCAGCAGATCGCAAGACGGCAGGCCGTGCCGGTTGCAGGCGAAGTCGTGGAGGCGGCGGGCGATTTCCACCTTTTTCTCCGCCGTCTTAGCCATACCTTCCTCGTCGATGGTGAGCGCGATCAGCCCGGTGCCGAAACGCCGCGCCAGTTCCAGCCGCGCGGTGGCTGAATCCTCGCCGTCCTCGAAATTGATAGAATTGATAATGGGCTTGCCGCCATAGAGCTTCAGCGCCGCCTCGAGCACGTTCAATTCGGTGGAATCGAACACCAGCGGCACGGTGACGGCGCCGCGCATGCGGCTCACCACCTCAATCATGTCGGCCTCTTCGTCGCGGCCCACGAAGGCGGTGCAGACATCCAGGGTATGGGCGCCGTTGGTTACCTGTTCGCGTCCCATCTCGATACAGGCATCCCAGTCTCCGGCTTCCTGGAGGTTACGGAATTTCTTGCTGCCGTTGGCGTTACAGCGCTCGCCGATATCGAGGAAGGCGTTTTCCTGGGCGTAGGAGACCTGGCCGTAGAGGGAGGCCACCGACGGCACCCAATAGGATTGCCGCTGTACCGGTTTCGGCCGCGCCTGCTTGCCGCCCTTGGCGGAGGCGCGCGCGCGCAGCATGGCGTCCAGGGCCTCGATATGGGGAATGTCGGTGCCGCAACAGCCGCCGATCATATTGACCCCGTCCTCGTCGAGGAAACGCCCGTGCCAATGGGCTAGCTCCTCGGGGCCTAAGGGGTAGTGGGGCTGGCCGTCCACCAGCTCGGGCAGCCCCGCATTGGGCAGGACGGAGAGAAACCCCGACCAGTTTTCCGCTAGCCATTTCACGTGTTCGGACATTTCCTGGGGGCCGGTGGCGCAGTTCAGGCCCATCACCGGAACCTCCAATGCGTTGATCACCGTGGCCGCGGCGGCAATGTCAGCGCCTACCAGCAGCGTCCCCGTGGTTTCCACCGTAACCTGGACGATGATGGGGATGTTGGCCCTGGCTTCCTCGCGGGCGCGTTTGGCGCCATTGACCGCGGCCTTGACCTGGAGCGGGTCCTGGCAAGTCTCAATCAAAAAGGCGTCAACGCCGCCAGCGGCCAGCCCGGCACATTGCACAGTGAAGGAATCCTCCAGCACCTGATAGTCGATGTGGCCCAGGCTCGGCAGCTTGGTGCCAGGCCCAATGGAGCCCAGCACGAAGCGGGGGCGGCCGTCGGCGGTGAATTCCTGCGCCGCCTCGCGCGCCAGTTCGGCTGACTGTTTATTGAGGTCGAAGGCCTCCCCAGACAGACCGAATTCCCCCAGCGTCACCGGTGAGGCACCGAAGGTGTTGGTTTCCACCGCGTCCGCCCCGGCGCCGAAATAGCCCATATGGATGTCGCGCACCAGGTCGGGACGGCTATTGGTGAGGATGTCGGTGCAGTTTTCCTGGCCCAGGTAATCCTTCTCCACATCGAGCTCGAGCGCCTGAACCCGGGTGCCCATAGCGCCATCGGCGAGAAGGACGCGATCACTCAGATAATCGAGAAGTCCGGTCACAGATTTGCTCATGGGGGCCGCCGCTATTCCGCACCGCCATCCGCAGCCCCGGTGGCTCCGTGAGCCGTGGTCTCAGCGGCGGCGCCACCCACGCCCTCCTGTGGCCGCAGGCCGAGGATATGGCAGATGGCATAGGCCAGGTCGGCTCGGTTCAGGGTATAGAAATGAAACTCCCTGATGCCGCGGGCCTGCAGAATCTGGCACTGTTCGGCAGCGATGGTGGCGGCCACCAGCCTGCGTGTCTCAGGATCGTTGTCGAGACCCTCGAACAT
>PVBE012979906.1_pt1 | contig 10347 bp, 9 predicted proteins | sample 1631181 | NCBI WGS metagenome assembly PVBE01 (sample SAMN08397723, study PRJNA350692) | Marine metagenome, whole genome shotgun sequencing project. | isolation source: water | place: Pacific Ocean | collected 2012-04 | reverse complement strand
CTGGGCGCAGGGATGATGTGAAATTGGTCGCCCTAGTCGGCAGTCATGGCTATCTCGAGGTCGCCGTGCCCAATGGCAGCGCTGCGGATACGCTGGGGATCATTCGTGGGCAACATCTCCAAGTGGTAGTCGTTTCAGGTTGACATCGTTAGGCGGCATGCTACCATTGTCGAAAATCAGCCTCGCAAACCCAAATCACCATCCTTTCGCCGGAAGACCCCGGGGAGGATAGGAGGGACCATGGACCTCGACCGCAACGGTCTACTAAGCCTGTACAGGACAATGACGACGATTCGCCACTTTGAGGAGCGGGGAATCCCCGAGACTGGACAACGGGGCATGTCTGCCTCAGTCCATTCCTCGGCGGGCCAAGAAGCAGTTCCCACCGGAATGTGCGCCAACCTCAACGATGACGACTACATTGGCAGTACCCACCGTGGCCACGGACACTGCATCGCCAAAGGGGTTGACCCCAAGCTGATGATGGCCGAGTTGTTTGGCCGCTCCACCGGCCCCAACAAGGGCAAGGGCGGCTCCATGCACATCTCAGACATGAGCAAGGGCATGCTTGGGACAAACGGGATCGTGGGCGCCAGCATCCCATTGGCCGTCGGCGCCGCGTTAACGTCCAAGGTCAAGAAGAACGGCAAGGTGGCCGTCGCTTTCTTCGGTGACGGCGCGTCCAGCCAAGGAGTGCTCCACGAGTCCATGAACCTGGCCTCGGTCTGGAAACTGCCGGTGATCTTCCTCTGTGAGAACAATGGCTACGCCATGTCCACTCCCAGTGAGTATGGAGTTTCAACCACCCACGTTGCCGACCGCGCCCAGGGCTACGACATGCCTGGCATCAACGTCGACGGCATGGACGTCTTCGCTGTTTACGACGCTGCCGCCCAGGCCGTTGCCAGGGCCAGAGCAGGCGAAGGGCCATCCCTCATTGAAGCCCAGACGTACCGCTACTACGGGCATACGGTCTTCGATAACCCTCTGACCTACCGTTCCCAAGAGGAAGAGGACCATTGGCGCGCCCGTGACCCGCTGAAGCAGTTCCGCGACGTTGTGATCCCCCAGGGAGACATCACGGCTGAAGAGCTGGATCAGATGGACGCCGAAGCCGAGGCGCTCATGGAGGAGGCGGTCAAATTTGCAGACGAGAGTCCTCTGCCGGAACCGGTTGAGTTGTACGACGATGTGTACGTCGACTACCCAGTGGAAATGATGAAACGGGGCGTGAACATGTCGGTCTAGTCCGACTATCCACCCCTACCACCGCACCAAGACCCACTCAAGGAGAAACAGATGACGACCACATTGCAAACAACTGGCACCCGTGAGATCCAATTCAGGGAAGCCATCAACGAATGTCTCCGTCAGGAGATGGAACTAGACGAGAACGTAATCATCATGGGCGAGGAGATCGCCGGAGGGGCTGGCCGCCAGGACCAGGGCGTTGAAGACGCCTGGGGTGGACCGTTCCGAACCACCGTTGGTCTGATTCAGCAGTTCGGCAAAGACCGCGTTCTAGATACTCCCCTGTCAGAAGCCGCCTTCATCGGCGCGGCCATCGGCGCCTCATCCACCGGTCTCCGGGCCGTGGCCGAGTTGATGTTCATCGACTTCATCGGTGTCTGCATGGACCAGTTGGTCAACAACGCCGCCAAGATGCGCTACATGTTCGGCGGGCAGGTCAAGGTGCCATTCACCATGATGACCCGTATTGGCGCCGGTTTCGGAGCCGCCGCCCAGCACTCCGAGTCCTACTACGCCATCTTCAGCCATTTCCCGGGGTTGAAGGGTGTCTGTCCTTCAGATGCTTACACCGCCAAGGGCCTGCTGGCCGCGTCCATCCGTGACGACGACCCGATTGTGTTCTTTGAGCACAAGGGTCTCTATGGAATCTCAGGTCCCGTGCCTGAAGAGCCTTATGTGCTGCCTCTGGGGAAAGCCCGCACCGTGCGCGAGGGTACCGATATCACCCTGGTGGGAATCTCCAAGATGACCTGGACAGCCGTTGCTGCCGCCGAAGAACTGGCCAAAGAGGGGATCAGCTGCGAGGTGGTTGACCTGCTGAGTGTGTCACCCATCGATTACGACCACATCAATGAGTCGGTCCAGAAGACCCACCGTCTGATAGTTGTGGACGAAGACACTCCAGTCTGCAGCATGGCCTCTGAGATCTGCTCTCGCGTGGCCGAAGAGGTATTCGATTACCTGGACGCTCCGCCTTCCCGGGTCACCGCTCCCCACACTCCGGTTCCTTACAGCAGGGCCATGGAAAATGAGTACATGCCTAACGAGGCGCGGGTGATCGCCACAGTCAAGAAACTGTTGAACCGGTAGACTCAGCAGCTACTAATCAGCAACGAAAAAAGACCGGCCCCGAATTAACGGTGCCGGTCTTTTTGTTTGCGAGTTGATCTTGCGGTCAGACGTGATTGCTACTTGGTTGCGACCTGCACGATGAAGTCGGGGTCATAGTGGTCGTAGTCGGCCTCGAAGTCCCCGTATCGCTCCACCTGTTTGAATCCGGTATCCGTTAGCAGCTCGGTTACATACTCCTGCCTGATGGGGCAGAGAGTGAGGTGGTGGACTGAACCGTCTGAGTAGGAGTACCGGAAGCGGACGCCGTCTTCGCTGACTGATTCGGGCCTAATATCGACGGTATCACCCAGGTAGTAGGACTCATGTTTTGAGGTGAAACCGTTGTCGAGGATGGAGTCATAATTGCGGTGGTCGATGATTGCCACGCCGCCGGGGTTAAGTAGGCCGTAGATCTCTCCCATTGCCTGTCGTCGCTCATCGTCGTTGAACAGGTGGGTGAACGCGTTACCAAGGCAGACAATGGCGTCGAATTTCTCGTCGGTGAACGTTTCAGAGAGTGATGTCCATTGGGCTACTTCAAGACGGACATCGTCTTGTCCGAACCGCTCTGCATTTTCTTTGGCCTTGGAAATCATGTTGGCGGAACCGTCCGAACCTGTGCAATCAAAGCCGTTCATGTTGAGTGTCACGGTGTGGTAACCGGTGCCGCTGGCGATATCAAGGACGGTCTCGGCGCCATTCGCTTTTAGAATGCGCTCAAAGAATCCTCCTTCGGATTCGCCACGTTTTTTCCAGTCGATGAGTTCATCCCAGCGTCCCACGAATTCAGAGGTATATTCCTCTATGAAAAGATCACTGTTCTTATCTGTTGTTTTTCTATCTAATGACATATCTCTTTCCTCTGTCGGCTCAGTTGATTTGCGCCACTAACATGGCCCAGCCGATCTTCTTTGCCTGTGCAGCCTCGACCCAAAAGCCCAGCGCGTTGACCGTTCCGTCAATCGTGCCTTCGTCTACCAATTCGAGGAGGCCAGTCCGGTTCTCAAGTACTTGGTCTCTGATCCAGCCATATGATCTTGCAACGTGCTGGGACCAGTCTTCAACACGTCCAACCTTGAATCCAAGCTCATCCAGCGCCCAGCGATAATCCGGTAGGTCCCACATGTCGGGAGACTTCACGCGGTCGTAGATTCGCTCACGGTCAGATTCCGAGGTATCGGTTCTAACTAGGATATCCGTGAATACCAGCGTCCCACCGGGAACCAAGACTCTCTTGCATTCGGACAAGATCTTGGCTTTGTCCGCGCCATGCAGGAAGGCTTCTTGGCTCCAGACGATATCGAACGACCCGTCGGGGTACTTCAGGTCGTGAAAGTCGCCGTATTCAAAGGTCAATAGGTTTTCCAGGCCTGCTTCTTTGCCTCTGTCAGTGGCCAGTTGCAACTCCTTTTCGCTGATGTTGGTAGCTGTAACGTGGCAGCCGTACTCAGAAGCCAGGTAGCGGGCCGTTGAGCCGTATCCGCACCCAAGGTCCAGCACTTTGGTATCCGGGGTCAGATTCACGGCCTCAGCCATAATCTGGTTGGTATGTTCCATGGCCTCTATGTGGGAACAATCATCCCCACAGGGCACGCCCAGATGGATATTGTCGCCCCAGATGGTGCGATATATCTGATCTGCGGGGCCGTCATAGTAGGCCTTGGTGCTGGACACCACTGATTCGGTGTTACGCTCGGTCATATGCCAATCATTCCCCTCCCTTCAGCCTAATGGAAGAGCTGCCCCCCGTTCACGTTATAGGCCTGGCCGGTTATGAATGAAGAGTCGTCCCCGGCCAAGAAGGATACCATATTTGCCACGTCCTGGGCTTCGGCGATGCGTCCCAGAGGCGTGTTCTGGGAGGAATTTTCCACGATTTGACTGCGGAATTCCTCTTGGGTTATTCCCCTTTCAGCGGCTTGATCCCGTTCCCAATAACTCATGCGGTCGGTGTTGATGGGACCGGGACAAACTGCGTTCACTGTTATGTTGTGTGGCGCCAGATCCATGGCCGATGCCTGAGTCAGCCCGATCACCGCGAATTTCGATGTCGAGTATGCTGCCCCGTTGGCGCTGGCCTGCTTTCCGGCGTTGGATGCGATATTGATGATACGTCCGCCATTGCCCTCTGAGATCATATGCCGGGCCACAAACTTGGTGGCCAGGTACACGGCGGTGGTGTTGATGGACAGGAAATGATCCCAGACTTCTTTATCCAGGTCTGTCACCGGAACCTTATCCTTGCCGATGATCGCCCTGGCATTGTTGACCAGGATATCTATACGACCGAATTTGGCGATGGCATCTTCCACCATCTGCTCGATTTGATCTGGGTCTGACAGGTCGCAATAGATTGGAAGCGCGGTACGGCCCAAAGCCTGTACTTCTTCTGCCACAGTAGTGATACCGCCCCATTCCTCGCGAACTTCCGCCGGAGGCAAGTCTGACGCCTCACGACGAACGTCTGAAAGGGCGATATCCGATCCTTGGCCAGCCAGTTTCATTACTGTGGCTCGGCCCACGCCGCGCATACCGCCGGCGCCGGTGATCAATGCGATTTTTCCGTCTAACCCAGGCATGAAGCCTCTCCTCGCATACCCAAACCCCATAGGCCTGGGAGCCTCGACAGTCTACCCGACGATTCCAGAGATTTCAACGTTGACAAATCGTATACTAGGCTCCCCGCATCATTCCTGTGTTAGTATTGGTGCGACTCTGAGGATGGAGAATCCCACCCTCAGAGTTGTGAATACGGAAAAGAATTTCGTTGGCAGGAGGGAACTCATCATGGCCACGGTAGGAAGCGGCAAATACACTTACGAATACGTTCCCAACTGGGCAAAGATGCCCGCGGGCCAGCTCATGGGCACGGCCAGCGCGGTGGCAACCGACTCCCAGGACCGGGTCTACATCTTCCAGCGCACCAACCCGCCGGTGCTGGTCTTTGACCGCGAAGGAAATTTCCTGAATTCTTGGGGCGACGGCATGTTCGACGACCCTCACGGAATCTTCATCAAGGATGACATCTGCTATCTCACCGACCGGGAAGGCTCCATAGCCATGAAGACCACTCTGGACGGAACGCCTCTGCTTTCCATCGGCACCAGAGGCGAGTACTCAGACACCGGCTGTGAGAAGGCTGGCGACGTTGCTCCCCGCTCGGCTGGCCCGTTCAACTACGTGACTGAGATGGTCCCAGCCCCCAACGGCGACCTGTACATCTCCGACGGCTACCGGAACGCCCGGGTCCATCGGTTCTCCGCAGCAGGTGACCTGATCTCATCCTGGGGCGAGCCCGGCAAGGGCGGCCCCAACCAGTTCCACCTGCCCCACAGCTTGGTGGTCGGAGACAACGGCAACGTGTACCTCTGCGACCGCGAGAATAGCCGCGTTCAAGTGTTCTCCCCCGACGGTGAGTACATCACCATGTGGACCGACATGATGCGCCCGCTGGACATCTCAATCGACAGCGAGGGCATCTTCTACACTTCAGAGCGGCCCGACGACACCAACCCCGCCCAGATAAGCGTTTTGGACGGCGACGGCAAGGTTCTGGAGCGGTTCCCGTGTATCTCCGCCCATGGTTCCTGGGTGGACGCCCATGGAGACCTGTACCTGTCTCTAGGCGCAGAGAAGAGCGTGGACAAGTACGTCCGCATCTAGTTCGGCACAACTTCCGCTAAACTAAGGGCATCCCGATTGATACGGGATGCCCTTACTCATATAACTGAGTGACCTATGGCCAACAACTCTAACGAACAACCCAGACGCAGCCTCTCGGGCTTGGAAGTGAAACCGGTCTACACGCCGGACGATCTCGCCAACTCTGACTTCATACGTGACCTAGGGCATCCGGGCGAGTATCCCTTTACCCGTGGGCCGTATCCCAATATGTACTTGGGACGTCTGTGGACTCGGCGTCAGATAGCCGGTTTCGGCACCGCCCAGGCCACCAACGAGCGGTACCGCTTCCTATTGGAGCACGGCCAGAACGGCATCAGCACCGACTTCGACCACCCGACCCTGACCGGCTACGATTCTGACCACGAATTGGCCGAAGGGGAAGTCGGCCGTCTGGGCGTGGCCATAGACTCCGTCCGTGACATGGACGACCTGTTTCTGGACATACCCTTGGACGAAGTCAGCGTCTCTCTCACCATCAACCACCCGGCCATAGTGCTGATGGGGATGTTCCTATCAGTCTCAGAGAAGCGGGGAGTCGATTGGAAGGCCTTGCGTGGCACCGTCCAGAACGACTCATTGAAAGAGTTTCACGGCCAGAAGACCTTTGCCCTGGGGCCAAGTCCCTCACTCAAACTGACCACCGACATCGTGGAGTTCTGCACCAACCACGTGCCCAACTGGTACACCATCTCCATATCTGGCTACCACATCCGCGAAAGCGGTTCCGACGCCGTTCAAGAACTGGCCTTCACCATCGCCCAGGGGATGGCCTATGTGGAGTCGGCCTTGGAGCGGGGATTGCCCATAGACAGCTTTGCGCCTCGCCTGTCCTTCTTCTTTGGCTGCCACAATGATGTTTTCGAAGAGGTGGCCAAATTCAGAGCAGCGCGGCGTATGTGGGCCCGCATCATGAAAGAACGCTATAAAGCCCAGAAGCCAGAGTCCATGCGACTGCGGTTCCACACCCAGACCCTGGGTTCCACATTGATGAGGCAAGACCCGCAGAACAACATCGCCCGGGGCACGTTGCAGGCACTGGCCGCCGTACTGGGTGGGACACAATCCCTGCACGTCAGCGGGTTCGACGAAGCCTTCGACATACCCTCACAAGAGGCCATGCGTATGTCTCTGGCCACCCAATTGATCCTCTCCCATGAGTCGGGTGTCACCAACACCGTCGACCCGATGGCTGGCTCCTATTTCATGGAGAGCATGACCACCAACATCGAAGAAGCCGCCTGGGAATACATCTCAAAGATCGAGGCTTTTGGAGAAGGGCAGTACCCGATGAAGTCGGGCATGCTCCACGCCATCGATACCGGCTACATTGAGCTTGAGATTGCCCGGTCAGCCTACGAGTACCAACTCAAGATCGAGAGCGGAGACCAGGTGGTGGTCGGGCTGAACCAGTACCAGTCTGAGAGCAACCAGAAGCTGGAGTTGTTCGAGTCCGATCCCAAAGAAGAGGAATGGCAGAAGGGGCGGCTGGCTGAGACTCGCGGCGGCCGTAGTCCTGCGGATGTGAAATCGGCCCTGTCCTCCCTGAAACAAGCAGCCCAGGGCGACAAAAACCTGATGCCCACGGTTCTGGAAGCTGTGGGCGCGCTAGCAACGGAAGGCGAGATTCTAGACACCATGCGTGACGCCTACGGCGAGTACGTGGACCCAGGGGTGTTCTAGAGTTGACCCAGCCAGCGAACATCAAGGTCCTCCTGGCCAAGTTGGGCCTGGATGGACACGACCGTGGCATCAAGGTCATCGCCAGAGCCATGCGGGACGCAGGCATGGAAGTTGTCTACATGGGGATGCGCGTAACGCCGGATCAGGTGGCCCAGACTGCCCTGCAAGAGGATGTGGACGTTGTGGGCATCAGCATCCTATCGGGTGCTCATATGCGGCTGATTCCCCGCCTGACCAAGGCCCTACAAGACCGCCAAATCAGCGAGGACATTCTCTTAATGGTCGGAGGTACCATACCCGAAGACGACGTTGAACCACTGCATGAACTGGGAGTTCAGGGCGTCTTCCCGGTGGGCAGTTTCACCACCACCATGACCCAGTTCATCACCGAGAACATTAGCCGGGGCCGTTCGGCTCCCCAGGCTTAATCACCTTCATCAAGGTCTGTACCTATGGAATGGCCTCCCAAATACCGTCATGATTTTTACCCCGCTGCTGACCAGGAGTATTGGTCTCCAGAACTGGAGACCATGCCGCCAGCAGATCGTGATCGGCATACCTTGGCCAAGTTACAATCCCAGGTGCGCTACGCCTACCAGAACTCGGGCTTCTACCAGGAATTCTACAAAGACCTGCCCGTTGACCCGGCCGATCTGCAAAGTCTGGAAGAATTTGCCCAACTGCCCATCCTCACAAAAGAAGATATTCGCCACGAGCAGGAACAACATCCTCCCTACGGACGGTTCCTCTGTGTCCCGCCCGAAGAGATATTTCGAGTCCACGGCACTTCAGGCACCACCGGACGCCCCACTGTGTTTGGCATCGGCAAGGACGACTGGGACCGTATAGGCGAAGCCCACGCACGCATCCTCTGGGGCGCTGGGCTCAGAAAAGACGACACCGTCATGGTGGCGGCAGTGTTCAGCCTCTACGTTGGCAGTTGGGGAGCTTTGGTGGGAGCCGAGAGGTTGGGAGCAACCTGCTTTCCATTCGGCAGCGGCGCGCCGGGCCAGACGGAACGTGCGGTGGAGTGGTGCAGCATGGTTAAGCCGTCCGCCCTCTACGCCACACCCTCCTACGCCCTCTATCTGGCTGAGACCGCCCGGCAGATGGGCTTCGACCCCAAAGAGGACTTCGGGTTTAGGTTCATGTTCTTCTCGGGAGAGCCTGGAGCCAGCGTACCGGCCACCCGACGACTGATCGAAGAGACATTTGGCTGTTACATCGTCGACCAGGGAAGCATGGCCGAGATGACTCCCTGGATGAGCAATTCAGGCTGCAAGCACCTGGACGGCGGAATGCATCTCTGGCAGGACATCGTCTACACCGAGATGGTCGATCCTCAGACCAAGTTGAACCTACCCTTGGGGGAAGAAGGAGTCCCGGTCTACTCCCACACCGAGCGCACCTCCCAACCGATGATCCGCTACTGGTCTGGCGACATCGCCCGCTGGGACATGGTGGATTGCCCCTGCGGCCGTACCTACCCGACCCTGGTCACCGGCATCTACGGCCGGGTGGACGACATGATCATAGTCAGAGGCCAGAACGTGTTCCCCTCACGGATAGAGGACGTGCTCCGAGGTATGGACGAGTTCGGCGGCGAGTTCCGGCTGGTGCTGGAACGAGAGTCAGGCCAGATGGACCGTCTAACAGTGCAAGCTGAAGTCCTAGCCCAAGAATACGCCGCTCAGGAGTTCAATCCAGCAGAGTTGGAACAGATACGGGAGCGGTTCACCGCAGAACTGCGTCGGGCCATCGGTGTAAGCGTCGGTGTCCAGCTGAAGCTCGAAGGCGAATTCGAGCGCACCCAGTTCAAAGCCCGCCGTATAATCGATCTGCGCACTCCTTAGTACGTTCGCTAATCGGGTCGGGGGTATCTACCGTATGACATCCGGAAGGCCAGCCTACAGCACATTGGACCACTCCCTGGGAGAGACCATTGACCTCATCCGGGATACGGTGCGGCAGTTTTCTTCCCAGGAGATCGCACCAAGGGCCGATGAGATAGACCAGACCGACGAATTTCCTCGGGACCTCTGGCCCCGGCTGGGTGACCTGGGTCTGCTGGGCATGACGGTCTCCGAGGAATATGGTGGAGCCGGACTTGGTTACCTGGCCCACGCCATCACGATTGAAGAGATATCCAGGGGCTCGGCAAGCGTCGGGCTTAGCTACGGCGCCCATTCCAACCTGTGCGTCAACCAGATCTTCCGCAACGGCAACGATGAACAGAAACGACGCTATCTACCCAAGCTGATCAGCGGGGAGCATGTGGGCGCGCTGGCAATGAGCGAGCCCGAGGCCGGGTCAGATGTGGTGAGCATGTCGCTTCGGGCCGAGAAGAAGGGCGACCGCCACGTATTGAACGGCACCAAGATGTGGATCACCAACGGCCCCGAAGCGGACACACTGGTCATCTATGGCAAGACCGACCCCGATGCAGGATCCCACGGAATCACAGCCTTCCTAGTGGAGAAGGGTTTTGCCGGATTTGAACCGTCTCCCAAGCTGAACAAGTTGGGTATGCGCGGCTCCAGCACTTCAGAGTTGGTCTTCACGGACTGCGAGGTGCCGGAGGAGAACGTGCTGGGCGAGGTCAACCACGGTGTCCGCGTCCTG
>PVBE011216730.1_pt1 | contig 10347 bp, 8 predicted proteins | sample 1631181 | NCBI WGS metagenome assembly PVBE01 (sample SAMN08397723, study PRJNA350692) | Marine metagenome, whole genome shotgun sequencing project. | isolation source: water | place: Pacific Ocean | collected 2012-04 | reverse complement strand
CTTGGGAAGAAGCACTTCCAGTTCTTGCATCAGAGATTGGTAAACTTCAGTGATTTCTTTAGTAAATTTTGTCCGCATTTGTTGCGGAATCAAAAAGGGGCGAGTCCCCCTCAAGTGAAACGATGGCGAGGGACATTCCATGGATGCGGGAGCGTTTTGAGCAGTTGAAATCTCAAAATTTGCAGTGGGAACCTCCCACTCTTGAATCTGCAAGTACACCTTCTTGTCAAGTAGATGGCAAGGAGATGCTGATGCTCTCTGCTAATAATTATCTCAATCTAACAACCCACTCTAAAGTGATAGCAGCGGCACTTTCTGCTACCATGACATATGGTGCTGGCAGCGGCTCGGTACGCGCCATTAGTGGAACTATGGACATCCACCTTGAGGCTGAGAAAAAAGTTGCTGAGTTCAAAGGAGTGGAGGCCTCCCTCATTTATTCGGCAGGATATACAGCAAATGTTGGTCTGATTCCAACACTTGTCACAGGAAAGCAGGATGTCATTATCTCTGATGAGTTGAACCACGGTTCTATCATTGACGGCGTAAGGCTGACCAAGGCAAGCAGGGCTGTCTATCCGCACAATGATGTCGCAGCACTTGAGCAAGTTCTCATTCAACACTCTGATAGTGAGAGAAAACTGATTATCACAGATGGGGTCTTTTCGATGGATGGAGACATTGCTCCATTAGATGAAATCACAGATCTCGCAGAAGAGCACGGTGCCATGGTCTTTGTTGACGATTGTCACGGCGAAGGAGTTCTGGGTGAACGTGGGGCGGGAATTGTTGACCACTTCAAACTTCAAGGCCGGGTTGATTTCGAAATCGGCTCTTTCTCCAAAGCTTTGGGAGTCCAAGGGGGAATAGTTGCTGGAAGCGAACAGGTGCGAACCCACGCATTGAACCATTCACGTTCATGGCTACTTTCTGGAAGTCAACCACCGGGAGTTGCGGCTGCACAGAAGGCTGCGATTGAGGTATTGATGGATGAACCAGAGCACCATCAGAGGCTTTGGGCCAATACCAATAGATTCCGCAAAGAGATGGAATCGCTTGGCTTCGATTTGGGAATGTCTACTACGCCAATTATTCCAGTAATGTGCGGGGAATCTGCAACAGCAAAACAATTGGCTGCAGAGATGCGTGAACTTGGCGTAGTGGTGGGTGCAATCGTCTTCCCTATGGTGGCAAGAGATGGGGCCCGTGTTCGTAATCAGTTGTCAGCAGGTTTGACTGATGATAATCTAGATGTCATTCTAAGTGCGTATGAGAAGGCTGGTAAAGCAACAGGACTCATTTGAGTTAATCATCAAGGGCTTCAACAGCCGCTTCTAGTTCCATCTCTTTTTCGCTATTTCCTACTCCAACTTTACGTGATTGGTTGAATGGGTCTTTTCCATCTTCAAGCATTGTTAACATTCTGTATCTTGGAGCCCAAGAGAGGTGGACATATATTGGCCCAGGTAAGAGTAGAATTATCCAAGCAATTATTTCAGGGAATTGTGGTAGTATGTCCATCCATTGTCCTATTAGTCCAATAAAACCGACAAATGGGGCGGAGAACAGAATGACTCTAGGTGGAGCAATTGGGGGTCGCTGAACAATACGATTCATCAATGAAGATATTTGGCCAGCAATTGCCATTCCAAGAGCGATGCTCAACCCCATAAATGCAGTATTTTTTGACCACAATGCGACATCCCAGTCACTCTGCATACCGAATGGTAGAATGAGAGCCAATGTCAGTAGCAGCCCGTAAAATGCTCCAACAATGGCTGGATGGCTAACAGAGAGCGGCCACGCGGCGAATCTCTGAGAAAGAGATGAGCCTAGAAGCAATTCCTTCTGCTCGTCATCAAGAGATTCCAAGCGCTCACGCCACGCATCCATAATGCCCCCCTGTGGGGTTCATCGCATTAACATTCACGAAGAAAATCTTTCGAGAGTCTATTCATTGTCCTTTTCCACAATTTCGAAACCCCTTCCTTTGATTTGTCTGAGAAGTGCCCCTGGTTGTGGTGTGAGTGAACCGGGTGTGGTTTCCTGCCAATTTCTTTCTACAGGATAGAAATCTTGTGATTCCCGCTCCCTAGCAGATTCAATTGGATCTATGTCCCCTTCATCTCTATCTTGAGCATCTTGGAATGCCAATGCTTGGTTTACCAGTGATATTACTTTTCGAACTTTTAGATCAGGTGAATACGGCCAAATTAGTAGGATCTCGCCGCGTTCATCGTTATTCTTCAAAAGTGTGCGTTCAAGTATAGGATCCGCTTGAACAAATAGCCTTGCTTTTTTGGGTATTAGATGCCATTTTTCACCGTCACTTACCCAAACAGAGGTGTCACCAATCTCTTCACTTGGATGCCAGGGGTGCCCTTCTCCAATTGCTACCATATTGAGAAGTCGCATCCTAGTGTTGTTTTTCAGAAAAAAAGTCCATAGAAACCATGCGATAATTATGGTGAATAAGGCGACAGAATAGAAATTCATCAAGCCTGCCATATTGAGTAACTTGAATACCACAAGTAGGGAGGTGAAACCAGCCAACGAGAAAAACACTGCATTGATAATATTCTGGAATTGTACCTTGGAGATTTCAGGGTTGACCGACCAGTGGTATGCACCATCCGGCAGGTCGGTCATAATGTCCGATTAGGGGGGTCCTTCATCCATGTTGCGCGTGGTTGAATTAATTTCAATCACTTTATGCTCTTAATAGATACATCTCCGCATCTTCGTGAAGTTGCATAATAGCACTTCATAGGTGTTCTTTAAGGGTCACGTTCAAGAGAGGGTCGAGTGAGACGCAGGTTGGGGATTAGCATGGCCGAACTACCCAAGGGAGTTACCAAGGAGGTGCGTAGGGGCGGTTCGGGCGTCCTTGAACTGCTCCTGATTGACTTCGATAGAGAGGGTGAGGATGGCTATATACGGATTGAGAAGGGCACCTCTCCTGCAACTGTGGCACAGTTAGTAATTGTACAAGGCAAGCCGTCAATGGCACTTTTCGAGTATGAATCATTTTTGATGGGGCATTCCGCTTTGTCAGAGTTAAGACAGTGTGCGGCAGATGATGATTCGCGGATTTCTGTTCATACAGATGTTGACTTTGGTTTGATAGCAGATTTACATCCTGAGGCAAAATTGCATATCCGCGAAGAGGATGCCATTTCGGGCCAGAAAATAGAGGGCTGGATAATTGATACCAAAAGTGATTCACATTGGTGGAGGCACAAACAGAAGCGAGATTGGACGATGACTGAGGGTTCGATGACTGAAGAGGAAGAAGAACTCCCCGTTCAAGAAAATCAGATAATTATCGAGTACAAGCCCGGTGAACAGTTAGAATCAGGGTGCAGTTATCTCGTAGATGACCAAACACCGGATTCTGTATTGAAAATCGCAGCACACCTAGGCGCTATTGGGCATCCTCTGCTTGTGTTGTCTCGCTCTCCACCATCACTTCTTGCTGAACAGTTTGGAGTGCCTGCATCATGTTGTCGCTGGTTATCAGAACGTGAAATTGATGGTGTAAAATCTATTCACCCCGGTTTGGAATCAGTTCGTAGAGAATGCGACGAATTCCTTTGGGGTGCTACTCGGGCAGTAATTGTGATAGATGGAGTGGAATATCTTAGTGTCATTCATGGTTTTAGCAGATTGTTGGGCATGCTTCGTGATTTGCTAGATGTAGTTTCAACTTCTGATGACATTGTCTTGATTCCAGCAGATCTAGATGTTTGGGATGGGAGAGAGAGAGCAATGATATTGCGAGAGTGCGACCAAATTCCAATTGAAAGAGCTAGAGAATGGGCTGAGAGACCAGCGGTTGTAGAAGGCCATTCTTTCACTCAAGATACAGAAGGCGCAACCATTCCAGAACCTAAAACAATCAATGTTGTTAGTGAGGCTGCTGATGATTTCAAAGCGGCTGCTGATAGACTTCTCAGTAGTGCTGAGCAAGCGGTGCAATCGACTCCAACTGCAAGTGGGGCTGTGGGTGAACCTATCGAATTCCAGCAACCTGCAACTTCTTTTTCAGCCCGTAATCTGATTGATGAAATGAAACTTGAAAACATGAATGAAGACGAGTCCTCAGTTGCTATTACTGATTTAGAAGAGGAGAATGTTTCAGAATTACCCAATGCTATTCCGTCTCATGGGAGTGATGATGACGACTTACAACTCCCTGATTGGGCTACAGCTCCATCAGCAAATAGGGATGACCTCTCTACTCCTGCTCCTAAGGTGCATACAGAAATAGAAACTCAAGTTGAAGAAGAAACATCCAATGAAATAGTTGAGGCGCATGAACCATTAGAGGAAGTAGTTGAGCAAGTTATTGAAGTTGCAAAGGGGCCAATGCTACCAACAGTCAACCACCGTCCAAAGTTGGAACGTAGGCTCAAGGTCCCACATAAGCCCGATATTTTACAACTTGAGAAGGGTTCAATGCATTACGCAGCAGCAAATAGCAAATTGTTTGAGGGCGAGTTGGCAGAACCTGGTTTTGAAGCAATCAATTCCTCAGTCACTGCTCTCAATTCAAAGAAAGACGAATTTCGAGAAGTTGGAGATTGGGTGACTAATGAGGAGAGGGATTGGGAAATCCATGAAACTAGAAGCATGGGAGCGGCGGTTGATAACTCCCGAGCGGTGCGACATAAAGTCAAGAGCACCGAATCAACATCCATTTCTCGCTTACATGTGCGCCAATGGGGGGCTGCCGCAGATAGTGCGGCGCATGTCAATGCGCGGGCAACAATTCCAGAAGATGTGAGCAACCCTTTTGCTAGAGACTCAGCAAGTCGGGCTCAAAAGGTCAGGACTCTTACCCAAATGGTGGCTGGTTCTGAACTCGACGCTCTATATGCTGATCGTAAGCAGATGGTAAGCAGTTCAGGAATTAAGTTGGAAGTGCTAGAAAGAATTAGTGCCCTATCTGATAAAGGACATCCAATTCGGCATTTAGTAGAAAGGATTGAGGCGAATTCAAAAGAGGGCATGATAATGTTGGATTTATTAGAGAAGAAATCAACAAAAGTTGACGCTCTCATCAAACGGCTCAATGTTCAAGAAGAACGTTCAGTAGTTAATTCAAAAATTGCCCAAAGATATCGTGATAGTTTGATAAAATTTGAGCAAATTGACAAAGTGGAAAAGATGTTGAAAGACTATGAGGGTTGATAATTTTCGGGTATTGTTGATAGTCGGACCCCCATGTAGCAGAATTGGTGACAGTTATGAGTAGGCGAACGATACTCCAGCAACAATTGGAGAAAAGCCGCCGTTTGCTATCTGAAAATGATTCAAAAAATGCTATTTCTGAAGGTGAAAATAAGGAGATTCCTTCATCATTGAGAGGATATATCAGGCAGAGAAACATGCCACCATCAGAGGACATATATGATGGCCCGTTTCAAAGAACCACGGCCGCTGCTGTCAAACAGCAGACTGGTGATTTTGGGACTATAGCTGCAGAGAGAATTCAGAGGATGCGCCAAGGTGTTGAATCTGATGCCCCAATGATTAATCGAGATGATGCAGGTGAATCAATTTCTCTGAATACGCCTGCTTGGTCACTTGGAGAAAGTAGTGAATCAAAAGATGATAGAGATGGTGCAACCCCTGTATGGCGTGAAATTCTCTCACAACAAAGAGCTCATACAAGACCTAGTACCGTTATGGTTCAGCAACACGCCTCTTTGACAGGTAATACATCAATGGAAGGACAACTTTCACCATTGCAACCCGTTGCTGAGGAATTAGCTTTACATCGCCCCTCTTGGCCAGCACTTTTCATCCCGAATGAGATTTTTTCTTGGGATAATTTCCAGGCGGGTCCAGAAAATCGTTTAGCAAGTACTGCTGCACGAGAAGTAATTATTCATCCAGCTGAGCGAACTAATCCTCTGATTATTTTGGGTGATGATGGTGTTGGGAAGAGCCATCTTCTTTGGGCTATTGGTAGTTCATATTACAATCAAATTCCGGATACTGAAGTACGTATGATTTCTGGTGTTTCTTTTCCAAAGGCTCTACCTGAAGATTGGACTGAAGCAGTGCAGGGTTGCAGCGCCTTGTTAGTTGACGACTTTCACATGGTGACGGATCCTGTGGCGCATGATAATTTGGGATTAATGATTGATTGGTGCTTGAATCTAGGTGTTCAAGTTGTTATCACTTCTCTAGAAAAACCTCCCTTGTCGGGAACCTTGGCTGGTGCTTTGGGTTCTGCCGTACCTATAGAAATCTCCCGTCCGGATGAATTGAGTTTGGTTCTTTATTTGAGGAATCGAGTTCTAAGGAGGGGCCTTTCACTATCCGATGAGCAATTACGAGTTATTGCATCTAACGCTGCAGGGAATTGGAGTTCTGCTGCGGCTGGATTTGAAGCAGTTGCATTAGCCATAGAAGCAGGTGCTGAACCATTTGGCATTACAGATATTGAGAGTATTCTTGCAGGGCAAGAGTTGCCAATGCGAGATGATGATGGGTTGATTACATGGGATAGTGAGGCGACAGGTCAAAAGATTGTACGCGAGGTGTTGGATCATGTTTTGCCACGGGAGCAACAACCAAATATCGATTTAGTCAGCGTGTTGGAATCTCAAGTAGATGATTATCAACCACCTAATTTGATTCCTGACAATAGCCGTGATGCTGTAGATTCTTTGATTGAAAGACATCTTGGCAGAGAAAAAGGTGCTTTAGATGATGCCCGCGAAAGAATTGAGCAGTCAAGCTTACCCACAGAGTTAGAAGCACCTCGTGCTGGGATTCCAAATTTAGATTTGATGAGTGAGACATTCCTTGAAAGATTGGAATCAAGGTTGCACCGACATCAAGATGAACTATTTTCACTACATGAGGAAATGGAACATATTTCTGCTAATATTGATGGTGCCGAGCCAAAAGAACTTGTTGAGATGGCAGATAGAATGCTTGAGATTGAGCGCAAACTAGCTAGGATATCACGCTTGGATGCTGGAGAAGCACTTCTTCCAAGAAAAAAGCCTGAGCGGCCTTACAAAACAGAATCAATTGAGGAATTCTTACCTGAAGGTGAGTGGGATATTGACGAATCTGACGTTTCTGCCGATGACCTTCTTGGCAAACCTCAAGCCATATTGAGGCCTGTACAGATTCTCAAACTTATTAATTCAGAAGAGGAATGATTTTCATATCATTCTGAACCCTTCTTCAGCTACCCGGTCTTCTTCTAATTTCAACCAAATCGAATCGCCATCGATTACTATTGCCTCGGGGTGGTCAATCCCTGGGCAAATTCGTTTTGTTTTGTTCCACGCTCTGTCAGAAACAAGATTCTCGCTCCAAAAAGGAAATGCTGAGCATTGTGATGGTTTTACATCATAGATACTACAAGATTTGCTGGCATTAAGGTAGATGCATCGGCCGTCTTCAGGCTTTGATTCGAGCACAAAGCGTCCATCATGTGTTGTTCTACAATGCTGGGTTAGCCATGACTTTAATTCCATTTCCAAATGATCTGCAATTCTAGTGGCGTCATCTCGAGAGAGATAGACTATCCCACCTGGTTCGTCGCAACATCGGCCACATTCAGGTAAACATACGAAGTTAATCCCATTATTCCACCAACCATTATCGCGGTCGCTGAACATTCTCTTCCAACGCGCCATCTTGTTATTGGTAGTAGTCTCCACCTGTAATTGTTGGTGTGGCCATGAAACATACTATACTAGAATGTCCATTATGATTAATTCACAAACGTGTACTTGCTGGATGCATTAGCGTCGCACTTATACCATTGATGAGTATGAGACGAATTCCCACTAGGGGGTGTAAGTGAATGAGTGATTCAGAGGAACAACCAACCTTGTTTGAAATCAATGAGAGTCATCTTGATACTGGATTGCGTGGAGTTCCTGTTGGAACTTGTAAGACCTCTTTTGTCAGTTCTACCAAAGGAGTTCACTATGTTGGTTATCCAATAAGTGATCTTGCAGATATGTCTCCAGAAGACATAATCTTCCTATTGTTTGAGAAAAGGTTACCAAATAGGCAAGAATCACAGAGTTTCTCTAAAGATTTGGCCGCACGTGCTGAAGAAATGCCTGCAGGTGCCCTTCGGATATTGGAATCAATGACTCCTGGTAGTGGTCATCCTATGGATTGGTTGTCAGTTGGTATTCAGGCGCTAGGTATGGCAGAAACTACTGGTGATGTTAGGGCTGACAGCCTAAACCTAATCGCAAGAATGCCGGAATTGATGGCCTCTATTTTCCTACTGCGTGGTGGGCACGGCCTACCAAAGTCAGGTAGCGAACCTAGTCTTGGGTTGGTGGAGAATTTTGTTCATCTTCTAGGGGTACAGGGAATTGAAGCAGAAAATATGATTCGAGTATTGCGCACATTCCTAGTTTTACATATGGACCATGGTGGTGGAAATCTCTCAACTTTCTCAGGCAAGTGCGTTGCTAGTGGTAAAGCGAGCCTCTATGCTTCAATGTCAAGTGCAATGAATGCGCTATCAGGCCCTCTTCATGGTAGGGCTAACCAATCTTGTCTTGAGTTTGTACAAAGGATTGGTACAAGTGATCCAGAAAAGATTGAGGCTTTTGTTCGTAATGAATTGGCAGCAAAGCGGCCGATTTACGGTTTTGGCCATGCAGTACTTAGGGCGGAGGACCCACGAGCCACAGCTCAGATTGCACTAGGTGAGCAAATTTGTCCCGATGATGAGAATTACAAGATAGTGAAGGCATTGAGAGAAGTTGCTCCAAAGGTATTGTCTGAAAATCCGAAAATCAGCAATCCATTTGCAAATGTAGATGTTGCTTCAGGCGCACTTCTTCATGCAGTAGGATTCCACAAACCAGAATACTTCACGACTTTCTTTGGTTGGGCTAGGGTTGTTGGAATCAGCGCTCAAATTATCGATGAGAGAAATGCTCGTGGTGGTAGGGGTGTGCCAATTTATCGGCCAAAATACATCGGTGTAGACCAACCAGTGCAACGCCTAGAATAACTCAATCTTTTGAGTGGTAAGTTCTTCCCATTCCACGGTGGCCAATGATTCTAGGGACTTCCCAAGGAATTTGATTTGGATTACTGCTGCTCAACAACTCATCAACTGAACGGCTCCAGTGCCATCGTTTTTTCATTGCAGTAAGTAGTTCTAGATGTTCGCTTTCTGACATTTGATTCCATGGAGTGGCTCCATCATCTGAAAACGGCTCAGTAGCGGGTTTTGTTATTCTATCAGAGCCATCAGGTAGTTGGCATATATCGGGAGATGAAGAGTCGGTAATTGCTGTCAAGCCTGCATCTAGTACGGCCTTTTCTTTTGTAATTGGAACAGGCCAGATAAATGCTGGAAACCCCTTCCTTTTCATTGTTAATTTCTCCAATCCCCGTCCAGTAAGTCCAACAGTAGTACCTAATGTCAAGTGGCGTGTGAAACCTGTTAGGTAATCTAGTGCACATGGAACCATTGGTGCTCCCCACTTCTGATGTTTTTTCATCAATCGTGGCATTGAATGAGCTATGAATGAGGGTGTTGCTAATGCCTTGTTGAAGTTTCCAGAACTCCATTCCCTTAGGCGTGGCATCAAGATTGCATGAGGGTGCTGACAGCCTGATTTTTTGACAGCACTGAGAAATTTTTTGTCGAATGCGTAAATCACTGTCGTCCCTTCAGGTAGGTCAAGGTCAGAGATCGCTTCTTCGACCATTTGAATCATTTTACTAAGGTAGTTGATTTTCTTTGAACCTCCCTTCCAACCACCTGCTACACCACTATTGGGATGGGGTGATTTTAGTTCAATGCAGACTGTTTTACCCTCTTCTTGCCACGGTTTGGTGAATTCAGAAGTATTCATCAATTCATCGAAAGTGTCTGCAATTGATTTTGATTCATCAGCAGTTTGATTTTCGAAATACCTGCCACCTGCAGTTTTGTTATCGTGATGAAGCATCATCACGCCATCTGATGATAGACGTAAATCAAATTCCACACCATCAAAGTGATTGATGCCCATTTTGATGGCATCAATTGAATTTTCACGTGGTTGAGACCAAGTCAAACTGAATCCTCCCACATTTCCGTAATAGGTAACACATTTGAACCCAAAGGGATAGTGTTTCTCTAAACTGTAATACTCATAGCCCGCGTATATACTCGGTGAAATATGGCTGATGTGAGCGATAGCAAGCAAATACGTGGATATTGCATGTATGACTGGGGGAAATCAGCTTTTGAAACCAGATGGAGACAGAAACTTGGGTTCAAATTTCATCCTTCAAAACTTCCAAAGAAACACTGTTCAGTGACAGCGTTTTTGAAAGAACGCTGTTGTG
>PVBE010844160.1_pt1 | contig 10347 bp, 13 predicted proteins | sample 1631181 | NCBI WGS metagenome assembly PVBE01 (sample SAMN08397723, study PRJNA350692) | Marine metagenome, whole genome shotgun sequencing project. | isolation source: water | place: Pacific Ocean | collected 2012-04 | reverse complement strand
TCGGCGTCATGGCGTTCGCGCTGGCCCTCCACAGCAACACGCCGGCAGACGAGTTCAGCATTCCCCTCTGGGTGATCTTTCTGGGAGCCGGTACTCTGGGTATCAGCACCATGCTTGGTGGCTGGCGTATCATCCGCACCCTGGGCATGCGGATCACCCACCTGGAGACCTATCAGGGGTTCGCTGCAGAGACTGCTGCCGCTACCACTCTTACTCTCACCTCTCGGTTGGGCATACCTCTCAGCACTACTCAGACCATCGGTGCGGCCATCATGGGTGTGGGGTCCACGCGGCGATTATCGGCGGTGCGTTGGGGAGTAGCGTACAACATCGTTGGCGCCTGGATACTCACCTTCCCAATTTGCTTTGGCCTAGGCTATATCATCGCCGTGATCATCCCTGCCTAGTCGCCCACCGGGCGACGGCATTAGGTGATCTTCAGGGGCGTGCCGATGGCGCAGAGGGGACAGGCGTCCGCCTCGTAAGTGGGAAAGTCCAGGTTCAGGCAGGCGAAGAAAGGGAGCCCGAACGACGTGTCGCTGTCTGTCTGGCCGAGGCGATTCACTAGCACGCCCAGACCTACTGGTTCGCCTCCCGCTCGGCGTATGGCATCAATCACGTTCCTCACGCTGCCGCCGGTGGTCAGCACATCGTCCACGATGAGCACTCGCTCGCCCGGCTCGATGATGAACCCGCGCTGGAAAGAGCGCCCCTCTTCCGCTCTCTCGGCGAAGACGCCTCGCAGGCCTAGGGCGCGTGCGACCTCGTAACTGAGGATGATCCCGCCCGTGGTGGGACCGGCCACCAATTGCACCCGTAGGTCCCGGAACCGCTCCGCGATCATCCGGCATAGCGTCTCCGTATGACGTGGGTATTGCAGCACGCGGAATTTCTCTATGTAGGCGGGGGAGTGCTTTCCGGAAGAGAGCTGGAAGTGCCCCTCCAGGTGAGCTCCGGAATCCCGAAAAATAGCTGCTGCCGATTCCTCTGCGTCCCGCGCCGCGCCCAAATTCAACTCCTTCTACTCCCCGGTCGCTGCTGCTTCGTCGCTCAGACCTAAGGAGCGGTTCGGTGCCAGATTCAGCTCTGGTCCGCCGTCGCCCCAGTAAGTGATCAGCGCCTTGCCGATGATGTTCTCTTTCGGTACCAGCCATCCCTGACGTGAGTCGCTGCTGTTCTGGCGGTTGTCCCCCATCACGAAGTAGCAGGCCGATGAGCCGCAGGCGGCAACAGATTCTGCCGTGTTGGGCGGCGGAATCTCCCAGGGTCCGCAGCTGCGGTTACATCTCATACTGTCCTGGATGTACGGCTCCTCAATCAGTTGTCCGTTAACCAGCACCTGATTGCCCTCCGAGGTTATCGTAATGGTATCCCCCGGTACGCCGATGATCCGCTTGACGAAGTTTCGGTCCACGCCCCGTGCCGCATCACGCGGCGACCGGAAGACGACGATGTCGCCACGGTCTGGAGAGTCCCAGAGATAGTGCACCGGGTTGTCGCCCGCGTCGTAGAAGGGTAGCCAGTTGAAGACGCTAAGATCTATCTCCGCGTAGGTGAGCTTGTTCACGATGAGGTACTCGCCGTTCTCCAAGCTGGGCATCATGCTGGCCCCCTCCACTCGATAGTTCTGGAGGGAGGTACGAACGGCTAGGAAGATCAGAAGGGCCAGAAGCAGCGTTTCCACCACCTCACGGGCGGTGATCGCCCATCGTCCGCGCGGCCGCAGCGCCGGGGCCGTCCGCTCAGGTAGCGCGCGCTGCCAGTCGCTTGGCTCCACCGCCTGCCCATACAGCCTTTGGGATCCTATAGGTTGCCGGACGTCCAGATGACGTTCCAGCCTCGGTGCTGAACTAGGTCTCGTCTCCCATCCTGGCGGCTCTTCCCCGCTGGCGGACTCTACCGCTGGCCAAGCCGGCCCGGAGATCGGATCGGTCTCCTCTTCATGCGGGGGGTAGGGGTTCGAGGAGGACTCGCCCCAGGGTGAAGTCAGGGGATCATATTCAGGCGGAGGCCAGCGCCCAGCCTCTCCTCCATGTTCATCCTTTTTGGGGCTCTTGTTGTTAATCTCGCTGTTGTGGGTCATCTCCGTTGGCCCAATTATATCAGGGAGGCTGCCCAGCGTCAGAACGTGAAGCGATCTTCCTGTCCACTCGCGACTCTTCTTGGAGGGTTTCCCGCGCCGGACCTTTGTCAGTACCTGTTACCGTAGGCTTGCTAGAATAGGCCTCACAGAGAGATGGATATTGACGAAGCTGAACTCATTGCCCGCGCCCGTCGGGGCGAACTCGACGCTTTCAACCACGTCGTCGAGCAGTATCAGAGGTCCGTATATAACTTCTGCCTTCGCATGCTGAGTTCTCCTCAGGCGGCTGAGGACACCACCCAGGAAGCGTTCATCTCCGCCTATCTCGCCATCGACTCCTATCGGGGCGGCTCCTTCCGGTCGTGGCTCTTCCGCATCGCTACCAACGCCTGCTATGACGAGTTGCGTCGCCGCCGCTCGCGTCCGGCAATCTCCCTGGACGAGCCCCACGGCCCGGAGGGGTTTCCCATCGATCTTCCCCAGATCGGCCCCTCCTTGGAGGATCACGCTCAGCGGTTGGAACTGGCTGGCTATCTGCAGAAGGCGTTGGGCGCACTGCCCGCCGATCAGCGGTTGGCTGTTGTCCTCTGCGATGTTCAGGGGTTCGAATATAGTGAAATCGCCCAGATTACCGGCGTGTCCTTGGGCACCGTTAAGTCCCGCATTGCCCGTGCCCGCGCTCAGCTTCGGAAGCTGCTGAGCACTCACAGGGAACTTTTCACCGTCTCTGTCCGTTCATCTAGTGAGGGAAAATGATGTTTTGGTTCAGCCGGCACCGTCGATTGCGTGATCAGATCTTCGCCTATATAGACGGTGAGTTGACCGCATCCGCGGCTGAGGCCTTGGAGCGCCATCTCGTTGCCTGCCCGGAATGTCAGCAGGTATATGAGGAGCTCCAGGTCACAGTCCTGGCTCTGCAGGCGCTTCCGCAGGAGGAGTTGCCGCGCCCCTTCGCTCTGAGGCCGGAGCAGGTGACTAGGCCGGTGCCACAGCGCACTGTCTCCACGCCGCCGGTTCTGGCCTTCGGCATGCGCTTGACCAGCGCCGCCTTGGCCTTCGTGCTAGCCATCGTTCTCGTGGTGGATTTGGGTGGCCTGCGCGGAGGCGGTAACGACTTGGTGCCCTCGTTGGGGGCACCGGCCGAGATGGCGGCATCCCCAACGGGCGCGGAAATGCCGCCGGATGGAGTTGGGGTTGCGGAAGATGCCGAAACGTCCAAAGCTGCGGGCCTCGCGGAGACGGCCGCGGAAACCCCGCTGACCGGCGATGAGGCTTCCTCTCCCCGCGCGTCTGCCGGCCGGACCGAGGCGGATGTAGATGCCCTCGAAGGGCCCTTTCCCGCCGCGGCGGAGGTGGTGGAGTTAGAGGATCCGGACGGAGGCCTTGTTGGCCTGCGTGCCGCGGAGATCGCCATCGCTGCCGCTCTCGTCGTGCTACTGGCTGGTAGTCTAATCCTGGCATACGTTGGGAGGGAGAAGGTATGACATCATGAGATTGAAGACTGTAGCCTTGTCCATCGCAGCTCTTGCCGCTGTGGGCTTGGTGGCGGCTGGCTGTGGCGGTCTCCGCGGCACGCAGGCCGGCGCCAGCGGTTGGGCTGAGGGGATTAGCGTCTCCGGACTGGGCAGCGTGACCGCCGACGCGGATATCGCGGTCCTCGCCATGGGTGTCTCCGTTCTGGGCGATACGGCTAAGGTAGCCCGCGACAGGGCCGCCGCCGCCATGAGCGACCTCCTGGACTCTGTCTGGGGCAACGGTGTTGACGCCGATGACATCAAGACTACGCAGTTCAGTATCAACCCGCAGTTCGACTACTCGCGCTCAGGCGATCCCAGAATCATCGGTTACTGGGTGGACAACTCGGTCTCCATCAAGGTGCGCGACTTAGATAACGTGTCCGCGGTAATCGACGATGCCGTTGAGGCTGCAGGTGACGCCGTCCGTATCAATGGGATCTCCTTCACGTTGGATGATCCCACAACCTTCATCTCGGAGGCTCGGGCCAGCGCCATGGCTGCCGCCCAGGCCAAGGCGCAGGAACTCGCTACGCTCGGTGGCGTCACTCTGGGCAAGTCCATCGCCATCAGTGAGTCCGCCGGTGGTGGTGTGTCGCCTGTATTCTTCGACACTGCTCGGGCTGAGGACGTCGGAGTGTCCACGCCGATCGAACCAGGTCAATTGGAGATTACCGTTAGCGTGCAGGTCGTATACGCGATTCAGTAAGAGGAGCTTCATGAAGTCATCGCTAGTTCTCGGCTCAGCCATCGCCCTGGTCACCCTCGTTGCCCTCGCCTGTAGCGGTGATCGTGAGGGTAACGAGGAGGCCGTCATCACCACCGAGAAGGGGCTCTCCGTGGCCGCCTTGGCAGCAGGATTTAGTGCGGGGCAGGCGGACGACGGCGGAGCCGAATCCCCGGCGCAGCCCGTTCCCGTTTCTGCCATCGGCGCTCAGGGGAGAGACTATGCTTTCCCTGACTATGGCGTGAGCAGTGGGCCTCTGCAGCAGCAGGTACCGATGGGCATTGCCATCCAGGGATTCGGCTCCGCTGCTGTTGACGCCGATATGGCCGTCCTGGAGCTGAACTTCGACGTCGGTTTCTACTACGATGAGTCGTTTCCGGAGCCTCCTCCGTCGGATGACGGCCAGCGGGCCGGCGAAGGGGAGGCGACATCCGTGGGATTCGAGCCCGTGCCGCCGGAGGAGGTTGAGCCCATCACCGAGGAGGGTCTGGCACCGGTCGTCGACGCGATAGTTGCAACGGGCGTCGCCCGCGACGATATCGAGTTTATCGGTGGCTTCTACTACGACGCTTACTCCAGTAGTGCCATCCTGCGCGTGACCGTCCGCGACCTGGACGCGCTGGAGGCCATTGTGGAAGCCGCCAAGACGGTCTCGACCGGCCTGGGCGAGATTTGGCTTCAGGGGAGCAGCGTCTCCTATGCCGTCGTCGACTGCGCTTCTCTGGAGAGGGCTGTCCTGGAGGCGGCTGTCGGGGATGCCGGCGCGCGCGCGGCCATCTTCGCGGACGCACTGGGCGTGGGTCTCGGTGCCGTCATTGGTGCCAGCCAGTACACCTACTCGTTCTTCGGCCTCAATCCCTGCGATTCCACTTTCGGTGGCCCTTACCCCTTCGGTGGCATCTCCTATGTGCCGGGCCAGCTCGCACAGGTGCAACTGATCAGCAACGTCAGCATCACTTACGCAGTTCGATAGCGACCGCATGCGGGGGTGCCGCGCCTTGGCGCGAGCTCCCGCATGCTAGGGCAGGCGTTGACTAGTGTGGGCTTTGCCTGCCACAATCTCCTCGCCATGATCGTCCTCGGCGATCGCACCATCAGAGAAGAACTCGCCGCTGGGCGTCTCATAGTTGATCCTCTGGATGGGGAGTGTCTTTAGCCCGCCTCCCTAGGTCTTCGTCTGGACCGTACCTATCGTGGACGTGAGGTAACCCGTGGACGACCTCACCGAACTGGTCACTCTCGGGCCTGACGAGCTTTTTATCATCCAGCCCGGCGGCTTCTGTCTGGCCTCCACCATCGAGTCAATCACTCTGCCGAATGATATTGTGGCCCGTATCGACGGTCGTTCGTCTCTGGTCTGGCTGGGCCTTCTGGTCCACGCGATGGCTGGCTATGTGGACCCCGGTTGGACGGGCAACTCACCCTAGAGCTCTCCAACCGATCTCGGATGCCCATCGCTCCGTACGAAGGCATGCGGATAGCCCAGAGCAACTTTCCGAGGATGACCATGCCCGTGGATAGGTCATACGGCTCACCGGCCTTGGGCTCTGACCGCCGCTTCTGCGATAATTAGGTGGCTATGAGTGGCGATCCCATGCAGCACGCCCTAGAGTTGGCGCGAGGCGCTCTGGGTACCACCTCCCCTAATCCCACCGTCGGCGCCGTCATCGTCGGCCCAGATGGTAACGTCGTGGGTGAGGGGTTCACGCAGCCGCCTCCGGGTGCGCATGCGGAGATCGTCGCCCTTCGCCAAGCCGGTGAGCGGGCGTGCGGCGCCACCCTCTACGTCACACTGGAACCCTGCTCTCACCAGGGGCGGACGCCGCCCTGCACCGACGCTATCAGCACCGCTGGCATTGCGGAGGTTCACTATGCCCTGGACGATCCCGATCCCAGGGTGGATGGGAGCGGCTATCGCCTCCTGGGAGCTGCTGGTATCCGGGTGGTGTCCGGTGAGAGCGAGGTCGAGGCGCGCCGCGTCAATGAGGCTTACATCAAACACCGCACTCGTGGCCTCCCTTTCGTCGTCGCCAAATTTGCCGCTTCCCTGGACGGTCGCATCGCCGCGGCCTCCGGCGATTCCCGCTGGGTCTCCGGGTTAGAGACACGGCAGTGGGCGCACGGCCTGCGCACCCGGCTGGACGCCATCCTCGTCGGCTCCTCCACCGTCGTCATCGACGATCCCCAGCTTACCGCCCGCCCCAGCGACCACGAAGCCGCGCGTCAGCCGCTTCGTGTGGTCGTCGACACGCGAGGCCGCGTACAGCCAATGGCCCGCATCTTCGGCGCTCCCGGCCGTACTCTCGTCGCCACCTCTGACGGCTCGGCTCCATCCTGGCAGGCCTCGATCGAGGCTCGCGGCGCTGACCTGCTAATCCTTCCCAGGCAGGGCGATAGTGTTGACCTGTCTGTCCTGCTCCGACAGTTGGCCCGTCGTGATATCCTCTCCGTCTTGGTTGAGGGTGGCGGCGTCATCCTCGGCTCCCTCTTCGATCAGAGGCTTGTGGATAAGCTCCATGCCGTCGTTGCCCCCATCGTCATCGGTGCCGATGATGCGCCCGCCGCCGTGGCTGGTCGGGGTGCCTTTCGCATGTCTGATGCGCTTCACCTCGCCGACCTGACCCTGGAGCGGTTGGGTGAGGACACCCTGATATCGGGTTATCCTGTCTATCCGGAGGCGGAAGACTGACCCGTCGCTTTCGTCCTAGCCGGGCCATGCGGCGGAGGGGCCGCAGGGCGGGCCGGTCACCGACCCGCCTCTCTATCTGGATATACATCTTGCTGGCCCTAGTCGTCGTCGCCGTGGGACTAGCCCGTGCCCTCCCCGGCCTCTGAACTTGACTGGCCTGTATATGAAGTCTCTGTCGTTTCCCGAATAGGGGGAGAGGAAGACTATGCCAGACAGCAAGCTAGTGGGACTTCTCCTGGACTCCTGGGACGACCTTGATCGGGTGGTCGCTGGCCTGAACTCGGAGACGGCTGTCGTCAGTGCTGAGGGTGGCAGCTCGTTCGCCTGGACGGTCGCTCACCTGGCCAGCCAGGTCGATGGCTCGATCAACGTTCGGTTCCAGAGGCAAGAGGCCCATCCGCTGATCGGGCAATACCGCTTTCGGGCGCGTGGCAGCGGTGCCGCCGAGGAGTGGTGGGCCATTCTTACGGCGGTGCACGAGGTCAGGGAGTCCGCGCGCGCCTATCTGGAGGGGATGGACGATGGCGATCTGGATCTCGTCATTCCGTACCAGGGGTCTCTTGCTCCTCTCCGGGAGAGCGGCATCAGTCTTCGCCATGTCCTGATACGCTCCAGCGTCCATCACTACTTCCACATCGGCGAGATCGCCGCCAAGCGCAACCGTCTGGGGCATGAAGTAGGGGAGTACCCGGGCCTGTTGGGGCGGACGATCTAGCCGGAGAGGTCGCCCATTTGCCCCTCGACACTGCTGCCTGTACGCTAATCTTGCTATGTTTACCGGAATCATCGAGGAGGTGGGAACGGTTCGGGAGGCCGATCGTGGCCGTTTGGTCATCGCTTGCCAGAGCTGCCTCACCGATACTCGGCTGGGCGACTCCATCGCTATCAACGGCGTGGACCTCACCGTCATGCATGTCGATGATAAGTCTCTACATTTCCAGTGCATGCCGGAGACGTATCGCCGCTCCAATCTGGGTTCTCTCTCTCTGGGCGAATCCGTGAATCTGGAATGCTCCCTTACCCTGGCCACCGGTATCTCCGGCCACCTGGTCCGCGGCGTCGTGGAGGCCACCGGCGCCCTCCTGTCCCTCACTCCGGAAGAGGATGCCCTCCTCGCTCGTTATAGCGCCCCGCCGGATATTCTTCGCCATACCGTTGTCAAGGGGCCGATCACCGTGGATGGGGTCTCCCTTACGGTCGTCGCCAGGGACGAGAAGTCGTTCACCGTATCGTTGGTTCAGTACACTCAGGAGCACACTAATCTCAGCCTTCGTCAGCCTGGCGAGGCCGTGAACTTGGAGAGCGACATCATAGCTCGCTACGTCGACCAACTCCTTGCCGAGCGGGAGAGATAATGCGTGTCGGAACTTCGCTCAGAGGTTGGGCAGCGCCTTGGCCTCTGTTGCGGTATAATGGCGCGGCCTGTCCCCCTTACGGGGAGAGGGCACGAGTTGAAGGGAGACGCCCCCTTCTTGAAGTCCCAGTCTAGCGTGGAGTCTATTGTGGAGCACCCGCAGTCCAAGCGGCCTCGCCGGAACGACCAAGGCCTGGCTACGGTTGAGGAGGCCATCGCCGAGTACGCTCGCGGCCGCTTCGTCATCATCGCCGATGAGGAAAGCCGCGAAAACGAGGGTGATCTCTCGATGCCAGCCGAGTTCTTGACCGCGGAATCACTCAGTTTCATGCTCCGTCACACCAGTGGTATCGTCTGCGTCTCGGTGGATGGGGAGCGCTTGGATAATCTACGTATCCCTCTCATGGTGGGCAATAATCAGGCCAGTTACGGTACTGCCTTCACGGTATCCGTTGATGCTCGCGCCGGCATTAGCACCGGCGTTTCAGCCCACGATAGGGCCCGCACTGTCAACATTCTGGCCGACCCGGCCGCCCAGCCGGAAGATCTCGTTATGCCCGGCCATATCTATCCCCTGCGCGCTCGCGACGGAGGGGTCCTCGTACGGGCTGGCCACACTGAGGCCACCTTGGACCTCTGCCGCCTCGGTGGTCTGCAGCCGGCCGCCGTCCTCTGCGAGTTGATGAGTCCGGATGGTACCATGATGAGGCTACCCCAGATCAAGCGCTTCGCCGCCCGGCATCAGTTCAAGGTCATCACTATCAACCAGCTCATACGTCATCGGATTACCCGCGAGCGCCTTATACAGCGCGTGGCTACCACTATGCTTCCCACCAAGTGGGGTGATTTCACGCTCCACGCCTATCGCTCCGACATCGATCAGGGCGAGCACGCCGCCCTAGTCTTCGGCGACGTGACTACTGCCGAACCTATCCTTGTCCGTGTACACTCCCAGTGTGTCTCCGGCGATGTCTTCGGCTCATTGCGCTGCGATTGTGGTGAACAGGCCCAACTTGCTCTCCGATGTATAGCGGAGGAGGGGCGTGGCGTGTTCGTCTATATGCGTCAGGAGGGTCGGGGCATTGGCTTCCACAATAAGGTCCGCGCCTACCAGATCCAGGACATAGAGGGTCTGGATACCGTTGACGCGAATACGGCTCTGGGCTTTCCCGTCGACCGCCGTGACTACGGGGTCGGCATGCAGATCCTCGTGGACTTGGGGCTGAGCAAGGTCAGACTTCTCACCAATAACCCTGGTAAGCGGGCTGGCCTTGAGGGCTACGGTCTGGAGGTGGTGGAGCGTGTCCCTCTCGTGATCGCCCCCAACCGTCATAACAAGCGCTACCTGGAGACCAAGCGCGATAAGTTGGGCCACCACATCGATATACCCGGCTAAGGTGGCTCGTGACCATCCTAAACCTCCACGTTGCGGAGTCAGCCGATATCCGTGGGGGGGGAGGCTCGTATTCGCCCTGTGCGCTCCGATGGGGTTCTCCTCTTCTGTCGCTGGGCAATCGATCCTCTGAGGTGCAGCCCTTCTGGGGCGGCTGCGACCACTACGGGTCGCTGGACTATTCTCTAGGTGATTGGGAGCCTCACTGCTTCGACGTCTCTCAGCCGCCCCATGGGCATGACCGCCTTTAACCATGTCAACGGCTCCGACCGTAGCACTGAGATCGATGTCGTTGTCGGCGAGTGAGCCTACCGCGATCGCTGCTGCGGTGGCGACTCCGTACGCGCCCTCCTCTTCGATTGCCTCGGCCTTCGTCGCGTCTGGCTCACGACGTATGATTACAGCCTGCGAGCCTAGCGCGCCTACGAGAAGGCTGACTTCGACCACGAGGGTGTCATGCGTCATTCCGACTGGGTCGACGGACGACGCTGGGCGGACGCCGTCATCTACGGCGTCCGGGAGCATGAGCTTTGCCATCCGGAGGCTTGACCGCGCTGGGACAGGTTGCGGCTTCTCGTCTTATAATG
>PVBE012510269.1_pt1 | contig 10348 bp, 8 predicted proteins | sample 1631181 | NCBI WGS metagenome assembly PVBE01 (sample SAMN08397723, study PRJNA350692) | Marine metagenome, whole genome shotgun sequencing project. | isolation source: water | place: Pacific Ocean | collected 2012-04 | reverse complement strand
CTGACCACTACCGGTTATCCCTACCTGCACTGGGTGCAACCATCTGTCTTCTTCTATTGGCAATGCTTCAAAGACGCTTCCATCTTCCAACCCGGCGTCCTCGCCTACCCGTTCGACTGCGAATCCATCCAAGCGTCAGTTCGTCCCGTGCAGAAGCGTGTCGCCGACTCGAAACTCCCGAAGCCCAGCATCGGGTAGTAGCGCTGTTTGATCGCGCGGTGGTCCTGTTCGGTGAGGTTGTTCAGGTACTGGTTCGTCCGATGCAGAACCCTTCTACCCAAGATCCAGCGGATTGCCTTGCCGTAGGCAGGATGATGGTCGGTGGTCACGCGCAGCGGCTTGGCACCGGCGACATTAACCAGGCGACGTAGGCACTGGACAGGAACGAACTCGCGGCCGGTTTTAGTTGTCGGTATGCTCGCTCGCTACCTGAGCCCGAGGAGCGTTTGACGGAGGCGTCGAACGCGTTACGGTGGCGACGACGTCACTCAGCGATTCGACGGCCGCCTCCATGCGCGCCCTACCAGCCTCCACGGTCGCAAGAGTTGCGTCGCCAAGCGCCCCGTTATTCGTGATGTCGGACATGCTGTGCGCCGCTCGCACTCCGTACCGCTTCAATGTGTCGCGTAGATCCCAGCCATCCTCGCGAAAGTCGGCAGCGTCGAGCGCATCGCGCTTAACGATCTCGGGGCGCAGGAACAGAGCATCGGAGACCTCGAGTTCGCATGCGTGTCCGACCCTGGAGGTTTTTTGAAACTTGGTATTCACTTCCTCGGGAACGAGATCCCACACGAAAACGGTCCCAAAGAACTCGATCTCGTAGCGGTTGCCGAGCTCCTGTGCAATTACGCCCGAAATCTCTCGGTTGCCGCCGTGCGCGTTAACGATCAAATAGCGCTTGAACCCGTGTTCGGTCAGCGAACTGACCATGTCGTCGAATAATCGCAACAGCGTGTCCGCCGCGAGGGTAATGGTTCCCGGGAAATTCATATGGTGCGGCGAAACGCCCCAGGGGACGGCGGGTGCTACGAGCAAACGCGGGGACATCGCCACAGACGCCATGCGGCACAACGACTCGGCGATGGCCGCGTCGGCCGACAGGGCCAGATTGGGTCCGTGCTGCTCGGTTGACCCAAACGGAATCAAAACCATTTCGACGCCGTCTTTGATTTCAGCGACTTCGGGCCACGAAAGCTCCGAGAGAATCAGAGGAGGACGATCCTCGTCTGCCGATTGCCTGATCTCATCGCTACCCGTCACGCTCACCTCCGGGCCCGCTCACCATGCCAGTCCTCGATAATGTCGTTCAACACGTCTTCAAAGTCATCCAAGATTGCTTCGACCATAGACTGTCCGGCCTCGTAGCTGGCGTGGCGCGAATCGCCGAGGGCGCCGTTGTAGCTCGCGCGATCGAAATCCCAGGCGATTCTCACTCCGCGTTCCCAGAATTTCCGGCGCAGAGCCACACCTTCCTCGTTGCTCAGCCCGGGCGCGAGCGAGTGGACCTTGACGAGATCCGGCCGCAAATACATCAATTCGGAGGTCTCGACTTCGCAGCCATGTCCGACAAACTCGGATTTCTTGATCTGCTCTTCGATCTCGTCGGGTTCGAGGCTGTAAAGGGAGCAAGAACCTATAAAGTCGGGCGCAAGCTCACGGCTCAGCAATTGCACTGCCATGCCAAGCATTCCTTCGTTGCCGGTGTGGAAGTTCGTGATGAGCCAGCGGTTCAGTCCATGACGTTGAAATGACATGAAAATGTCGCGAAGCACATTCATGACGGTTTCAGGTTGCATCGTTATGGTTCCCGGAAACCCCATGTGATAAGGGGCAAATCCCCAGGGGACCGGAGGCGCCACGAGCACCCTTGGCCACAGTCGGGCCGACGCGATTTTCGAGATTTCGAACGCCACTGCGGTGTCCGTTTCGAGCGCTGTGTTCGGGCCGTGCTGCTCCAACGAGCCGACCGGTTGTATTACCAGTCCGATCTCCGGAAGCAAACTCACCAACTCGGGCGAAGACAGTTCCGAGAGGAGCAGCGGCCTCTGTTCGAACCGCGAAGTATCTAGCATTCTTGACCTGTCCAAGGTTAGGCTGGATCGAACGGGTGGCGCAAAGCGGCACCTGAAACGCTGTTAAGCGGTGCGCGGAGAGAAGTTCCGAGCAACCTACTATCTGACGCTTGCTCATGCTGCTGGCCATCGACGTAGGCAACACCAACATATCGGTCGGGGCTTTTGATTTCCCCGTTATCCGTCACTTGTGGCGCCTCAATTCCGACCGCTCGAAAACCGCCGATGAGTACGCATTATTACTGAATTCCCTTATTGAATCCGCAGGCGTTGATCGAGGAGAAATATCGGCGGCGATAATCGGTTCCGTCGTCCCTCCGCTCACAGGCACCGTGTCGGACTCGGTTCGTCTGGCGTTGCAGGTCGAACCACAGATCGCCCGAGCGGAAGCGATTCCCGGCACACGGCCTCTGGTGGACAACCCGCCCGAAGTAGGGATCGATCGCCTAGCGAATTGCGTGGCGGCGCACGAGCGCCACGGTAGCCCGGCGATCATCGTCGACTTCGGCACGACCACAAACTTCGACGTCACGTCGGCCGAGGGCGACTACGTAGGCGGGGTTATTGCTCCCGGAATATCCATGTCTGTCGAATCGCTGTTTCAAGGAGCGTCGCAGTTACCCAGAATTCAATTCCGGCGTCCGCAGAAGATTGTGGGCACCAACACCGTCGCCTGTATGGAGACGGGGGTTTATTGGGGATACGTTTATTTAGTGCGGGAAATGGTCGATGCAATTAGTAAGGAGCTTGCGAGCAAGCCACGCGTTATCGCCACCGGAGGGTTGGCTCCCGTGCTAGCAGATGAGATCGGGTCAATCGACGACATCGATCCGGCGTTAACGCTCCACGGTTTCGCGATAATCCATGAACGGTTGCAGGGGCAAGCCGGATGATCCTCAACGGCAAACGAATCGTGCTGGGGGTGACCGGAAGCATCGCGGCTTACAAAGCGGTCTACCTGGCAAGCGCTCTAGCACGATTCGACGCGACGGTGGACACGGTATTGACGGCCGCCGCGACGCGATTTGTCGGCCCGCTCAGTTTTGAAGGGCTGACCGGCAGACCCGCCTACACCAGTGTGATGCAATTGACGCGGGAGGGCGAGATCGCACACGTAGCGCTGGGCTCTGCCGCCGATGCGATCGTGATCGCGCCAGCCACGGCTGACACGATCGCGCGGCTGGCGGCCGGAATGGCATCCGATATCCTCACGGCAACCGCGCTTTCCTCGACGGCGCCGATCATCATCGCGCCCGCCATGGAATCCGAAATGTATCTGAGCGCCGTCACTCAACAGAACGTCAAGACGCTGATCTCTCGAGGAGTCACGGTCGTCGAGCCCGAGACCGGCCGCCTAGCCAGCGGCCGGCAAGGTCCGGGACGGATGGCCGAACCGGATCGGATTCTCGACACGTTGCGCAAAACCATGGGTAAAGATGGACCGCTCGCCGGTTGCAAGATAGTTGTCACCGGTGGAGGCACTCGAGGTCAGATCGATCCGGTCCGATTTATCGGCAATCCATCATCGGGGCATCAGGGAATCGCAATTGCAGCGGAAGCACGTGACCGGGGCGCATGCGTCAGTCTGATATTGGGTCATCATTCCCACCCGGCGCCGGCAGGCACCCGTCTGCTGCACGCTCTCGACTACGCGACGATGCGCGATGCCGTTCTGCGCGAAACCGCCGATTGCGACGCTTTGATAATGGCCGCCGCCATCAACGATTTCGAGGCTGCTGAACCACGATCCAGAAAAATCAAGAAATCGGGCACCAGCCTCACGCTCGAACTGACCCAGAACCGCGATTTCCTGTTAGAAGTGAACGACGACTACGTCAAAGTCGGATTCGCGGCGGAGACAGACGACCTTATGCAAAATGCCGAATCGAAGCTCGCCGACAAACGGCTCGACGCGGTAGTGGCGAACGACGTGACCGAGGACGGGGCCGGGTTTGCGACACCGACCAATCACGTGAGGATCTTAAGAAGCGGGATGGGATGGGAGGATGTGCCACCGGGAACGAAGGAGACGGTGGCGGAACGAATCGTAGATGTAGTCCAAGAACTGATCGGAGATCGGATAGGTTAGCGGCAGCAGTCATTTGAATACGCGACGAGGAATATAATGGCACCAGCGCGAGACGACTCGCTGAAGCGGACCGGCGGGTCAAAGCCCGACTTTCTGGGGCACGTGGAGACGACGCCGTTGAAGGACGTCAATCACCCGGCGGACCGGCGGGGTTCGCCTTCCCCACACCCAACCAACGTTGCCCCGGACCCAACTCAAATCGAGCCCGCGCTAACGCCGCCGTCGATATTCCGTTCACTCAAGCGCGACGACCAGCGTACCGAGACTTCGGCGTCGGATGGGCGCTGGACTTTGACCGTCTGGATGCTCCTCCTTTCCGGCATTGTGGTCGGAGCGATAGTCGGTACCGTGGTCGCTGCCAATTCTTTTCCCTAGTCCGCAACAAGTTTTTCCGCAGAATCTTTGAAACCGTCCGATACCGGGCTCTCGCTCAGCGATCGCCGAGTTGAGAACTACAATTCCCATCTGACCTCAACCGGGCCCCAGGGAGAGACTGCGTGACTCTGAGCATTACGGGAAAGCGATGGGATATCTCGAAGCGCGCGCCCCAGGCTCTCTTCGAAGAGAACGCCGACCTTCCACCGCTGGCCGTGCAGCTTCTTCACAACCGTTCGTATAGGAACCGCGAAGAAATCGAATCGGTCCTCAACGGCTGGGACCCGCCGCACGACCCGTTTCTCATGTCGGGCATGGAGGCGGCCGTGGAAAGGATTCTTCGCGCGCTGCAATCAGCGGAGACCATCTGCGTTTACGCCGACTACGACGCGGACGGAGTCTCGGGGGCGGCTGTGTTGATTTCCGCCCTCCGATCTCTCGGAGCCGATCCTCGATCCTACTTTCCAAGGCGCCTGGAGGAGGGCTACGGCCTGAATGAGACGGCGATCCGCGCGATTCGCGAATCCGGGGCCGATGTCTTGATTTCGACCGACTGCGGCGCGAATGCGGTTCAGGAAATCGCGCTTGCGGCCAAACTTGGGCTCGACGTCATCGTGACGGACCACCACATCGTCAACGCCGAGCTTCCTGGGGCGGCGGCGGCGATAAATCCTCACCATCCCGGGGAGCCGTACCCGTTCGCCGATCTGGCGGGCGTCGGCGTGGCTTACAAACTTGCTGAAGCCGTATTACTCGAAGCGGATATCGAGACGGCCCTGGACGGCGAAAGTCTGCTGGATTTCGTCGCACTCGGGACCGTCGCAGATGTCGTGCCCCTCCGCGGTGAGAATCGGTGGCTCGTGCGCGAGGGATTGCAGCGGCTCAACAACTCGCCGCGGACTGGAATGGCCGCGCTGATCGGCGCCTCAGGATTAGAGCCGGGATCCGTAACTTCCCGAGACCTTGCATTTCGCCTTGGCCCGAGAATAAACGCCGCCGGACGCATGCGGGACGCCGGGATTGGCCTCGAACTGTTGCTCGAATCCGACGCCGATCAGGCCGCCGGACAGGCCGCAGTTCTCGATGACCTTAATCGTCAGCGTCAGCGAGCGACTGAAGGAGTGCTTGGCGAGATCTCAACGACAGCCGGCGGAACCGGGCCGATCGTGGCGCACGGGGCCGACTGGCCCCTGGGTGTGCTGGGCCTGGTGGCCGGCCGACTCGCGTCGGCGACCGGCAGACCCGCGTTTGTGTCTTCCGCCGAAGCCGGTGAAATAAGGGGTTCGGCACGAGGTCCCGTGGGTTTCAACGTCAACGACGCGCTGAAGGCCTGCGCGACCGTTTTGGAGCGATTCGGAGGGCATGAACGTGCGGCAGGGTTCAGTCTGGCAGCGGAGCGCATTGATGAGTTTCGGGATGCCGTTGCGGAGTTCTGGACTGGAACGGACCGGTCGACCGAGACAGCAATGACGCTGGCGGCCGATTGCCGCCTGCGGCCCGAGACGGTCAATTTTGAAACGCTGGAAATCCACCGAGCACTTGAGCCGTTCGGCGAGGGGTTTCAATATCCCCTCTACGTAACCTCAGGTCTTACCCTTGGCCGCACCGAGAGGGTAGGCAATAATCAAAAACACCTGAAATTGACGTTCCGGAACATACCAGCTTCGGTTTCGCCAATCTGGTTCGGAATGGGGATGGTGGCGGATGAACTCGCTTCGGGCGCACAGTATGACGTTGCGTTCAGGCTCGGCGGAAGCACATTTCGCGGCGAGTCGCGTGTGGACCTGTTCGTGGAGGACATGCGAACCGCGTCGTAGCCGTCCGCGTGCCGGGGAATACAACTAGAGTGTCCGTCACACTTCGCGAAGTCGAGGAGATCAGGCTCATCGATCCGCGCCCGATCTCAATCGACGAGATTCTGGAGCGCGCCGGCGAATACATTTCAGGTCCGCGACGGGCCGCCGCGCTAAAGATGATCCGGGAGGCATACGAGCTCGCACGGCAATGTCACGACGGTCAAGACAGGCATTCAGGCGAGCCATTTATCAACCACCCGCTTTCGGTGGCGGCGCTTCTCACAGACGTTCACATGGACGAGGCGGCATTGTGTGCCGCTCTGCTTCACGATGTAGTCGAGGATTCGTCCTGCGACATCGAAACTCTCACCGACGAATTTGGGGCCGAGGTCGGAGACCTAGTTGACGGGGTGACGAAGCTCACCCAATTCAACCTGGCGGACCTCGAAGACGCGCAATTTCGCACATTGCGGAAGATGTTCATCGCCATGGCGCGGGACATCCGCGTCGTCCTGGTCAAGTTGGCCGACCGTCTCCACAACGTCCAAACTGCCCACGCCCTTCCAGAAGATAAGCGCAAGCGATTCTGCCAGGAAACTCTCGATATATTCGCGCCGCTTGCAGGTCGATTGGGGATTTTCCAGTGGAAATGGCAACTCGAGGACGGTGCCTTCCGCCACCTCGCGCCAAATCGCTACCAGGTTCTTTCGCGGCTTCTAGACGTACGCCACGAGGAGCGCGACGCACGCGTCAACGCGACAATGGAGGTGCTCCAAGAGAAGCTCGAAAGTGCCGGAATGACGGCTGAGATTTCGGGTCGAGCGAAACATATCTACAGCATCGACCAAAAGATGCGACGTAACGGGGTCGAGATTGATCAAGTCTACGACTTGATAGCCATGCGAGTGATCGTCGGGACGGTAGAAGAGTGTTACCAGGCCCTCGCCATGGTTCATCTCCTGTGGAGGACGATTCCAGGCCAGTTTGACGATTACATAAGCTCACCAAAACTCAATCGCTATCAGTCGGTGCATACGGCCGTCATGGGACCCGACGGAATGCCGTTCGAGGTGCAGATTCGGACCGAGGAAATGCACCGTGAATCGGAATACGGCGTGGCGGCTCACTGGCGCTACAAGGAGGGCCATTTCGCCCAGGAGGACTTCGACGAAAAGCTGTCCTGGATTCGGCAGGTTCTCGAGTGGCAGGAGGACCTGGAGACGGCGGCTCCGCTGGTGGACATCCTCAAGGGCGAAATCTTCAGCGACCAGGTCTTCGTGTTCTCGCCCAAGGGCGAAGTGGTCGACCTCCCTGCCGGCGCCACTCCGCTTGACTATGCCTACCGAATCCATACTGAAGTCGGCCATCACTGCATCGGGGCGAAGGTCAACGAGCGGTTGGTATCGCTGGAGTACGAACTTCGAAACGGCGATAGGGTGGAAATACTTACCAGCAAAGGCAGCAGAGGACCGAGCCGTGATTGGCTGACGATTGTTCGAACCGGTCACGCCCGCGACAAGGTCAGGCAATGGTTCAAGCGTCAGGAGCGTGCCGAGAACGAAGATTATGGCAAGCTGGTCCTCGACAACGAACTGCGACGCCTCGGCCATCGGGGTCTGGCCAGGGTCGATCAAAAGGCTCTCGAAGGTGTGGCCGAGCGACTTTCGTTTTCCGACGTTTCTGGGCTTTTCGCCGCAATCGGCTACGGCGCGGTGACGGCCACGCAGGTCATAAATCGCCTAGGGTTGGATCCGCGGGAACAGGTCGAGGAAGCCGACGACATTCCGGAGATCGCGGCGTCCGAGGAGGCTATTGGCGAGAGGGTCCAGCCGCCCGTCAACGTTTTGGGCACCGGCGATCTGTCTACAAGACTGGGGAACTGCTGCAACCCAATTCCGGGCGACTCCATCATTGGCTTTATCACTCGAGGACGCGGCGTAACCGTTCACAACTTGGCCTGTCCGAACGTAGCCAACGTATCAGAGCCGGAGCGAATGGTGCAGGTTTCGTGGGGGGGCCAGACCCTTCGCAATTCGGCCGGGCTGCCGTCCAGACTGGCTCCCTGCTGCATGCCGACGTGGGGCTCGAAGATCGTTGGCGAACGCGTCGCGGGCGAGGCTGCGGTTCACCTGGCCAGCTGTCCGCGAATCTCGACAAACGGGGTAGAACGGCTCGACGTTTCCTGGGGCGAGGAAATGCATACCCGCCTGCCGGTAACCTTGCGAATAACGGCCGCCGACAGAGAGGGCCTCTTGCGCGACGTGGCGGGCGTGGTGGCCGAGGAAGGCTACAGCATCACGTCGGCTTCGGTCTCCACGACAAGTGACGGAGTGGCCATGCTCAAAGTCAACTTGGAACTCGCCAACATCAACGAGCTCACGCGTCTGCTCAACAGACTCCAATCCATCCGTAACGTCATTTCCGCGCGAAGGGAAGCTCCGGGTCCCCACAAGATTTGAACGACACGGAATCCGAGTTCAACGAGAAGATCGGGCGGGTGCGCCGTCTCATGGCCGAAAAGGGTTGGGAGTGGGTGGCGCTCTCCAGAATCGATTCACTGGCCTGGGTGACGGGAGGGGCTCGATGCTTCGTGAATCCGGGCGGTGAAGCAGGCACCGCAACTCTGTTAGTGAGCGCCGACCGAGCCGTCCTGGTTACCGACAGGGTGGAGATTGAGCGGCTTCGTGATGAAGAGGTGGCGAGTCTTCCGATCGAATATTCCGTCCACGACTGGGCCGAATGGTACGCGGGACGGGGCGAGATTATTAAAGGAATGATCGGAGCCCAACGCGGCGCTTCCGACCTACCGTTGACCGGCTGGGAACTCGCAGAGCCCGAACTTCTGCCACTCCGCTTCAGCCTCAACGAGCGGGAGCGGAGTAGATTCCGCACGCTGGCCCGCGACGTGGCCACCGCCCTTGAAAAAGTCGCTCGAGAAGTTCGCAGGGGACTCACCGAGAGTCAAATCGCCGCGAACATCCAGGCGGAGTTGGCGGCCGGGGACATCCGATCGCCGGTAACGCTCGTCGCTGCGGACGAGCGTGTTTTCAACTACCGGCATCCGCTTCCCACGTCGAAGAAAGTCGACAGATACGCCATGCTCGTCACTTCCGCCACACGCCAGGGCCTCCACGTATCGGCGACACGGCTCGTGCATTTCGGATCTCTCACAAGTGAATTGCGCGAAAAGGCGAGAGCGTGCGCCGAAATCGACGCGACGATGATATCGGCGACGAAAACGGGCGCTTCGGTAGGGCGAATCTTCGATTCAGCGGTGCAAGCTTATGCGGAGCAAGGTTACGCGGACGAATGGAAGCTGCATCACCAGGGCGGGGCAAGCGGATACCGGGCTCGCGAGTACTTTGCCGATTCCAAATCCCCCTTCACCGTCGAAAGCGGGCAGGCGTTCGCCTGGAATCCTTCGATCACGGGCGTCAAAAGCGAGGACACGATCCTTGCAAACGACTTGGGCGCCGATATCGTCACCGCCACAGAAAACTGGCCTCGGATTTCCACCAGCAGCGGCCTAGATCGCCCGGCGATTCTGGAGCTCTAACCCCGCATTCATCGCCGCCATATAAACTGGCGGCGCACGTCATTCCCCATCAAGGAGCCGCCAATGAACGGCCGAAATCCTTACGATTCCCCAGGGGTCTGGCTGAAGGGGAACTTACACACGCATTCGAGCCGCTCGGACGGCGATCGGGAACCTGAAGACGTGGCGCGGTGGTATGCCGACCGGGGCTACGACTTTCTCGCGATTACGGATCATCGAACGCGAACCATCGTCGAACCGCCCGATGCCAGCTCGCTGTTAATGCTGCTTTCGATGGAACTTGACGGCTGGGACGAGTCATTTGACGGCGAGTATCACCTTACGGGAATCGGCCTATCGAGCATGGACGAATCCGAGCGCGGCAACTCGCTTCAAGCGGCTGTCGACGAAGTAAAGGCCGACGGCGGGATAGCAATACTCGCCCATCCCCACTGGCTCGGTATCGCCCCGGGCGACCTAT
>PVBE011400465.1_pt1 | contig 10348 bp, 1 predicted proteins | sample 1631181 | NCBI WGS metagenome assembly PVBE01 (sample SAMN08397723, study PRJNA350692) | Marine metagenome, whole genome shotgun sequencing project. | isolation source: water | place: Pacific Ocean | collected 2012-04 | reverse complement strand
CCCCCGCCCATCTCCTCGGCCGTCCCCAGCCCCCGACGGCCGGGGACCCGTGGGGTCGCGCGCCGCAAGACCCCCGGCCAGGGGACAACGCACGAAGGCCCAGCGCCGATGAATCCAGCACGGCGGCCGTGGGGACAGGCGGCCGCCAGAGCGCCGTCACTGCACCAGCCGCCGACTACCTCGTCCTCTTCGCACGACTCGCCGAGTGACAGCGCCTCATCACCTTCTTCCTCCCGGTCCTCGGAGGGCTCACGTAGCCAGGGCGAGCCGAGGCCGCGAGGGAACGCACCTGAAGGGACAGACTCGGATTCGGCACCAGACGACCTCCCGATGCCGGAACCGGACCACACTGGGGGACCGGTCAGCGCACCCCCGGCGCGCCCGAGCTTCGCCACCGCCTTTGACGCGGCCGCCGCAGGCTACGCACGGCGCACCCCAACACCGGAGGAGCTGGAGCTTCCACCGGAACTCAGCGCAGTTTACACTGCGTGGCTGGACTTAGTCACCAGGGCAAGCGCGCCAGCCACAGCGCCTACCTGGACTCGTTGGATCACCTTGACAGACCTCTCCACCTGGCGGCCGTCGGCGGACGGCCCCTACTGGCGCGACCTCTCCTCGGGCGTGGCAGCCCACACCGGGGGGCTGCTGGCCGGACCCGACGCTCCACTCGCGGCCCTCGCCAATCTCGAGGCAGCCCCGACACCACCGAACCCACAGGAACTCCAGGTCGCCCTCGCCTTCGCGCGGGAACTGGACCTCGGCCCTACGGTCTCCCCAGGTGACCGCACCCGCTGGTACGCGCTTTCCCTCGTGGCGGCACTCACGGCACAAGGGCGCTTCCCAACGGCAGAAACCATCTCGACGGCCCTGACGACAGCAGCGCCGTTGGCTCATCCCCCGCTCACCATCCCGGTGCCACCAGACCAACCGAACGACAAGCTTCCCTACGCTTTCCTCAGGAGGTTGACGCGCTCCCGGACCGTCTCCGGCCAGACCCTCTTTGCCACCGCGCCCTGCATCGGGCTCCTCCCGGGACGGCTACGACAGGCAGCCCTCAGCAAGGCGCTTAATCTAGCCGAGCACGCTACCCCAGCCTGCCCGCACCCGGTGCACCTAGCGTACCAGCACTCAATGGCACCGCTTGATGCCGACCGGACCCCCCTGGACGGCATGCACGTGGTCGACAGCCTGCTTGAAGAAGCCGCGCTCTCAGGAGGGGCGGCAACACACCAGCCCGAGATCATCCGGGCGCTGCGCAAGTGGACCATCCAAGGTGCCCTGGCCGTCCCACCCTCACGCCTGCTGCACACACGCCGCGAACCGCCCACCGTCGTCCCACGCGCGCCCAGTTCCGGGGGCCTACGCGCCTTCCCCGACCACACGATCATGGTGCGAGGCGTACCACAAGGAACCACCAGAGAGGCCGTCGCGGTACGTTTCTGCCGCTTTGGCGTCGTACGCAGGATAGCCGTACGGGAATCTCAACCTTCCCGCGCGCTGGCATCAGCCAACGCTTGGGTCACGTTCGCGGACCCGGCGTCGGTATCGCGCGTGCTTAATCTGCGCCGGCACGACTCCTGGCTGCAGTGGCGAGGCCGGCGACTACGGGTAGAAAGGGCACACCGAGACCCGGCGGCGCCGGATACATACACGGGCGAGGCTACCGGGACGACCCGAGGCCCGCCCCCACGGGCGCCCCAGCCGGACTCGAGCGACGACGAAGCGGACGACACTCTGGGCAGTCTGGACCGGCGCATCCGACACGCCCGGGAATCCAATGAGCTACGCAGCGGCGTCCCTCTCCCACCGATAGGATCATACCACCAGGGGCCGGGCGGGTTTGCGGGGACGGATCTATCGTTCGCGCCGTCGGCGGTCTGCCGCGTGGCGTGCCTCAATATCGAAGGGGGCTCGCGCACAAAAGACTACGCAGCCATCGGGGGAGTCATCGGCCTTTACTGCATGCGCTGGCGGGTCACCTTTGCCACCCTCACTGAGGTCCCGCTCGCCAAGGGCACAGAGGCAGCCTTGAGCCGCGGCCTGGCCCCGTTTGGCTACGCTTGCCGGACCCCCCCCTCCGGTGGTGGGGGGTTAGGCGCCGCACTCGTCTTCCCTTGCCAAACCGAACTGACTAAAGTAAGCGCAGACGCCCACGGTCGAGTCATCTCGGGCCACGCCCAGGTACCAAACGGAGACTGCATGGAGCAAGTCACCCTCGTGGCCGCCTACTGCCCGCCTGGGGGCACGCAGCCCAAGCACGCGCAATCCAGGTACTTTCGCGCCTTGGAACTTCAGGTCGCGGAAGCAGCTCTGGCCATCCTCGATGCAAACCGGGCCGCGGGCCGAGCGGTCATCCTGGGAGCAGATGCGAACGCCATCGCTTCGGCACTGGACACCTGGAGCGCCCACGCCACCCCGCGGGAGGAATCATGCTTGAGCCGGTGGATCCAGGCAGGCCTCAGTGACACCTTCCGCTTACTCCACCCAGACCTCCGGGTAGCCACGCATTACGCCACGACGGGCGATGGGGCCTCACGCCTGGATTACATTCTCTCTTCCTCCCCGCACCACCTGACACCAGTGGGCGCAGCCATACACGTGCATGCCGTTTGGCCCTTCGACCACCACCCGGTCCTGACTGATTTTTGGGGGATCTCAGCCCCGCCACCTTCCTCCACCAAGCTTTTCACTCTCAAATGGAAGCGCTTCCAGGAGGATTTGGAACGTGCCGGGAGCTCAGAACATGGAATGACGGCATTAAGGGAGAAAGTGGCCGCGGCGCTACCCTTCGCCGTCCCGGACGCCGGACCCAGCACAGACGGGGTCATTGACCGACTCGAGGACTGGCTAGCGCAAGCGCGCACGGACCCCAATCTCACGCGGGTGCAAGACAGACTCGACGGAGTCACGCTAGGCCTACACGGCTGCGTCGGTCAAGTAGTTACCGCCCTGACTGGATCAACCTCGGTCACCCGGCGCGCGGGAACGACAAAACCACCTAAACAGGCGCCCGGCTCACCATGGGCAACCGCAAGGCTCTGGCTGAGGGCACTCCGGCGACTCGGACCGCGCGCCGCCACAGATGACGCACTCGACCAAGGCGCGCGGGCAGCGCGGCAGTCGACACAGTCGGCCCGGGACCAACTAGTTGCGGCGCTACGGGAAGCCCGCTCGGTACTACCAGGAGACATGGCCCAGCTGTTACAGCAGGCCGGCTTCCCACCGCCACCCCCGCCCGGGGACGCGCCACCAGAGCTATGGCAACGGTGGTGGGCGGCAGCCTCGGCCGCCGCCACGAGCACCCGATTACCGGGGGCGATTCCCCGCCTGGGCCAGGCGCTCAAACAGATTACCACGCGCATGGAGCGCCTGAACGAGCGCGGGGCACGGCTCACCCGCCGCACGGCTCGACGGCATCACAAGACGCGGCACTTCTTCCAGTGTTTACGCCCCGGAGCCGCGCAAGGAGGAGGACTACGCCCGGAAGTCTTCAAGGCCGCCACCAGGAACGCCACGGGCCCCATAGCCCGAGCGTGCCGCAACCAGGCGGAACGCCTAGAATCCGCGGACCAGATGTTTGCGTGGATGCACGACGAGCAGCACCCTCACCCCCCCCCGAGGTACCTGTCCCAGGTGTCGGATGGCCACCCCGCACCGCAGCCAGCGCAACCTCGCTGGCGCATCGACTGGGCACGCTGGGGTGACCTCTCGGACGGCGGATGGAAAGGCCTCACCCTCTGGGAACGGCGCGAGGCGCACGCTTTTCTCCCTTCCGACTCGGTCGAGCTACCCAAGCTCCATAAGGCATTGAAAGAGGTCACCACCCCTCTCTCACCGGAGGAGCAACGCTGGCTCCTCCAAGCACCGGCCCAGAAAGCGCCAGACCCGGTGAGCTCCTTCAAGCTCCGCAGCCTCCGCGCGTTCCCCGACCGCTTGGGCAAACTCGCCGTGGGCATAGCCGACGTCGCCCTCGGCCGAGGAGCGGTCGGCCCGGCCGCCACCACATCGGTCACGTCACACGTGCCGAAGCCCGAAGGGGGGACGAGACCGATCGGCCTGTTCACGGAGCTGCTGAAGCGGGTAGAGGCGCTGGCGGCGGCACGACTGGCCCGGGCAGCAGCCCAAGCACCACCAGGTTCCCTGCTCTCCGGCCACAACCTAGCCTACACTAAGGGCGAGTCGACTGACTCCATCCACGGCCTAATCCGTCTACTCATGGAAGCGGACGTGCTCTGCCAACTGGGCATAGTCTGGCTATTGGGAGATTACCACAAGTGGTTCGACATAATCAGGCGGGAAGTCGTTCAAGCCAAACTGGACGCCGTGGGGGCACCACCCGCCGTATGCCGCCTGGTGGTCGCGATCTACGACAGGCAAACCTGCCGACAGGCCACGCAGTTTGGGCTCAGCGCAGGACGAGTTCGGGGACCGGCCGGCTTCGCCCAAGGTCTACCGGGGAGCACCCTATGGAGCCTCCTAGCTCAAGACCCCCTCTGGGTGCTGGTCGCCGCAGAACTGGACAGGCCGGGGGGCAGCCCAGAGGCATATGGAGTCCGGGTCCCACCACGGGGCTGGTCAGACGACCACATGCTACCCCTCGCGGAGGAGAATAGCCTGGCGGACCTGATCGCAGTCTTCGGAGCTGTGTGCGTTGACCTCGGGATCTCCTGCAAGTCGGAAGCCCTTCGCCTTTTCCTGCGCAGAGAGCTCCGCCCAGGGGAGACGCTTCCGGAGCTGTCCGCGTGGGATCCTCTCAGGGGCGCTTGGAGCACGACCACACCCACCCTGCTGAGCGACCACAGCACCACCAAGCAACTAGGGGTGCCCAGGGGCCCACATGCGGGGCCGGGGGAATACCAAAAGCGGGTGCAAACCAAAGTAGACCTAGGGCTAGCCAGCCTGTCAGGCCTCCACCTGGCGTGGGACGAGCTAGGGCTAGCAGCACGGGCTGTGCTCGGCGGAGCCACCAACTATGCCCCCCTCGACTCCGAGTTGCCACTTCCATGGCTGCACCAGCTGGATCACCGGCTCGCAGACATGACTCGGCGCACTCTCCACACCGGCAGATCCACAAGGCTGTACTTCTATCTCCCGCTCCGCCAAGGAGGCCTAGATCTACCATGTGCAGTGACCGAGTTCGGACTCATTCCATGGGCCCGGGAACTCCTAGTCCAACTCAACGACGGCACATCCTGGGGGCAGCTGGCGCGCGCCTTCCTGGACGCTGAACAGGCGCAAGCGCAACTGGCCTACCGAGCACCACTGGAGGTTGCAGCACGTTTGGGGCGGACACACATAGGGAGACTCTCTGCGGCCCTCGCAGGATACGGGTTCTTCATCCGGGACCTCGCGCACAAGACCCACAGCAGAGTCATGGACCTCTTGGCCGACCGGCTCCTGCGCCACCGTCGGCCGACCACGGGGCGGCTGGGCCCAGCAGAGCACTATCCCCCAGCCGAGCCCACTCAAGCCTGGGACGCCCCACGCCACGCAGCTTGGGCAGCCTTCGCTCTGGCGTCCCCCCTGGACACAGTCTTACTAGCCTACGCGGACTTGGCCCGCGCCTATAGACCGGACTCACCACAGCCGCCGAGGCTGGGAGATCCCGGACCCTGGGAGATGATGCTAGGGGATGTCCGGGGAGCTTTGGCCCCCCTTCCGCGCCGGGCGCGACAAGCGTGCACCGCGGAACTACTCGAGGAGCTACACAATCGCGCCTGGGCGGAGGCTGGGCACGATCTCAGGGGGGCCGCGCTGGCAAGCGGACCACCCGCGCCACCTAGCTTAGGCAGCGTCACCCTACCCGATGAAGACTACGACGCCACAGGGAACTGCCCCATCACAGCAGTGCTTGACTCCCCCCTCCCACACGTTGGGGATTGCCCCGTGCTGTTCGGCTCCGATGGATCCACCACCGTGGGCGCAGTAGTCAAACTGGCTTTAGCGCCCGCACAAGCAGGGGCGAACGCGGAGGACGAGGCAGGCGTCCAGGCAGACGAGCATTCCGAGACGCGGCTCCCCCTACCACCTTACATAGGCGACCGGCCAACCAACGCGCGCTTCACCGAGGGCGCGGCGGCGCTTCGGATGCTCCGAGAATGCGAAGCCGTCGGCGTCGGATGTGGCCTTCTAGACGCGCAGCCTGAGTGGCTACGCGTCTTTCACGTTCGCAGCCGCGCGAACCGAGCCATCCTGGCCGGCCCAGATGTAGCGGGGGCACTGCGCACACGCACCATTCTCCAGCGCTGGCAGACGCCCGAGGAGCCACGCCCACAGGCCACCGCCATGAGAAACCAACTACGAAGATGGCACGCGGAGGAACTGGAGCGCGCCCGATCCGAGGAGCGGCGACCCCGTTACCGACTCAAGGAACTCGGGCAGCCCCCGGTCGCGCTAGGATGGGTGAACAGCCACCAAGATACCAAGTACCCCAATGAACCCCCCGCGCCCAATACTTTTGTCGTCTCAGTCAACGCCGCGGCAGATCGCGTCGCGGCCTCGTCGCACACGGACCCAGGCGGCCGGCCGCCGTATGCGCCGGACGCGGCAATCCGGTGGCCCCCCGGCTTACCCCGCTTCTGGATCTCGCACGAGAGGCGAGCCCCCCCTGGAGCGATCAACAAGGCGTTGCGACGCTGGACCCAGGCCCGTACCCTCAGGGCTTGGGCGTCGGCCTCGGCGCGGCCACTACAAGGTGCCCTGGGCAGGGGCCTCCCGCACCTGTACGCAGGGACCCTGCCGCTTCAGCTGTATGCGTCCGTGCCCCTCCCGGATGAGGCCTGGGTGCCGCGACCTACGCCCACCGGGGCGACGCCAGACGGGCCGGCCGCGGAAACAGGACGCACAAGGCAGAACACACGACGCGTAGTTAACCTGGAAGGTCTCAACGCCCGCCTGCGCGGATACGTAGGAGGATCGTTCACCCAGCTCACGCATCTCGTCCGACCGTTCCGCGAGCACGTACACAGGGCCCGCCTCAGAGAAGCCACCTCCGCCGGGGACCCACCGGGCGATTTAATCGCGGAATTGGCGGAGCGCGACGAGGATGACGCGGGCCAGTATCCCGCGACCCAGGAGACCGCAAGCACGACGGACCAGACCGTCGGGACGGCAATCTCGGACGCGCAGCTCCGGTGCTGCCCTTGGGAGCTGTCCGCCCTGAGGGAACGCAACCCCACCGCGCTTACGGATTTCTCATCGGACCGAGTGGCACCACTGGCCGGTACACTAAGGCACGCAATCCTACTCTGCGGGCAGCCGGAGCTCCGCGCCGCACGAGAAAGGATGTTTGACGCTGCGGAACTCATCATCGCACCGGCGCTCCGGGACCGACCCACCCCACCACCACCAATCAGCCGATCACTGCCAGCCGCTTCCCCCCCGCACACAAGCCCCCGTTCCGCGGCGCACGGGTCGGACCTCCCTCGGGACCCGTTCAGGGCTCCCCCCTGGCTCACCCTAGACGGGCGCCTCTCCAGTGTGCGCTGGCCTTACCTCACGGCACTTAATTGGCTTTTGCCGATGCGCGCGGAAGGCGAAGCCATGCTCGCGCGGGGCCACATCACAGAAGACTATTGGAACCTGGGCTATCGCGCCCTGATCCCGCAGAGGCTGGCCCGGGCCCTGGCTCCCCCCCCAAGCCCAGAGGCCCAGGCACAGGACGCCACCAGCGAGCGCCGCCTCCTCATCCGACTGGAGAAGGCGCGACGGCGGCAACTGACGCGGGAGATACTTCCGGAATGGACCAAGGAGCAAAACCTGAGCCTCGACCTCTTCGGCGACCCCCTGCCAACCTCCGACTCGGGGAACTCAGGCAACGGGGCCGGAGGCCCACGCCTGGCAGCCATTCACACGATCGAACGTCAGGCAATCTGCCTCCGCCTGGCACATGCAATCTGCGCCCACGTAGCGTGGATCCGCGCCCTTTACCGACGATACTTGATGAGCCGATACCCCCGACGGGAATGGTCCCCGCAGGCGTCAGACAACTCCACAGGGGCCGCAGAATCGGAAGAGGAGGAATCGACCAGCCAGGCGGCAACCGCAGCAAGCCTCTGCACAGGCCAGGCCTGCCAGGCGCACGCGGCCGCTGGGCTCCCACGCTCACAAGGCCGAGTTCACCCCCTAGGATTCCGATGCAGCAAGTGCCGAACTTCGGAACTAGAAGGAGCCACCGTGGCGCACCTACAACAGGTCATGCGCTCCGAAGAGTACCATCAGCGCGCGACGGAAGCGGGGCGCACACGTTCCCTTTCCCACATCGAATTTGGAGCCCTCATCATTCAAGCAGGTTTTCCGCCGACGGGAATCACACGCGTCTGCCGCGCGCTACGCCGGCTGGGGATCCCGCACAGCGAAGATGGCACGGGAACATCTCAGAGCGGGGCAATCCCTAGCGGCGTGACCGCACTACCTAAAGGATCTTGCTCGGCGTGCCGCGGGCGCCACCGCCCACACACATATGATCACCGATGCCGCAAGCAGACCCGCATCGGCACCGGGACCACGGCCACTCCGGCCAGAATAGTCTGGGAACCGGCCCGCCCGGGCGGTGCACGGCGCTGGAACGCCGCACAAGCAGGCCCGCACTACCGACAGTGCACTCTCCCCTTCCTCACCTCGGACGCCGCTCTGGACACGGCACGCAATGCTATGCGCGGACTCGCAAACCGCCCCATCCCCTATGCCGCGGCGGAGCACCAGGACTCACATCTGCAGAGCACCTCCGACGCGCCAAGGCCGGGGGCTAACACACCCCACGCAGCAGCCAGGGGCACCAGTTCAGCGGGCCCCGGAGCACGGCCGCCACGCAGCCAGGAAATGGCCACCTCCCCAGCCGCGGGCCGCGCCAACGAGACCACCCGGCCGCAGGCAAACGAATTACGACGGGCCCTGGCGGAATCGACCGCGGACGCACCATGGAACGGTGGCGACCAACTCCCCAGCCACACACGCAACCGGGTACAAACAGCGCTCACCGTACCGGACCCGATCCATCCACCACCGCGGAACGTCGAAATGCCGTCCGGGCTGGCACTAGCGCACCCGGGACTGCACGCGGCACTTGCAGCCCTGGGAGCGCGCTGGATGGAGTGCGGCGCAACGAACTGGGCGGAGGCCGATGCGCCCGCGGCGAACCAGTGCTTCTACCTCGCGCTAGCGGCAGCCGTTGCCAACCCGGGGGAATCCCACCATCTCCTGGCGCGTGAACTCCGCGCGCAGATCGAGGGAGCGGTCCGCGCAGCCCGCCCCAACTGGGCAGCCAACGACTACCTAGGGCAAGAAGCGGGCGCTTTCGCCGATTTCCTAATCTGGGGCCTCCAAGCAGCACCGCGGTTACGAAACCGGGCGGTGGCAGTCTACGATGGGACAGATGGCACGTGTGAGGTTTTCCGATCTTTTCACCAGTCCGACAGGCAAGCGCCAATCATTGCATTATGGTTTTCCGGGCCGGAGGGTGCACTGCTCGGCCATTACTATTGGTTGGCGCTCCGGCCGCCAGCGCCGACCACCCGGCAGCTCGTCGCTCTTCACCGGCGACGGGAACACGATGCCCCGAGGGTAGCCACAGTAGTCACAGACGCCCAAGGTTAGGGCGGCCGCCTGTCGCCTACCCACACGCACCCGGGGGCGACTGCCGCGTCGCTCCCCGGCCCCGGGGCCGGGGCCGAAGCCGTGGGGCCGGAAGCCACCGGCGCCGTCGGAACGCGGCGGGGGCCACCGCAGGGCACCTGGTCCGGGGAGCCGCCGCCGACCGGACCCCGGCCCCGGGACCCAGGATAACGATCGCCTGAGTAGCCGAGGCCCGGCCGCACCAACGCCACAGGGATTGGATGACTCCCGCGACGGAACGGGGCGGCTTGGAAAAAGGATGATCAAGCGTGCACGCATCACAACACCCCGCCCCCGACCCCTGCCCCGTCCTGAGCGGCGCCCGTACCACGGCCACGCCGCCCATGTTCAGGGCGGCGACAGATCAAGCGTTGGCCGAAGGCCGGGGCACGGCACAGCAGACCACCGGGGCCCGCACACGGCTCCCACAACCACCGGCGCAGAAGAACCCGAGCATGCAGCGACAATTTGATCCTGGGGAAGCAGCGCCCTGCCTCCGCGGCACCCACCCGTCCCACACCGCCCTCAAGAGGTTGTGGCCGGGCCGAGCAGCTTACTGTTCGGACGGGTGGCACACCTCAGCCAGCCAGCCAGCCAGCCCTCTTCTCCCCTCCTCTCCCCTGACACTACGAAGATTGGTATTCTGTCGTCTTGCCGCGAAGACCACACCTCGATCCACGTGTCAACAGCCTGAAATGAGGTGATGAGCGGCTCAGATAAGGCGTTCAGCGTGTTG
>PVBE011297215.1_pt1 | contig 10348 bp, 7 predicted proteins | sample 1631181 | NCBI WGS metagenome assembly PVBE01 (sample SAMN08397723, study PRJNA350692) | Marine metagenome, whole genome shotgun sequencing project. | isolation source: water | place: Pacific Ocean | collected 2012-04 | reverse complement strand
CTTCGGCACCGCGGCCGCGATTCAAATCCTCAAGGACGTCGTCGCCGGTGAGTTGGCCTTCGACCGGACGATCAAGGTCAACCAGCAAGACCCGGACGTCGGCAAGGCCGACCTGAACATCCGTCTGCCCGGTATCATCTCGACCCTCGAGACGCTCTACCTCATCAACCAGACAGACTTCCGGGTGCTCGGCGGCTCCCGGATCAAGAAGGCCGACGCTCGTAAGATCCGCCGCAACCTCTATCGGCGCATGCGTAAGTGCGGGATCCTGATCGAGGAGCTGAATCTCCAGATCAAGAAGATCCGCCCGCTTGTCGACTTGCTCGAGGGCAAGTATCTGGAGATGGGGCGCCTCGAGCGCAAGGCGCAGAGCGTCGATCTCGTCGGCACCAAGCACGGCCGCGAGCTGTCGCAGCGCTTCTCCGACCTCGAGGTCGCGGGTCTCGAGATGTGGGACCGGCTCGGCCGGCGCATCCGCGACGTTCGTCGCGCTCACTCCGACTACGAGGACGCCAAGCGACGCCTGTCGTCGGGCAACCTGCGCTTGGTCGTGTCGATCGCCAAGAAGTACCGCAATCGGGGTCTGTCGTTCCTGGACCTGATCCAGGAGGGCAACACTGGCCTGATGAAGGCGGTGGAGAAGTACGAGTATCGCCGCGGCTACAAGTTCTCGACCTACGCCACGTGGTGGATTCGTCAGGCAATCACGCGGTCCATCGCCGATCAGGCGCGCACGATCCGCATTCCGGTGCACATGATCGAGACGATGAGCAAGCTGCGCAACGTGACCAAGAAGCTGCTGCAGCAGAAGGGGCGCGAGCCGACGATCGAGGAGATCGCGCAGGCGACCGAAATCACCGTCGACGAAGCGAAGCGGGTGATGAAGATCAGCAAGCATCCGATTTCGCTGGATCGCCCGATCGGCGAAAGCGACGACAGCTACTTCGGTGATTTCATCGAGGACGACAGCATCGAGTCGCCAGTGGACAGCGCCTCGCGCGAGATGCTAAAGGAGAAGGTCACCAACGTGTTGGATACGCTGACCTTCAGGGAGCGCGAGATCATCAAGCTCCGCTACGGTATCGGTGACGGCTACACCTACACCCTCGAAGAGGTTGGTCGGATCTTCCGCGTGACGCGCGAACGCGTGCGCCAGATCGAGGCCAAGGCCGTCCGCAAGCTACAGCACCCGGTTCGCGCGCGAAAACTATCAGGGTTCCTCCAGGGAAGTGCCATCGAGTAGCTGTGCCTCTGGCCCTTCTGGGGTCTTCTGGTTCGGGTCGGGCTCCATCCAGAGTCGGCACGACGGGTACGGGAACCCGCGGAACTCTCTTTACGCAAACGACGGTCCATGCCTATGCTGCTCCGCCCCTTAGTGAATATGCATCCGGTTGTCCAGCAGCTCCTCGCCCTGCAGCAGGTTGACGCGCGGGTGGCTACCATGCGGAGCAAGGTCGATTCGATCCCCCGCGAAACCGCGCGGCGGCAGAAGAAGGTCGATGACCTGAGTCGGCAACGCGATGCGGTGGAGGCCGTCATCGAGCAAGCCGATGGGCAATACCAGGAGCTCGAGACCAAGGTCAGTGGCCTGGATGCCGCGATCAAGCGGCAGCAGGACCACCGTGATGTGTCCAACAACGCTTCATCATTCACGGCGGCGCAGCACCAGATCGAGTATCTGACCCAGGACAAAGAGGCGTTGCAGAACGAGCAGCTCGAGCTCATGGAACGCATCGAGCAGGAGACGCCGAAGCTTGCCGAGTGCGACCAGCTCGTGGCGGTGGAAACCGCTGAGTTCGAGGCCTACAAGGCCGAATCCCAGGTGCTCGAGGACGAGTTGCGCGGCAAGTTCGACGAGGTGGTGGGCGAGCGCGGCCGTCACCTGGACGATCTCCCGGAGCAGAGCCTGGCGATGTACGAGGAGCTGTTCGAGTCGACCGATGGGACGGCCGTGGTCGCCGTTGACGGGAGCCACTGCACCGGGTGCTACACGCGCTTGACGCCGAACGACATGGCGTTCTTGCTCGGAGGATCGACGCTGATCACGTGCAAGTCGTGCGGCAGGATCCTGTACCTGGCGGGGTGATCCATCCCGTCATCGTCGGCACGGCCGGGCATGTCGATCACGGCAAGTCGAGCCTTGTCCGACGACTGACCGGAATCGATCCGGATCGGTGGCGCGAGGAGAAGGAACGCGGGCTGACCATCGACCTCGGCTTCGCGCCGCTCGAGCTGAGCGATGGGCGCATCATCGGCATGATCGACGTGCCGGGGCACGAGCGCTTCCTGAAGAACATGGTGGCCGGTGCCACGTCGATCGACCTGGCCGTCCTCGTGATCGCCTGCGACGACAGTGTGATGCCGCAGACGCGCGAACACCTCGACGTGCTCGAACTGCTCGGCGTGCGGCGTGGCATCGTGGCGTTGACGAAGGTCGACCTCGTCGATGAGGAGACGCAGGCGTTCGCGGTCGAGGAGATCAAGGAGCTCTTGGCAGGCCGTTCCCTCGAGGGTGCGCCGATCGTGCCGGTTTCCTCGACGACAGGCCGGGGTATCCCGGAGCTCGAGGAACTCTTGCGGCAGCAGGCGGCCGCACTCGAGCCACGGCGGACTGATGGCGTGTTCCGCATGCCGGTGCAGCGCACCTTCACGGTCCCGGGCTTCGGTACGGTGCTGACCGGGATTCTGATCGCCGGCGAGATCGCGATTGGTGACACGGTGGAGCTGGTCGGCAAAGGGCTGCAATCACGCGTGCGTGGTATCCACGCCTACGGCAGCGCCGTCGAGCGAGCGTGTGCTGGCCACTCGACCGCACTCAACCTCCCGGGCATACCGCTCGCGCAGGCGCACCGTGGCGATGTCGTCGCTCTGCCCGATTCGCTCGTTCGCGTGGACCGCATCGAACTCGACGTGCATGTCGTCTCCGATGTGCGGCCGCTCGAACACGGCGAGCGGGTCCACCTGCACCTCGGAACGACCGAAGTGACGGCGCGCGCCTTCTTGATCGATGAGAGTGCGCTAGCACCCGGTGCGCACGGCCTCGTGCAGGTGTTGAGCGACGAGCCTGTGGTCTGCTTGCCGGGCGATTTCGCGTTGCTACGGCGGCTGTCGCCCGCGCGTTCGATCGCCGGTGGCCGCGTCATTGGCTTGCGCGGTCGACGGCTGCGCCGGTTCAAGGAGCGGACGATCGAGAAGCTGCGTGCCAAAGAGGCGGCCCTCGATGAGCCGGAGAATCTGCTCAAACTCGCGGTCGCGGAAGGCGGTGAAGTTGGCGTCGACCGCTTGGAGTGTATCGGCCGCCTCGGTTGGACGGCGTCCGAACTCGAGGGCTACCTCGCGCAGGTGATCGAGCACGGCGAAGTCCTCGAAGACCGCAAGTCTGGTCGGCTCTTCAGTGGGCGCAGTGTCGAGCGTGAAGAGCAGCGCATTTCGGAGCGGCTGGCGGCGCACTACCGCAAGCACGCACTTGCCACGACGTGCCCGATAGCCGACCTACGTCGTGGCACCGGGGCAGTCTTGCTCGGTGTTGCGCTGCTTCGACTCGAGGCCGCGGGCGAGGTCGCACTCTTGCCTGGTGGTCTCGTGCAAGATCCGTCGCGCACGGACACGCTGAGTCCGGCCGAGCGTCAGAGCTTGACCGAGTTGCGTAGCTGGCTCGAGGAGTCGGGCCATCGCCCGCAGACCCGCGACGACATCGCCGAGCGATTCGGTAAGGATGGCGCGCAGTGGCTGGAACGCCTGATCGAGGAGGAAGGAGCCGTTGCCGTCGGCCCGATGTTCGTTTGGGGCGGGGATGCCTACCGCTCAGCGGTCGCAATCGTCGAGGAGTTGTGCGGCGGCGCTGGCAGCGTGCTCGACATCCCCTCACTTCGTGATCGTCTCGGCACGAGCCGCAAGTTCTTGATCCCGTTCCTCGAGCACCTCGATCGCGTCGGTGTCACCGCGCGTAAGGGCGATCGCCGCATATTGCGGCGCAAGTAGGCGGCTCGGCCCCGTCTGGAATCTCCGCGCAGGGCTGATGACGGCCTTGGCGGGGTGCCGATACCAACCCTCAGCGATATCAGTTGCGATGCCGCTACGGGAGAGGGCGAGGAACGGAGACGGGTTTCCATGGTGACCGACGAACACGATTTGCCTGACGAGGACATCCCGGAGTCCGAGCAGCCGGACGACTTGTCGTTTGACGACGAAGAGTTCGTACTCGATGTCGAAGACGACGACGGTGACATGTTCGCCGACCTCGAGGGCGACGAGCCGGCTGGCCTCGACGTGCAGGACCTACTCAGCTTCGGCGAGGACGACGAGGACGCTGCGACAGGTCTGGACGACCTCGAGTTCGTGATCGACGAGGACGGTGACCTCGACGGCGAGACCCTGTTCAACGATCTCGACGAGAGCGATGACCAGGATGCTAGCGGCTTTGACGCCGACGAGATGGTTCTCGTGGATGAGTCCGACGACTACGAGAGCGTGCCGCACGAGACGATTGAGGAGGAGGTGAACGACCAACTCGACATCGTCTTCGGTGAGCACGACGTGACGAACGCGGACGAGTTTGATAGCCAACTCGAGGCCGTCTTCGGTGGGCAAGACGAATCGTCGGCGGAGCCGTTCGATCTCGGCACGCCGGTCGAGGCACACATGTCGGAGAGCGGCGAGAGTTGGTCCGCGATCGACGAGGAAGAAGACAGCTTCACCTTGGTCGACGAGGAATCGACTGCAGCGAGCTTCCTCCCGAGTCTCGATCCAGTCATCCGTCCGGCGGACGAGGCTGTCGGTGACGATCCGATCTATGGTGACCGCTCGGAAGAGCTGTCACTGACGGATCACCCGGACTCCGGACCCTCTGAGTCGCTGGAGTTCAAGCACCTCGAGACGATGATGCGCGAGGCCGAGCTTGAGGCAGCGGTGCCGGTGGTGGTCGGTGGTGCGCCGTTGGGTCGAACCTGGATGAAGCGCATGATGGTCGCGTCGATGGCCGCATGTGTCCTGATTCTCGGCGTGGTTGCGTTCGTCACGCTGAGGCCGGACCTGCCGATGGCGCAGGACATCCGCGGCTTCCTCGGTCTAGATTCCACGACTGGCTCCATAGTCGAAGTCGTCAGGAGCCAACGGCCGCGCATCGAGACCGACCTGCCCGTGCCGGGCATCGAGATCTCGGAAGAGATGAGACTCGCACTCGCCAAGGCCGACCCGGCGCTTGCGCCGACCCTGGCCCAGACGCCGACCAAGAGCCTGAGCGACCGCGTCAAGCGCCGCTTGCACCGCCTCGTCGACACTCTGAAGTGGCTAGGCAAGGGAGCCGGCCGCGTGGCTGTCACGATGCTGCCCAAGAAAGGCAAGCAGCCGCGCGGCGGCGATCCCACTGCCAAGACGCCTGACAACCCGAGGCCGGACACGGTCGAGCCCGAGCCATCAGGGCCGATCGAGCCCACGCGTCGCTTGCCGAGGGGTGTGCTCGCCATGACCGATTTCAGCTCCGGCATCGTGCGCGGCGCGCGCGCGTTCGCGCAGCTACACAACGGCAACTTCTTCGTGGGGCGCGTGCAGAAGGTCATGACCGATGAGCTGGTCATCGAGTTCGGCAACAACTCGGAGATCTCGTTCGTCCCGGGCGACTTGCAGAAACTGATGCCGCTGGCTGAGGCCGAAGAGCGCGTCCTCCAGAGCGGTCCCGACGGCTACGTGCACCTCAAGAACCACAACAAGATCTGGGGCAAGATCCTCTCCGATCTACCCGACGTGGTCGCTATCCAGGCTGGAAGCGCCCACATCGTGCTGCCGAGGACCAGCGTTCTCGGGATCGACCCGAAGGAGAAGCGCCGTGGTGTCGAGCTCGGCAAGGACGAGCAGGACTGGGGCGACGAGCATCTACCGAAGGTGGAGCTGCAAGCGGTCCCATCGGTCGAGGAAGCCGGCGAAGAGGAGCTGCTGTCCGGGGCCGTGCGTGTGAAGATCAGCGGCAGGTCCGGGGCGCCACAGGACAATCATGAGAACCTGCGGCAGGTGATTCGGAAGCGGCTGCCGCATGTGCTGCCGGGGCGGAAGTAGCAGAGCAAGGCTCGTGCCGAGGACGAGCATGAGCACGTTGTGTAGCGGCGGCGTTCCCGGTTGGGTGTTCCTTGCGTGCTTGCTCCCCGATGGCTTGCCTCGCGGCGTTTGAATCATCAGGGACACCAAGATCCCCAACCCCGGTAACCGTGGACTTGGACATAGTTGGCGCACGCCGAGCGGTCGGAGGGCGCGAGGCTTGCTCCCTTGGCGAATGTGCCCGAAACTCAATGCCGCGCGCAGCCCTCCCGCGGTCGATCTCCAATAAGGTGTTCTCGTGAAGCCCTTCCTTCTACTTCCGCTCAGCTTGGCCCTTCTGTCTGGGTCGCTGCTGTCCCAGGTCATGCCGCGCGAGCAGCTGATTGACGCAGTGCGCGAGTTCAAGCGCTTCTTCAAGAAGTACCCGAAGCCGGCGCAACGAGTGGAGGCGGTCATGTCGCTCGAGTCGATCGACTGCCCGGAAGCGGTGCATGCGCTGACGCCGTTGCTGCGCCACAAGGAGCCGGACATCCAGAAGGCGGCCAAGCTCGTCCTGTCGGGGTACAAGGCGCCCGAGACCTACAAGGCAGTGCTCGAGGGATTGCCCGAGCTCACCGACCGCGAGATGCGCGCGCAGATGTTCGACGTGATTTCGCGAGCCGGGCAGGTCGGGCTCAAGAGCACGATGAAGCAGATCTGGGACGCTTCGCAGGAGAGCCTGACGGTGGCCGAAAAGTACTACATGGCACGCGCCTATGGTGCGCTCGGTGCTGAGCTCTACGAGGACATCATCGGTACGCTGACCGAAGACCGGGCGTACCAGGTGCGATTGGCCGCGCTCGACACGGCTCGCACGAGCAAGCTCAAGGGGCTCGGACCCAAGTTGCTCGGGCTTCTCGACGATCCGGTGTGGCAGGTGCAGGCGGCGGCGATCAAGTGCGTTGGCCGTCTGCGCACGATGGAGGCAGTCGTGCCGTTGATCGCCTTCCTGGAGAAGGAAGGGCGGCTCAAGAAGGATGCGGCCAACGCGCTGTTCGAGATCACCGCGCGTGACTTCGGTACCGACCACGCGGCGTGGGAGAAACAGTGGAAGTTCCTGACCAGCATCAAGGGTTTCCGATTGCCGACCGAGGTGGAGCTCGAGAAGGCCCGCAAGACGCGCGCGAAGGCCGACAAGAACTACAAGCTCAAGAAGGGCGACAAGGCCTTCGCCGGCATTCCAACGAACTCGACGCGGGTCATCTTCATCATCGACGTCTCGGCGTCGATGGACGACCTCGTCGTCGACCGCCAGAAGTTCCGGGCTGGCAACTACCCGTCGTTCCGCAAGATCGACATCGTGAAGACCGAGTTGCTGCGTACGATCAACGGCCTCAATCAGCACACGCACTTCAACATCCTTGCATTCGCCAAGAAGGTGAAGGGATGGAAGCGGTGGCTAACGCCTGGAACGATCAACTACAAGGCCTCGGCGATCTCGTTCGTCAAGCGCATGCAGCAGCTCGGTGTCGCGAAGAAGGGGATGTTCGGTGCGACTGGCGATGACTCGGGCAAGACCAACACGCACGCCGCGTTGATGCGGGCTTTTGATCTCGATCCGGCCAAGGGTGTCAGCAGCACGGCCATCACGGGCGGCAAGAAGAGCGTCAGGAAGGCTCTGAAGCTCGACACGATCTACTTCCTGACGGATGGGCGTCCGACGGTCGGCAAGTTCGTCGACACCGAGGACATCCTGAAGGAGGTCGGGAAGATCAACGAGGTGCGCGGCATCGTGATCCACACGATCTCGATCGGCGAGTTCGAGGCCAGCTTCATGCGCAGGCTGGCGGAAAATAACGGGGGCGTCTTCGTTAACCTGGGTGGCTGACACGCCGACCAAGAAGCGGCTCGCTCTCTACCTGCCGTTTCTATGCGTCGTTGCGTGGTTCCTGCCACCGCTGTTCGACATGGGCTACTCGTGGGACGACCGCGAGGTGCTGGTCGAGAACCCGGCCGTCCGCGACTTCGACATCGGACGCATCCTGACCGAGGACTACTGGGCGCAACGCGGCGGCGCTGGTCAATACCGACCGCTGGCGCTGGCTTCACTGGCGCTTGATCGCAAGCTGTTCGGCGAGGATCCGATTGCCCTGCACCGAGTCGGGCTCTTGTTGCATGGGTTGTGCGTGCTCGTGCTCGCCCTTGCCCTCGATCGATTGCGGCCCGGCGCCTTTGCGCCGGCGCTGGGCCTGTTGTTCCTGCACCCAGTCGCCGCCGAGCAGGCGACCTGGATCGTCGGGCGTACCGGTTCACTGGCGCTGGGCCTCGGTGGGCTCGCACTCTACTGCGCACTTGGCGGTCGCTTGCTGGCGGCGGCAGTCTGCGTGTTCCTCGGCGCGCATGCCCGCGAGGATGCTGTCATCTTCGTGCCGGTGATTGCCCTCTTGTTGCCGGCAGCAGAGCGCCGGCGGTGGGCGATCACCGGCGGAGCGACGCTCGGGGTCTGGCTCGCGGTGCGCTGGCTCGCGATAGGGATGGTGTTGCCGCCGGTCGAGCTGTCGTGGACGGCGCCCTTCGACAGCTTTGCGCATCATGCGGGCATGCTGTTGTTGATCGACCCGCCGCGCGTCATGAGCGACGGCCTGGCCAGTACGGGCATCTGGCGGGCGCTGTTGCCTGCCTTCTTGCTTGGTTGCTTCATCGCCGCCGGTCGTGGCCTGCGGACGCGCAACGGCCTGGTCTGGGCGTTGCTCGCCTTCCTGCCGTTCGCGCAGTTGGTAGTACACGGTGAGCAGGTAGCTGCCCGCTACGCCTACCCGATGCTGCCTGGGTTGGCCCTCGCGGGCCTGGTTGTGATGGCGCCGAGCGGTCCAAGGTTGCGTGCTGTGCTCGCGTTGCTTCCTCTGCTGCTGGCGCCGTTCTGGCTCCGGCAGGTGCATGTTCTCTCTGATGCGAGGCGCACGTTCGAGCAGGTGCTCGCCGTGGAGCCCGACAACGCGCGCGCGGCGCTGGCTCTGGCGCTCGCCGAAGAGAATGCGGGTGACGCCGCCGCTGCGGTCCGCCGCTTCGAAGACCTCGTCAAGCGCCGGCCGCGGTACGCGAAGGCACACGTCAATCTTGGTCGACTCCTGTGGAAGCGCGGCGAACTGGCGCGGGCCGAGAGGGTGCTCGAGGATGCGGTGGCGCGGTTTCCGAACAGTGGCCGTGCCGGGCTGACGTTTGGTCGGTTCCTCTACGAGCAGAAGCGCTACGGGGCAGCCGCACTCGAGTTAGAGGAAGCCCTGGTGCGCAATCCGTGCGAGGGGCAGGCGGCACGCTATCTGTGTAGATCCCTGCTGCGGCTCGGTAAGCGAGCCCGCGCCGCCAAAGTCCTCGAAGTCGCCCGTCGCCTCGATCCGAAGCACCGTGCGCTGATCGAACTCGAACGTCTGCTCACTTCGGCTCGTTGACACGGGTGCAACCGCTTGAGGGCGGCGTCGCGTGCCGAGAAAGGGAGGTAGACTTTCCTAGGGCGACCACTTTTGAATCACGAACCGGATCACAGCCCGCATGCTGCAACTCCTTCGGAGAGGTCCGAACGGAGGGTGCAGGTCGATCGTCGCGCCCAGCCAACACCCATGCTGTGTGCGCGCACGCTCTTGGGAGGCAAGCGAGAAGGTGGTCGGCGCACCGGTGAGGTGGACAACATCTTCGTCGATCGATTCCCACAGAGCGTCTTCCTGCTCGCCGGACTGGTCCTGCTGCTCAACTTCCTCGACGCCTTCTTCACGCTCTTCTTCCTCGGCATGGGTGGGGAAGAGGTCAACCCGGTCGCGCTGTTCATGCTCGACCTTGGACCGATGGTGTTCTTGGCCGCCAAGACCCTCGGCATCGGCCTGTGCACGGCGTACCTCGTGCTGGTCAGGAAATTCAAGGGCGTGACGTGGGGGTTCGTGGTCGTGCTCGCGATCTACTTCTGCTTGCTAGCGTGGCATCTCTACCTGTACGGGACGGTCGACGGCAGCTGAGCCTGGCGGTCGTTGACCCAAGCGCGCATCTTCGGCACCACCGAGTCGCTGAACTCGGGCGCCAGCCGTTCTGTGAGGAAGGCGCGGTAGATCTCGTCGATGATCTCGCCGATGCGCACGTAGCTATGCATGCGCGACAGATCACGCGTGTCGTTGGTCTCATCAGGATCGCTGTTCGCGGCGCGCACCGACGAGAAGGCGAGTTGGCCGCCGTTGATTGTCAGGGCCCATTCCTCGTTCCCTTCGGCGACAATTATCCGTGCACGGGTCAGGCGCTTACCGCAGGCGAGCTATGCGGTCGCTTCCGGTGCCCTGGTCGGCAGTCCCTTGCG
>PVBE010684203.1_pt1 | contig 10348 bp, 9 predicted proteins | sample 1631181 | NCBI WGS metagenome assembly PVBE01 (sample SAMN08397723, study PRJNA350692) | Marine metagenome, whole genome shotgun sequencing project. | isolation source: water | place: Pacific Ocean | collected 2012-04 | reverse complement strand
TACGCCGCTACCCGGAAGGCGTCGGCCTGCCGGCTGAGCCACCCCTGATCGCCCCAGCGCGACCCCCGCTGCAACAAAGCCTCGACTTCGCCGCCTGAAGGATTCAAGCAGCAACGCCGTATGCCACCGCCGGCAAGACGGTGATCTGCGCTCAAGAATCACTCCTCCGGCCCTATAGGACCCTTCCCCCTGCAATCCACGACCCCTGAATCCTGCCGGGCCACCGCTGCACCCTGTGACGGGCACCCCCTGGCACCATACACCACAGGCCCTCTCAAAAACCACCCCGAAATCCTTGGCCAGACGATCGATAATGCCCTGTATAAGCACTATACGTTCGCAATTAATTCAAGGTCGGCTTCTAGGGAGTGCCCAAACGGATGACACAGTTTGAAACTCCAAGCGCGCCGCCGATAGGTTCAGAAGTCCGGTGGGCTCATCTCGCCGGAACACCACCACGCTATCCGGTCCCGTCTCACGAGCCCGAGTGTGATTGTTTTGCACTACCACAAAGCGGCCGTCTTCGCTCAAACAAAACACCCAAGGAATGCGCCCCCGTGTCGGCTCGAACTGCAATGGCGTAAGTTTTCCATCCGCTGCATTTATCCCAAAAACCGCAATTGAATCATGCCCGCGGTTGCTAGCGTATACAAAGCGATCATCAGGCGAGAGAAGCAGCTCGGAGGCGTGCGAAGGCTTGGAGTAAACTTCGTTCGGGAAGGTCGCAGGGTCAGCGTGGGCCTCGGCCCATCCCAGTGGCAACGAGGAAAGAGTCTGCACCAACGAGAGTTCACCTCCCTCAGCAGGGTCACGCCGCAGCACACAGACCGTATTATCGAGCTCATTTAGAACAAATCCCACTTCACCACTACTCGTGAACTGGATGTGTCGAGGTCCCGCAAGATCGTGCAATGTGATGGCGCTTGTAGGTCGCAGCGTGCGATTGTCGAAATCGATAGTCCAGCAGACGGCAAGAAATTCACATACAAAACGCGAAACGTCGAGGTAGCAGTATCTGCGAAAGGCGATTTTATCGATAGAGTGGTGATTACATTTTACAAGGGTAATTCTGAGATGGATTCCCAGAAGTTTACAACTGACTTCGACGAGATCAGTACTACGTTTTCCATCAAATCTGCGGGGAACTACGAGATATTTGCCCAAATATTCAACAACGAGTATCCCGGCTACACCGCTTTTGATTCGGTTAACATATCCCGCAAAGTCCCGCCGGTTGTGCCGCAGGAAACGGAAACGGAGGACGAAGGTATGAAATTCATCCCGTTTCTACCGGAAGGCCCCTTGTACCAGTACGGCTTCATCGGCCTCGTGTTGGTCATAGTGGTATTTCTTATAGTGGTGATCAAGAAGAAGAAGCGCGGAGGAAGCGCGGAAAAGCTGGAGGCCGGGTCGGTGGAAGTGGAGGTCGCCGAGGTGATCGAGGTGGAAGAAGAGGAGGCGGAGGAGGATATTCCCATCGAGGACCTCATCGAACCCATCACACAACCCATACTTTGCCCAAAATGCAGTGAAACCTTCGAAGTGATGGACTACGGAGTGAGACCTCTGGCCATGAAGTGCCCGGACTGCGGGGCCACCGGAACGATAACGACACCCGTCCCGGAGGTACTGGAGAAAAGAAAGGACTGGGCATTGACCGAGCGGAAGAGAAAAAAGGCGGCACCGGCGAAAAAGGAAAAACTGCTCCCGGCGAGGTCGGCGACGGAGATCATAGACGAAGGGGTCAAGATAAGGTGTCCAAAGTGCAACAAGGGTTTCACCACGAGAACGAGAAAGAACATCACATGCCCCCACTGCAACGCCAGAGGAGACGTACCAGCTGCGGAGTTCGATAAGCTCAAGAAAAGACAGCAGCCGCCCGAACCTAAAAAACTCCCTCCCGCTCCGGCGGACGCAGGCAGGAAGAAGACCGTATCGAAAGTATCTAAAAAAGAGATACTCGATAAGCTGTCTGGCTCGGCCGAAAAGGTGGAATGCCCAAAATGCGACGCGTCTTTCTTCGTGGAAAAGGACGCAAAGAGGATCAAGTGCCCGAGCTGCGGTGTGAAGGGGAAGATGGGGTGAAGTGGTAGTCCGAAATTACTAAGCCCCCGAGGAACGCAGAATTCATGTACTGATTTTTATTTTGAATATATACGACAATGCCTCTTCGTTCTATAGAGGGCCTGCTCCCGTTTCACTCTGGGGCATCAAAGATACCCCTGAGCCCTCGGCTAGTGAGCCTACGGGCGAGCGTAAGAAACGCAGGCCCGATTCAAAAAATAACATAAATTATACGAAAGGGCCGTGACGGCCCTAGGTCGCTCTAGGCGACCCAATATATATCATAATGAGATTTCACTAGTCAAGGGCTCAGGTGTATCCGCAGGTATATATGCCGAGAATACAGATGAATGTTGATTCATCGAGTATCTATCTGATACGCCGGAGTGAAACGGGCGCAACCCCTATAGGAAGAACGCCTGAAGGGATTAAAGTATCCTGGGATCGCACAGTCGGTTTAAGTTCAAAATTCTATTCTAAATGGGCAGTCCCGTTAATCTCATATATCTTAAAATCAAACAACATAACCCTCAAAGAAAAAAAGGTACTTGCATTCAAACCATTGATTTCGATTGAATCATTCTTTGTAAGATACCTGTTATTGTCAGAATCGTTAATTGCAAGCCGAACCATATGATCCTCAGAATATCGTTCAGTAACACCGCCGGAAGGTCTTAACTTGATTTCCCTCTCCGGTGTGGTCAACACAATCGATAGAATTTGAAAATGTGGAAACCTCTCATTAATATTGGTTACATTAATAGTGATATTTCCTTCACTATAATCCGGTGCGCTCATAACAAGTATTGGATAGTTACCGTCATTCATTCCATGTGACACCAAGAAACTACATTCCATCATCCAGGTGAACTTATTATCTTTGACCATAAACTCATATGCACAATTTTTCTCAAGATTATTTATTCGGAAATAATCACCGGAATCGAGAAAATTGTTCTGATCCATATCATTAATGGAAAATGTGGCCCCGGAAAATGAATCGCCAATATCTTCTAATGGAATGTTCATCCCATCGTATATATTTTCATGACTGATGCGTTTAGGCGCTCGACCCGCCTCAGTCAAATAAATGTTTATCTCCGATATATTCAATGGATCTCCATAACACTCATCGATCGGTATGATGTGAGAATAATCTCCAGCGGAAATTTCTTCCTTCACCAATCCCAAAGTGTAAAATGGCATATGTTCGGGCGTAAAGAATGGGCCATTATACCAGTTTAAAATGACATTTGTCCCGGATGTAATTCCACCCACATTAAAAGAATAATAATTGAATGTATATTTGTCTGGCGTTGGTTCAAGTTCAATCTGAAAGGTATCTTCTATACTTAAGTTCCCATCTCCATCGTTATCAATAATATCAATTCTATCAGGCAAATAACTCTCATCATTCTTTTGTTCAGTACAATTGTAATCACAGTTTGATAGTTTCATCAGTTCGATGCATTCATAATCCACAAATGCAAGGAATTCTTCCATAAAAAAGTTTGTATCCGAATCTTTAAATGGATATTTCCCCTCTTCAAGATCTTTCATATTGTCCTTAAAATTATTTGAAGAGGCAATCTTATTAAGCGAAGTATCATAATATTTTAAGGAATATGTCTTGTTATATCTGATGGAATTGACTTGTAGGTCAAAGGTATCATCATTTTCACCTTGATCATTACCAAGTAATCCCAACCCTCCCCAAAATGATACTCCCTGAAGGACCTCTTCAATAGAAAGATACCAACCTAAAATCAATTCTTCGATATATACTCGTTTTATGTTATCAACTTGATATTCATGGAACTTGACTTCAGTGATACAATCTTTTCCCTCTTTGTATTTCCATGTATAATCGCCGATAAAACAGAAAGGTGTGTCGATCTTTTCAAATTCTACTACTGTGGCGTTACCATAAGAAGTTTGAATTAGGTTAGATGAAATTACTTTTGCCTTGAATTTCACTATCTCGCCATCGGAATAGACTCCGTTTTTGAATTCTTCGATATCGACACGGAACTTATTCAGGAAATTCTGTACCGATATTACCATTTGGGTATGATCGATGATGCGTTGGAATTATCCTGGAGCGTTCTCGATCTGCTTCCGGCAGTGCTATCTGTATCGTTGGCGGATGTCAAACTGGCCCTGTTCTATAACAAGAAATATCAAAAACTAGGAATACCTCCCCGGGATTTCATACATCTTGCGGTCATGGTAAATAACGGTCTTGATAAGATAGTTACAGCTGATCAGCATTTCAATAAGTTCGAAGAGGTGCAAAGGATCGATCCTGCGGACTTTATCATTTTATGAGGAATATACCACATATGGTCGGTGGAGAAGACCTCCCTCCCTTAAGTCGGCCCAACGCCGACTATGAGGGCTTTGCCCTCATTCATTGATCATAATAATTATTTGGGGTCGGGCTTGCGTTTGGCTGGAGCTCGCAAGCCCTCTTTAGTTTTTCACCATAATTGTCGAAGGGAATGGCTTGTACAAACACGGCGTGGGTTACGTCGAGCGGCGTGGAAAGATCGAAAAGAAAAAGGAATTGAAACTGACGTTCAAAAAGGACGTCCTGAACGACCTGCTCAAGAGCCTGTGCGTATTCTCCACCGGCAAGGGGAAGGTCTCGGACATCTCCTACGAGACTCCTGAGGACATCTCCAAGATACTGGAGGAAAAGGCCATAAGGGTGCCTGAAAGAGAGGCGATGATAGGTCTCTTCAGGCAGTTGAAGAGTTATGCGGTAGAGATAGAAACGAATACCGAAACCATCAAGGGCAAGGTGCTGGGAACCCAGGAAGCGAGAGTGTCCAAGAGCAACCAGCTCAATATTCAATTGGAAAGGGGCGAGGAGAAGAACACTGTAGTTATAAAGGACGATGACGACTGCATCAGGAATATCGATGTGGAAAAGATAAGCAAGTACAAGATTCGAGATCCCGAGGCGGCCAACAAGGTTTATATTTGATAATTGCTATTTGGATGGGGTCTCTATACGCCCATAAACAGGGATTACTCTGTATATGGGAAATTCAGGTTCTTGTTATGGGGCGATGAGAATGGGGGAAGTCCCCTTTGGAAGAGGAGAAATAACGATGAACGGATCCAATGATTATGCGATTAAACGTGTTGGGGTTCTGGGGGCCGGTAACGGCGGTATAACATTTGCAGCCCATTTTCTGGATACCCCGGGTGTTGAATGGGTGTCCCTCTACAACCGCAGCCCGGCGCGGCGGGAACCGATCTGCGCCCGCGGGAACCGGATATTTTCCAGAGGTGAGATAGGCGGTCCCGGAGGAAAGGAAATGAAGCTAGCTCTCGTTACCGGAGATCCTGTTGAAGCTTCCCGGGATGCAGATCTGATAATAATGGCAGGCATCCAGCAGGCCATAGACCCCATCGGTAGGGCGCTGGGCAGCCACGTAAGGCCGGATCAGGTCATAATGATCGGTTCGGGAACGTTGGGTTCAACCTGGGAGATGAGGGCGTCACTGCGGGCTGGCGGGTGTAAAGACCTGCCTGTGGTTGGTGAGTTCAACATCCTTCCCTATGCCACCAAACTGGATGATGGAGTGGAGGGGAGAGTCTGGGTGCGGGGGGTCAAGAAGGCCCTGGACACCGCTTTCGTCCCGGAAGAAGCGGTAGACCCGGCGTTTCGGGCAAAACTGCTTGAAATCTATGATTGTCTGAATATATTCCCCGATGTTCTCTATACCGGTCTATCTGGAGCCAACATGGTGTTCCATCCCGTGGTGGTGATGCGAAATCTTCACAAGATAGAGGCCGGCCGACCCTGGCGGCTCTACGAAGAGGGGGTCACACCGGAGGTGAGCGTTCTTTTTGATCTCGTGGACAAGGAACGAATGGCAATTGCCCGTGCCTGCGGCATAGAGATGGTGACAATGTTGAAATTCCTCTCCACCGCATACCCTCCCTTTGACGGTGCAGAGGTCACCAACATCTATGAGTGGTTCCGTTCCCGCATGCGTTCCAAGGAAGGCCAGGTGCATCTCGAAGCGGTGCCCGGTCCTCTTTCCGTCAATGTAAGGTTGATAGAGGAGGACGTACCCTATGGAATGGTTCCACTTGAAGCCCTGGGAAACATTGTAGGAGTGGCCACGCCCACCATTTCTGCGTTCATCGACGAGGCAGTTGAATTGATGGGGGTTGATTATCGCAAAACGGGCCGCTCCCTTGAAAAGATGGGGGATGAGATGCGGGCATCGTTGAAGAGAATCGGTGGGAAGGATGACTAGAAAGCCCGTGTTTGCCGTTCTGGGTGCCGGAAACGGTGGGTTCTGCATGAGTGCGGACCTAACTTTGCGCGGTTTCGAGGTTCGGCTCTTCGAGCTCCCCGCCTTTGCCCATACAATAGACCCGATAATCGAGCGCGGTGGTATTGCCCTGCGGGGGGTTGTGGGCGAGGGGTTCGCCAGGCCGACAATGGTCACCACGGATATCGAGGCGGCCCTAGGCGGAGCCGACGCGGTCATGGTGGTGGCGGCGGCAATGGGTCACGGGGCCATAGCCAGGGAATGCGCCCCCTTTTTGGAGGAAAATCAGGTAGTGGTACTCTGTCCGGGCTCCTGCGGAGGCCTTCTGGCCTTCCGCCATGCGCTGCGGATGGAAGGTTTCAACAAAAAGATAATTTTGGCTGAAACAGCGTCCCTTATGTATGCTGTGAAGAAGGAAAGCGCAAATAGGGTTTGGGCCAGAGGGCGCAAGCATAATCTGACGGTGGGGGCCCTGCCGAAGGATAAAACGGCTGCTGTTCTTGAGCTCTTAAGTCCGGCATATCCGCTTTTCGAGGCGGCCCCGAACATATTGGATGTCACTCTGAGCAACCTGAATAACATCACCCACCCGGCCCCGGCGCTCACCAACATAGGTTTCATCGAGGGCTCCTGCCTTGACGAATGGCTCTTCTATACCGATGGTATGACGCCGGGTGCCGGGCGTTTGGCTGATCAGCTGGACAGGGAGCGTTTGGCGGTGATGAGGGCCTACGGCTTGAATGGAGCCTCTTCGGTGGAGCTGATCCGCAGATTCTACGGTCACCAGGGGATGAAGGGCAATAATTTTTTCGAATATTTTCACGATTCACCCATCCATAGGAAAACAAAGGGGCCCCGAAGCACCAGGGACCGTCTTATCACAGAGGACATATCATACGGTCTGGTGCCGATGGCGGCCTTCGGGGATGTTGCAGGAGTGCCTACCCCCACCATGGATGCCTTCATAACCCTGGCCGAAGTGGTGAACGAGGCCGATTATCGGAAAAGCGGCAGAACCCTGGAGAAAATGGGGTTGAGCGGCATGGACGTTAATGACATAATCGGGCTTGTAAATAACGGTTACTGAGGGTGAGCCTGAGATTTCAGCCCCCAACTTGGCGACAAATGGCAGCCTATGAGCACTGTTACATCCGTGAGACCGATCTTGTGCAGGGGCAGCTTCTCCGGGCTGGAATTACCTCCAGTATACCCCCCAGGCCGTTAAAGAGATCTCCTCTCATTCGGTCCACCATTTCCAGAGTTGTATCGTGTGTTATCATCTCATCGGTCATCCCGGCCCCGTAATTGACCGGAAGCAGTATAGGTACATTGCACATGTTGAGTTCCCTTTCTACCACAGGAAAGGAGGAGAAATTACGCAACAGGTACGTAGCGGAACTAGAGAAACAGGAAGACAGATTGGTGGAGATGAAGGAAGAGACCCGGAAGTACGCGGGCAAGATCCGAGAGCTTCAGGACATGATCAATGATAAGCTCAGGGGAAAGCTCTTCGACAGGATAAAGAAGTTCTTCACGGTTTAGGGTAAGTCACGATATAACTGTGTCACAGTGTGGAGGCCGGTTCCCCCGACAGCCAAGGTGGAGGGCTATCGTGAGATCCGATCCGAACGGCATGCTCTAAAATACTCTATCGAAATCCATCAGATCAAAGATGAGCGTCCCCTTTTTCTCGGTTCCCTTGGCAATTATTCCATAGTGTTTTTCATAACCATTCATGGATGTTTGCACCGATTTTCTTTTTAGTTTCGATATAATTTTGTCTGCCTCCCCCGCTTTCAGATCCCTCCATTTCACCTCCATGAACAATGCCTTTTTCTCCCGTTCATTCATTCCGATAAGGTCTATTTCCTCGCCCTTCCTCCACCATCGGCCCAGTTTCTTGATGCCGAAGGGCAGCATTTTCTTTCGATTCAATTCCAGTACGAACTGTTTTGCGATCTGTTCGAATACCCTTCCCACGTATGCATTATGATCCTCTCTAATATCTTCCACGGAAAAAAGCTTCTCTCCGATCCCCGAGAGATTCGGGTATATGAACCTGAACCAGAACGATAAAAAATTATCCTTCAGAAAATACCGTCCCATCCTCGATCTCTCTCCCTCGGTTACCGGTATTTCTCTCTTTATGAACTCGACCTCCATTAAGTTCCTGAGATAGGGCGTGATATCGGAATGTCTCATTCCCAGATAGTTCCGTATCTCCACAGGGGTGTTTTTCCCATTCGCTATTGCTTCCAGTATCTTTTTATAGGTAACAAAATTCTCAAATTCGTACTTCATGAGAAAGTCGATCTCAAAACTCAGGAATGAATCTACACCCGATACTTCCTCCTGCAGCCATTCCCAAAATGAATCCCTCATTTTTTCGAGATAGTACGGCACTCCGTCACAAAGGCCGAATATCTCGCACAGTTCATACCATCCGGCTTCCGGGAAGAATGAACGAATATCTTTGAAATCCATCGGACCCAGCTTGATCACTCCGGTCTTCCTTCCATAGAGAGGGCTTTTGTAGCTGAGAATATTCTGCCCCATCATGGATATTGAAGAACCAAGAAGTATCAGCTTTGTCCTCGTCTTGGATAATTGTGTGTCGATGATCCTCTGGAAAAGTGAGATTATTCCCGGAAATTCCTTGATCATATTCGGGAACTCATCGATGATCACGATACGATCCCTCAATAAATTGAATATGGCCTCCCAGTCGTCAGCGGCATATGCCATATCCGGAATACTTTTTTTGCAATGGTCCTTGAAATGTCTAATGTTCGCGGACTCGGTTGCAAAATAATAGATATGTTCCCGTTCTCGGACACACTCCAGGATCAATCGCGTTTTCCCTATCCTTCTTCTGCCATAAAGGATAAAGAATTCGAAATTATCACTATCCAATCTTTTGGATATGGCCTTGATTTCCTCTACTCGGTTCACAAACATGATAATCCAAATTATGATAAGTTCAATTATTATATAACTATTTCCCTCTGAATTATTACATGTACCAAAGAAAATATTATCTCATATCCGCCGTCGGTCACTTCGATCCCCGAGGCAGAAGTCTCGGGAGAAAAGGAAATTCGGACCGCACTCCAGTTTAAAATCAATCTATTTCCACAATAAAGAAGATATGATACCTAGTAGTTTCTTATCCAAACTTGAAACTATATCGATCGCAATAATGGTGCAGAAAATGAACCTGAAAAAATTCGACGAGCCTTCCACTTTCTATAACGTGATCAAAAGGGATTTTTCCAACAATCTAATGGAAAACGACCTGATGCTGGGCCTTACCCGGCTGCTCCGCGACTACCCCAAACAGTTCAATAATTTTTATTACCTCGCAACGGTTGAACAAGACGGGAAAAGTGTTCTTTCGGCGTTCTTGACACCTCCCTGGAACATTCTCGTTCACGCGGCGGATGAGATTGACGAAGTTCCGTACCGGATACTGGTAGATCACCTCATCGTGAATGAAATATCTCTTCCGGGAGTTAACGGCAGAACGAATGTTTCTAAACGCTTCGCAGACATCTGGTGCGCTTCCGCGAAAACCGTAAAAAAGATACACACGGAAATGCGATTGTTCATTCTAACCTCTGTAAATAAGGTTAAATTGGCCAGAGGGAGGCTTGTAAAGGCGGACCCCCGTCATTACGACCTGCTGCTGGACTGGGCGCAAAAGTTCCACGAAGATGTCAGGTTGGATGTCGGTGATAACTACTTACGCAAGCATTTGGAAACGACGGTGGAAACGGGAAATGCATTCATCTGGGTGGACGGGGAACCGGTCTGCATGACCTTCCGCGAGCGGCCGCACGATGACGGGGTCTCCATAGGCTACGTTTACACTCCCCCCAAACTTCGTGGTCATGGTTATGCCACGAGCTGCGTTAAAACTGTAAGCGAAAGGACGTTGCGGGAAGGATACGGGTACTGCTCTCTTTTCACCGATCGGGCCAACCCCACGT
>PVBE010340772.1_pt1 | contig 10348 bp, 8 predicted proteins | sample 1631181 | NCBI WGS metagenome assembly PVBE01 (sample SAMN08397723, study PRJNA350692) | Marine metagenome, whole genome shotgun sequencing project. | isolation source: water | place: Pacific Ocean | collected 2012-04 | reverse complement strand
ATTTCATATCCCATCGCTGACATCAAGGAGCGGATCTGGGGGAAATTGTTCCCCCAGTTCACATTGTGAGCCACGAAACGATGTGGCCAGGGGATGATTATGCCTGAGTTCTTATTTATTAGCAGTTGCTGAAATAAGATGCAGTTCTTCTCTGTTGGGAAGGTGGCCTGAAGTAGTGACCGGCGCCAGTTTTCGCCAAAGCCTTTGTCCGCATGGGGTGTTTTTTTTGTGTGACAATGAATAAGTAGTTCACAGCGTTGAAGTTCACTTCTCCAGTTGATCAGCAAGGGAGCCAGATCACGCCCTCGATTCGGACAGATTTGGATGTGATAGCGCGGTTCCTTGCGAGCCTTCAGCATGGCCTCGATTACTTTGGCTTTGCTGTTTGTTTCAGTGTTGATCAAGAGCCAGCGATTGGGGATGTTTTGCCAGGCATCCAGAAATGTAGGCAGAAGATCCAGGTAATAAACATGGCAATGGATAGCTGTCAGAGGTGGAATAGATGCGGGTGAATTTTCGCAATAAGCTTTGGTGGCATTGTCTCGGGAAGGCCCTATCTCCCAGTGAGGTCTTATGCTGCCAGCTAGTTGATCGAAGCAAATTGGTAGGAATTGATGTGGTAAGTTAAGTGTCATAAGTTATTGTTTAGAGTTGTAATTAGAGGTAATTTCTTGCGTATATTGCCACTGGTTGAGCGCATTGCTGGTTTCCGGAAAATGCTGTGTTAATCTAATTTTTGAGACAAAAGTTTAAAATGTTTGTTGTTGGCTGTCATCGCTCGGGTACATCTTATGCCTCGAGTTTGTTGACAGCCATTATGAATTGGCGGCGACCCTCAGATCTCGATAGAACGGTTGACAATCCCCGTGGTTATTTCGAATCCACTTTGCTGCGTCCATTTAATGATGAGCTACTTGGATTGGCTGGATACGCCTGGGATCGACCACCGTTGGTGCCTGTGTGGTGGACTCAGGGAAAGTACCTTCATCGTGCCATTCAGCGGAAGCAGGATTTTGAGGCTTATGCACTTGAGTTGGGTTGGGTAGATAAGGATCCTCGCCTTTCAATCACGTTTCCTCTTTTTCAGCATTTGTTGCTCAAGCGGGTTCCCTGTCTAGTGCCAATGCGCAATCCCTTCGATGTGGCGCAGTCCTTGCATTGGCGTGATGGTTTTTCTTTAGAGAAGGGTTTGTTGATTTGGTTGCTTTACAACCGTGGCTGTTCTCTCTTCTTTGATCCATCTCTCGATGCCTTGATCTCTTACGAGGCTCTTATTGATGGGCAGGATGATCAGATCGATCGGTTAATTGGCTTTGTGGCTCCTTCATTAAGCCTGCAGTGCTCTGACATGGATGTGCGGCGGCATGTTCTAGCCAAGCATGTTGAGTGCACTAGTCCAAATCTTCGTCGAAATCAGCTGGGTAGTGTCGTCGACGGTTTGAGCGCTGCTGATGAAAGTTCTGGTGATGGAGAACTTGCATGTTTTTGCAGAGATCTCTATAGCCAAATTGAGTCTGGTGGTTTTGCCCCTGATCTTTTCTGTGAGCTGTTTCATGAAGTGCCATCTTTCTTGGTAGATAAATACGATCTGATATTCGCTGAGGGTGAACCTTCTCTTGAGTTCCGTCGTAATTTTGCTATTCACTCTTTTAAGGATTCCTCCACAGCCTTATCTGCTGACTGTCAGACCGGTCAGTACGAGAGGGATGAGACCATAATTTCTACTTTTGCTGATTTACTGGACACACTCCATGGACTACAGCAGCAGGTGAATGCCTTTGGAACTTCCACGTCTGATCATGAAGCCTCCTCGCTTGAAGAGGAGTTGCGCCGCAGTAATGAACGCCTAGAGCAGATGCAGCAGGCGTTCTTTTGGCGTCTTACAGCACCATTGCGGTGGGGTGTCGATGCTTTTAAGTCAGTAAAGGCAAGGGTTGTAAGGCTCTTGTCAGCTCAGCACTATTAAAGGCATGAAGGCGATAGACGCCAATCTTCTTCGAGATACTCTCGAGAGCAGGCGACAGCCCTATTCCTGCGTGCGTAGCCACCTTGCTGATGCTCTCCGTGATCGCAAGCCATTTTCTTTGCTTCGCATTGGTGATGGTGAGTCTGTGATCTTGCGATATGAGCAGGGTCATGATGATCCTGATTTGGAAGCGCATCTGAGGCTTTGGTTCGGCGACCAGCTCCCCACACGTCGGCAGTTGGCCCGTATTCGAAGGCAGCTAAATGGTGCTTGTCGTAAAGCCACAGTATTGGGCCTGCCCACTCAGCGGCAGTGTGAGTTGCATCCCCGCTATCGAACTTCTTTTGAGGCACTCGAGCAGCTTTTAAATCCCCGCAGTCAACCAATTATCACGGATGCAGCTGTCCATCGTTTTTTGCATCTCTCTGGTGATCTGTTGAATTGCCTGCGTAAAAGTCCTTTCTTGGGGTTGATCACCTGTCGCAGCATTGTTGATGAGGTGGTTGACTGCTTTCAACCTCGTCAGCTGGTGCTGCATATTGTGCCGCCTGAGCAGAGCGATAACTTGGGATCGAGGGTGGCTGGTTCTTGTTCTTGGTTTCCTGACGGTTGGTCTCATCTGGCGAATGTTGTTCGTCCTCCCCTTCGAGGTGCTCCTTATCTAGTGGGTGCAGGTTTGATGGGCAAGTTGATTTGTGAACTGATTCGTCAGCGAGGTGGGATCGCCATTGACATCGGCAGTGTTTTCGATGGCTGGGAGGCTGTGCGCTCACGTGCTTATTTCGATCGTTTTCCCCCGGAGTCCTATCGGTTGACACATCAGGAGACCCTGGCGAATTATTCCGGTCAAGAACGTCTGAATCATCTCAAGAGCTTGCTCGATCAGCATGAGGCAGCACCGACATCATTTCGAATTGAGAACTGAAGCTGATGCTCCTTTTGTGCAGTTGTTGCGGGAGTGGCCGCCTGGCTTCGGTGGAGTAGAGCGCGTAGCTCACGGTGTTTCGACGGAGCTATTGGCACCTGTGGTCAGCCTGCGTTTGCCAGCTGCTGTGAATCGGGATCCGCTCTCTGTCGCTTATAGCCGTAAGTCTTTGCTTTCACTGGCTTTCGGTCGTGTGTATATCCCCTTACCTTCTTTGCAACTTTGGCGGCTTTTGTGGCAGCGGCAACCATTATTAGCTCACCTCCCTTGCCCGACCGTACTGCTGTTGGTGATGCTGGCCAGGCTGTTGCGTCCTCAACGTCGCATCACGATTTATTGGCATGCTTTTGTTCGTCCGCGCTCCGGCTTGGCGGGCCGCCTGGAATCGCTGTACCTATATATGGCACTTAAAAGCATGCGTTCCAGTCAGGTGATTACTACTTCGCCTGTTCTCAAGCAAGCCTTGATAGCTACTGGGGTGGCTGCGGAGCTCATCAAGGTGATCCCCTGCGCCTTGCCTTTGCAGATGGAGGAGCAGTTGTTGTTGCTGCGAAGCAATCGTCGAGCTCAGCTGCTTAGTGGCACAATTATCTTCATTGGCCGTTTGGATAGTTATAAGAGGGTTGATTGGTTATTGGAGTCTTTCGCTGCCACTGAATCTGCTCAGAGATTGTTGGTTCTGGGTGATGGCCCAGATCGCTCTCGTCTCGAAGTTCTCGCTGCTTTGCATAGCCGCTCAGACCAGCAGGTGTTGTTTCAGGGCCTGGTGAGTGAGAAGCGGAAACGTCAGTTGCTCGCACAAGCCGATCTAATGGTGCTTCCTTCTGATCGTTGTAATGAGGCCTTTGGCATTGTTCAGTTAGAAGCTATGGCTAGTGGAATACCTTCTGTGGCTTACAACCTTCCCCGCTCGGGTATGCACTGGGTGAGTGCTTTGCCGGAACTCCCCTGGAGTGGTTCTCCTGTTGATCTCCCTGGGGTGTTGCAGAAGGTGCTTGCTAACCCAGGGCTGCATGCCCGGCTTTGTCATCAGGCCAGACATCGTTATGACCATGAATTCGCCTATGCGATATGGCGAGAGCAGTTGCTCCGATTAAATGGCCTTAATGGCTAAGGCACGGTACTCATCGTCCAGCTTCTCTGATGAGAAAGCGGCTTTGTCGGTATTGAAGGTTTGGCGTGCCCAAGGATTTTTGCATGCACGCATGAGACTTGATCAACAGCTTTTGCAGGGTCATCAGGGCCTCTTGCTGGAGGAGTTGAGTGCTCGCTTGAACAGTGAACCAGGACCTCGCTTGCTTGTGGATGGCCTTTGGTTTTCTCGCCCGTTTGGAGGAGGTATTGCGAGGGTTTGGCAGCAGGTCCTTAAGTGTTGGCTATTGCCTGGCTTGCTAACAGAATTTGCGCCTGTGGCCCTTATTGAACGTGATAGTCAGTTGGCGTTGACCGATGCGTTCACGGCTCTTGAGGGAATTCATGTAGACCCTCTGGACTCTGCAGCGGTTAGGACATTGGCGGCTGAAAACACCTCTTTGGCAAGGAATTGGGGTGCAGATGTGTTTTGTTCCAGTTGGATCAGTACTTGTGGTATTGAAACTTCGACCTGCTCTGAGTTGGCGCTGGTGCATGACTGTCTGCCAGAAAGGTTCTCTTCTCGCCAAAAGGAATTGCTGCTAGTACGTCGGCGCTGGTGGCAGGGTGCCGCGGCACATTTAGCAGTGTCTAGAGCTACTGCGGCGGATCTGGAGCGAATGCTGAAAGTTCCTAAAGGATCGGTGTCCTGGTGCCATATGGCACCAGATGCTGTCTTTTCAACCACCGTGGCTAATGCGGAAGCTCAAGGCCTGTGGACACGCTTGGCTAAGCAAGTCGGGATGCAGATGCCTTTTGTGTTGTTGCCCGCCACCAGCGCCATAGGTTCTTATAAAAATCCGCAGTTGGTGGCGGAAGCTCTTGCTGCACCAGCTTTGCGGTCTCTGCAATTGGTGTTGTGCGGAATTGCCGCCGAACAACGCTGTCAGGAGTTGGAGGAACGTTTTCCACATCTTGCAGGGCGCTTGGTATCTGCCGGTTTCAGCGATTTCGAGTTGGTGCTTGTTTATAGCCATGCTCTGGCTGTGGTTATCCCAAGCCTTATAGAGGGGTTTGGACTTCCGGTTGTTGAGGCATTGGCTGCCGGAGGAACTGTTTTGGCGGCGGATTCAAGAGGTTTACAGGAGGCGGGCGGAGAGGCGGCGCTGCGCTTTGATCCTCAGCGTCCAGAGGAACTGGCTTGTTTGCTGGAGATGTTGATGAATGCATCAAGTGAGGACATTCTTCAGTTGACTTTGAGTCGACGACGTCAGCAGCGATTGGATCGGCTGAATCCTGATTTGTTTGGCCTTGCTCTTCTGGCTATGGCCCGTGAGATGTGCAGATGAATGCGCCATTTCTATTCAACTTGCTTCCATATAGACCTGCAGCAACAGGCTTGAGCCGCTATTGCGAACGACTGCTTGCGGTTTGGTCAATGGCGACTGGTGAGGCACTGCCAATGCAAATAAGACTGAGAGTCGATGGTCAGGTCGAATTAGCAGCTGATAACCAACTGCCTCAGGAGCAAGGTTCGCGTTTGATGCGGTTTTTGCAGACCAACGCAATGGTGCAGCACGCAGTGCCTGTGCGGCGTTTGGTATCGGCAGCTGATCCGGCAGTGATTTATTCCCCTTACACAGACCTCTTATTCGGGCTGCCAAATCTCTCTCAAGTTATCACCTGCCACGATCTCACCCCTCTTTATTTCCCCAGCAGTCGACGGGCTTATTGGCGCAGCCGTCTTTGGTTGCCACGGCATCTGCAGGATGCCACACGAGTGATTGCGATTAGTCGCCATGTGGCTGATCTATTGGTGAATGAGGGCCTGCCTGCAAGGCAAATAATCGTGATCCCCAATGGCGTGGAGGTTGTTGCTGATCCAATTCAGACTCCTTCTAGTAGGGACGTATTGCTGCTAGCTCGTCATTCTCGCAACAAGAATATCCCTCTTGCTCTAAGGGGTTTTGCCCAGTTACTTGCCTTAGAACCTCATTGGGAAGGCAGCCTTGTGATTGTTGGTGGTCGTGGTCGTGTTACTGCGCAGTTGCTTCAGTTGGAACGAAGCTTGGACCTCACTGGCCGAGTTCAATGGTTGCCAAATTTGACTGACGAAGACTTGGAGAGGCAATGGCGCTCCAGCTTCTGTTTAATCTCCACCAGTCTGATGGAGGGTTGCGACTACCCATTGCTAGAGGCGCAGGTCAGAGGGCTGCCAACGTTGGCAAGTCGAATTCCTGTGCATGAGGAGCTCCATAAAGAGGCTGCTTTCTTATTTGACCTTGACGATGATGGCGTTAGTCTCGCTACTCAGATTCAGCAACTTGCGCGCGACTCTTGCCTTTGGAAACATCTTTCTCAAGCGGGCCTGATCAACGCCCAACAATTCACCCTGCAGCAGCAAAGTTGCAGCATTCATCAGTTGTTGAGCAGCCTCTGCTCAAACCGGTAGTGCTCAGGCTTGAAGATGTTCGGCTCGATATTCCCGTGAATACGATAGAGACTCGCAGCCTCAAAGCGACACTCATTCGCTCTGTTACGGGTGGAAAACTCTTTCGCCGGCGTGGTGGTGCTGTGATTACTGCTCTTCAAGAGGTTTCCTGCACTGTGCGTGAGGGTGAGCGGGTGGCCTTGATTGGCCACAATGGAGCTGGGAAATCAACTTTTTTACGGCTGATTTCAGGTATTTATCAACATACTGCTGGTCTCTTAGAGAGAAGAGTAAGGGTTTTCCCTATGATTAATAAAAGCTTTATTACAAGCTCTGAGTTGAGTGGAATTCAGGCAATTAAAGCTCATTATCTGATGGTGAATGGTAATTTGCGTGGTTTTAAAGCTTTTACCGAGGATGTGATCGATTTTTCTGGCCTTGGTGATTTCATTCATCTGCCTGTCAAGACCTATAGCCAGGGTATGGCTGCGCGCTTGCTATTTGCTGTGCTGACGGGTTGCACTCATGAATGCTTAGCTTTGGACGAGGGCTTTGGTGCAGGCGATACAAGCTTTTTTATGCAGGCTCAAAAGCGAATGCAAGATTTCTTGAGCACTACCGGCACCCTTTTCTTGGCTTCTCATTCCACCGATTTATTGCGTCGCTTTTGTCGGCGTGGTTTGGTGTTTGACGAGGGAAAAATCGTGTTTGATGGCCCTCTCGAGGCAGCCATTGCTCACTATCGCAAAGACGCATGACGATCATCTCCCCTAGTTCACCTCGAGTTCAATCTGTGCGCCAAACCGTGCGTGAGGCATGGAGGCTGCGTCGGGTTTGGTGGTTTACCGCCACTGCCCGCACTAGGGCTCGTTTCGTACGCACCATTTTCGGAAGTTTCTGGCTCGGTCTCTCTAATCTTTTTTCTATTGGAGCTCTGGCACTTGTTTACGGCACAGTGTTTCAGCGAGATGATTTCAATACCTATGTGGTTTATCTAGGTATTGGTTTAGTGGTATGGAATACCGTTTCAGGTGCTATTGGCACAGCACCAAATCTTTTTGAGCACAATCACGGTCATGTGCACAATACTAATCTTAATCCAATTTTTTATACTCTAGAGGAGTGGGCATTTCAGGTGCAGACATTCGCACAGTCTTTTTTATTGGTAATAACTGTCTTAAGTATTTTTCAGCACGATCTTTTGGTCAAGCTTCTAATAGTTGGCTGGTTGCCATTGATTAATGTCTTCTTATTTATTTACTGGGTACCGGTTTTAATTTGCCTGTTAGGTGCCCGTTATCGTGACCTTTATCAACTTGTGCCAGTTGTTCTACAATTGGCCTTTTTGCTTTCGCCGATTCTGTATCAAAAGAAGAACCTTGGTAATTGGGCATGGACTGCTGATTTTAATCCTATTTATCGGATCCTTAGTCCTATTCGACATAGCTTGATGTCGGGAGAAGTGCAATTGTCAGAGAATTTGTTTCTGTTGCTAGTAAACTTGGCAGGCATCTGGCTTGCCTTAATACTGATTAATCGTGAGAGGCCAAACTTACCTTTTCTCATCTAAGAATTTCATACAGATCTTGCTGAAATCGGTCATAGAAACCTGCTGACAGTTTCTCATATCTACCAATTCTTCGACGACGTTCTTCCGCGGCTCTCTTCCACAATGTTCCATTTAGTCCGCTGACTGCTCCCATGGCTGAAGCCCAGTCTCGACTCTTTAAAGTATTGATAGTGAATACAATTTCATTAAAGTCGAGCATGGATTTAATTTCGCAATGCGACTCACAGTCGCTAGCAAGTGTTGGCATTCCCAGGCAGGCGGCATCTAATACAGGAATGCCGAAGCCTTCAACTAGTGAGGGGCTTAGTAGGCCCATGGCATTAAGATAAAGATCCAATTTGCTACTTTCGTCTATATAGCCCGTTAGCAGAATGCCGGGCTCATGTTGAACTATTTCTTCTACCGCATTGCTGTAGTCATCACCCTTGAGCTTTCCTGTGACACAGAGCTGAATTCCGATGCTGCTTAGGTCGGATTCGACGTATGCTTGGGCCAAGAAAAGTAGGTTTTTCCGCGCTTCTATGGAAGAATTAAATAAGAAGTAACGAAATGGTCGCAAGCCTTTTAATCTCTTGCGTATTGGCTCATCCATCGGTGGTAAGTCTTCGTCGTCTAATTTCTTTTCGGTAGCTTCATCTGATTTCTTTTGATCGGCTTCATCGAATGGTGTGTAGTCTTTGCGCAGCAAGTAACTAGTGGGCTTCAGATCATTGACATGCTCTGGATCTTCCCTCAGCCAGCTGGGGAAACGTAGTGAAGGGGGCTGCACTATGACTGACTCACGATCTTCAATCAACCGTGTTATTTTCTGATGATCTTTTTCTTCAAGTCTTTGGATATGATTATTATACTTGCTTGCAGTTGAGTCAGATACGAATAGCCTTCGAGCAGGTAAACATGCTTGCAACCGATGACTGAACATTAGTGGGTCTTCGTTATGAGCCACATATTCCAGTGGGATGAGGTCGTGTACTGTCTGCACGAAAATAGGCAGGTGCTTTGGCAGGATATTAAGAGGACAAGTTGTCACCAGCACATCAAAGTTGCGGAGATCTATTTCTACCGGTCGCAACTGTTTCATTCGTGCAGCAAGTTGGGTCGCAAAAAATACTCCTTTTGCACATACGATACCTTCAAGATCTTGCAAATAGCTGAGCCTCTCTACCCTTGGGTAAGGGCTGTCATATAATTCGCTTAAGCGTATGCAGTTTAGATTGCGAACGCGATAATGGCGAGGTCTGCGAGCTATTTCAAATGCGAGCTTTGTTCGTTTGCTCCACAGACGTATTACACGGGCCAATGACAACTTTCTTTCAAGCCATGTCAGTTCTTTTTCAAGTTGCCCATTGGCCAGATCGTTAAGCAGTTTTGCACTTTGAATCATTTTTCTAGTCGACTTTGGCAGTCGTTGCAGACCCCCTTCTTCCAATGAGTTATCGAATTCCGTTAGTAACCAGACCTTTGCACCAGCTTGATGAAGGCAACGGATAAGGGCCTTGCTGTATACAGCTATTCCACGATGTTCGTTTTGCTCTAGGTCGTATGCGGTCACCAGCACCTTCATGCCGGCTAGGGGACATGCGCTCATCTCTAGTTGGCCTCGAAGGATTTAGAAGTAGATTCACTTTTTTTTAGTGCTTCCTGCAACTCTTTTTCAAGACGTAGTCGAGTGAGTTGAAGAGAATGACTCTGCTGACGCCAATGTTGTAGTTCTCGCTGCCAGTGCTGCGACTCTTTCTTCATTCTGGTTATTTTCTTGCTAAGCGGATGATCCGGATAATCAGTTAGCTCGAGCTTGGATTTTTGTTTCTCGAGCTTGGATTTTTGTTTCTCGAGCTTGGATTTTTGTTTCTCGAGATCGGATTTTTGTTTCTCGAGATCGGATTTTTGTTTCTTTAGATTTGACAATAATTCGGAAATCTCCCTGCCTTCATTCTGCCGGTGCGTTTCAAGAGATCGCAAAGCCTCTGCTTCAGTAATGCTTGCAGCTAGCTCCTCTTCCAACTGTGTCTTAGTGGCGACGTCGAGAAATTCTCGACGTCGCTGACGCATGCGAGTGAGATCTTCGCTGTTGCCTTGTTGGTCTGTAGTTTGGGAACGAGTGCTCTCTGAGTCGTGCCTGCCGCTAAAGTCGGGGCAATACCAAATAGTTAATTTGAAAGTTTGTCGTAAATCGAGGCAGAGTTCAATATCTTCGCCGCAAACCTTATATGCAGTCTGAAATTTAAGAGATTTAAAGTGTTCTCGCTTCATTAGCATTAATGCGCCAGTTACCGCTGGTACAATGCTTGGATATCCCATTACGGCATGGTGTTCAGCTGCTATTTGTCGCTCGAGCTGGTGATAGGGAGAGTGGTGACTATCAAAAAGTATGCCGGCATGAAT
>PVBE012176997.1_pt1 | contig 10349 bp, 6 predicted proteins | sample 1631181 | NCBI WGS metagenome assembly PVBE01 (sample SAMN08397723, study PRJNA350692) | Marine metagenome, whole genome shotgun sequencing project. | isolation source: water | place: Pacific Ocean | collected 2012-04 | reverse complement strand
GGAGATCAAGTCAAAACGGAAGATCCTCTGATCGAGCTCGATCCAGAGATTGATGAATCCGAACTCGATCAAGCCCGGGAAGAAATCGCACTCTTGGAAATGCAGATCGAACGGTACAAAGAAAACGCAGAACATGCGCTTGAAGAATGGAAAACCGAGCTATCCCGGCTAACCCGTTCCATCGAGGATAATAAGCGAAAAGCAAAGAATTATCGTGAAGATGTTCAGGCGATCGAACAAAAGATCGAGAAAATGAACGAGGCAAAGGAGATTCAACTCCGTGAACTCGAGACGTACCGCAAGCTGGCGGAAACGGGTGAAATCACGCCGATGGAACTCAACAAGAAAGAACTACAACTCAACAATACAGAAATCTCCATCATCGACTTGAAGAGGCAACAGAAGGATCGAAAAAATCTAGCCGAAGAATCCGAACGACTTGCGAAAGAACTTCAAGAATACGAAATCCCACACAAAGAACATCAAGCTGAGGATCAGGCAAAACAAGCGGAACAGAAAGCGGAGGAAGAGATCGTCCGAAAAGGAATTCTCCAGAAGAAACTACAGCTACTGAAAAGATTGAGGGCAAAACTGACTCTCCGCTCCACGGTAAACGGAAAGGTTGTGGCCATTGCCGTTGAACATCCCGGAACAATTCTCGGCCCAACCCAACCGGCCGTGCAAATCCTCCCTGAAAATGTTCCACTCGTCGCCCTCATCCAGATCGAAAACACCCAGATCCGCCAGGCGAAGGTGGGGATGAATGTCATCCTGCGACTGAATGCCTACCCCTACCAGGACTTCGGGGAAATCAAGGGGAAGCTCTCGCAAATCAATCCACAGCCGGACAAGAATGGTTATTTCCTCGGAAAGGTCTCCTTCACAGAAGAGGACATCCCGAAAAAGCTTCAGGAGGAATTCCTCCGCCCCGGACTGGCCCTCACGGCGGAAATCATCGGCGACCAGAAAAAGATGATCGACTTCGTCCTCGAACCCTTCCAGAAACTCGGAGAACCGATCCGCGTCAGCGAGTAGGAAAAGGGCGGATCATGCGTCCGATTTGAACCGGATCGGATCCTTCGCAAGAAGCCTTTCCAGGAACGCCCGAAAAAGTTCCAGCCGGATCTCTGTCCGCAACTCCCCGTCCAGTTTCGGAACTTCCCGGGCCAGAACCCGGTAGATCCGAAAGGCTCCGTCATCCATTTCGATGGGCCCGACGTATTCCTGTATTTCCGCCGAGAAAAGAAGCGCGGCCGCCTCTTCGGGGGCGTGCCGCCTCTGTATCACATCCGAGCCCACCCCGCGAAAATCAGAGAGCACTTTTTCCCAGGTGATCTCCCTCTCGCGAAGACTCACCATGATTTCCCGCGCAGCCCCGGACGTCTGTATCTCAATGAACCCCGTTTCCACTTTCGCATAGTCGTATTGCGATTCCCGGAACCTCTTCTCCACCTCGCTGTCGGGAACCACCTTTACCCGGAGTTTCCCCTCCAGGACGATTTCCTCGAAATAGGCATCCAGTTCAGGCTCTTTGACCGCAAGCCACTCCATCCAGGCATCCACTTCCGCCTCTTCCATGAGCCCCCGTTCAGAGAGGAACCTGGAACAGACCTCATCCAGCTCCTCCTCGCCGGCAGCCAGCCCCTGCTTTCTCGCCTCTACTGCCGCAATACGCCGGTAGAAAGACCGAAGAAGAAGCGGGAAGCCCTCCTGCAATTTCGCCTCCAGGACCAGATCGTCCCCGCCCACAGAGGTGCCGCCACCCGTCATGACACCAGTCTTCTCTTCAGGTTTTTGCATTTCGGTAGAATACATCAAAGGAGATGTCGATACCAATTATGGACTTCTTTCCAATAAGGGGATCGAACCATGTCACATATGACCCTCGTATTTGCCTTGTTCCTGGGACTCCAGGATAAGCCGGACCCCTCCTCTGTTGATCTCAAGGTGCGGGCACAGGGAGATCCGGTGGTCGGACGGAAGCCGGTGCCCGTGGAAGAACTGCTGGCCACGCTGAAGGCCCGTTCTTCGGAAGGCGTGCATACGGTGGTCCTCCGGATCGATTCACTCACAACCTTCGCACAGATCCAGAATGCCATCACCGCCTGCCGCCAGGCGGGAATCGCAAACCTGGAACTGGCTTCCAAGAAATTCCCCCCTTCCCTGCCTCTCTCTCCCGCCGCCGAACCCTCCATCCAGGTACAGGTCTTTAACGGCCCGGGCGGGCAGGAAATGTACCTCCGGGTTCAATCCGAAGTCACCAAGCAGGCGGATCTCCCCGGACAGTTGAAACGACTCGGCCAGATCCCGATCCAGTTCTCCCCCGCCTCCGATGTCCCGTACAAAACCATCCGGAAACTGATCCTCATCTGTGTCGAAGCCGGGCTTCGCAATCTCAGTTTCGCACCCGCACCGCCGCGCTCCGCCGGTATCCGGGTTCTCTACCTGGAAGACCGTCCGCGGAAAGAGTTCCGTTCGATCTACCAGATGCTGACCCGGTCCGGAAAGGTGTCGATGGATGTTCGCCTCATCGAAAGTGAACCGGGAACTCCCGAATTCCTCGATGCATTCCCCCGAGACCTGTCGGATTACGAGGTCGTGCTGATTGGCGATTTCCGGAGCTTCGAGGAGGGAGACCGGGAGGAACTCCGCCGCTTCGTGCTGGAACAGGGAGGGGGCATCGTCTGGATGGCACCTGAACGACATCCAACCGGATGGCCCGGCCATGACATGCCACGAATCACGCCCCTCCAGGTCAGTTCCATACGCCGCCCGGGAAGTCCCTTCCCCGTACCGATGAGCCTCGTCGTCCAGGACACGAAATCGTCCATTGTTCAGGATCTGGACTGGGACCAGCTTTCCGGAAAAGTCCACTTCCCGTGGAGAACCGGGAAGATCGATCCGGGGGCAACGGTTACCGTAACTTCCCGCTGGTCCGCCAGCCCGCCCGACAACGCCTTCCTCGTTCTCGATGAGACCGGAAAAGGGCGTTCCATCTTCGTGGGGGCATCCGACACGTGGCGATGGGGAAAAGATGCGCAGGTTTTCTGGGAGAATGCCCTGACGTGGGCGGCCAAGCGGGAGAAGAAAGCGTCCGACTAGAGCGTGACCGCCCTGCCGTGCCGAAGGTAGAAGAGCCGGAACCCGGCCACCTTCACCCCAAGAGCCCCTTCCACCGCACGCGTGTAGATGTCCTTTGCCAACCGGTAGTTCTCCGGCTGCATTTCGACGTCACTCTTGTAGTCTCCGATGAAAACCTCCCCGCCCGACCGGTAGACCAGATCGATGAATCCATGAACAACCTGGTCCCCCTGCGGAACGAGGAAGGGCAGTTCGCGGGCCAGGATCTCGGATGCCTGAAGTTCGCGGAACGCATCCGATTCCAGAAATTTACCGGCAATTTCACGGGCCTCCGTCTCCATGGGAGGCAATTCCGGTGACTTGAAATCGAGCTGTTCCAGCGCCTCATGACAGGCGATTCCAATTTCCGCACCCCGGGACACCCCCCTCTTCTTCGATGGCCCATCTTCCTTCTTCATCGCGGTCACGCTGGTGAGGGGGGGAAGATCCTCGATCGCCTCCCGTTTCCGCCACTTCCCGGCGAAGGCTTTCCAGTCCGGAACCTGCCCCGCGTCCCGTGCAGCCGCTTTCTTCCGACGGGGAGCTTCTCCCGCCACCACTTTCCGCTCCACTTCCAGGACATCCAGGGCCCCGGCCTCTTCAAGCAGCCCGAGCCAGGAACTCCTCTTGTAATCCCCACTTCCAAAAAGAATCAGCCGCTCCTTCGCCCGTGTCATGGCCACGTAGAGAAGCCGCCGCTGCTCCTCCGCCTGCCTTTTCTTTTCCAGCCCCTCGAGTGCGGCCTCCACAGGGTCCTTCAATTCGGAGAACCGCAGGCCGAGCGCCTGTTTCGGCCAGTCAAACCGGACCGCGGGAGGATCCCCTCCGCCCCGGGTCATCCGGTGAAGGTCGGGCAACAGCACCACCGGAAATTCCAGCCCCTTCGATTTATGAATGGAAAGGATCTTGACCGCATTGAGTGTTTCATCCGCAAGAGGGCTTTCCCCCTCGTCTTCCATCTCCTTCACCGCCGAATGGATCCGACGGACGAATCCCGCCACGCTCCCCCCGCCCTCCTGCTGTTCATACGTTCTTGCCGACTCCCGCAGTTTCAACAGATTCGCCACCGCCTGCTCCCCCTGGAAACCGGAAGCGGCATTCTCCAGCACAAACGTCCGCTCGAAGAGATCATCCACGAATTCGAAGGGAGCCATTCGCAACGACTTCTCGCGGCTTTCCCGGAGCATGGCCCAGACGTCCCCAAGCCCGGGAACCGGGGGGGCTTTCCTGTAATCAAGCCGGTCGCGGATTTCGTAGAGCTGCCGGTCATCCAACCCGCCAAACGCGGAGCGCAAAACCCCGGCCAGGGCCACCAGGTCATCCGGACAGACGATCGACTGAAGCAGGTTGACAAACTCCACGATCTCCTGCAGCGCATAGAAATGCTTCTCCCCCTCGACCACATAGGGAATATCCGCAGCCCGGAGCTCTTCGAGGAGAATCGGTACATTCGTCAACGCCTTCAACAGAATCGCGACATCCCGAAAGGCCACCCCGGAGTTGCGGATCCAATGCGCCATTTCACGCGCCTCCGCGACACGGGACTCGTCACTTTTCAGTTTGCCCTCGCTTCCCTCGAACAGGAGGAGTTTGACGGAGGGTCCCTCCGGATGGTGGGCCACGATCTCTTCGTAGGGCGGTTGCAGTCTTCCGTTTTCGATGATCATCCGGGAAAAGATCCGGTTGATGGAATCGATGATCGCCGCCTGGCTCCGGAAATTGGTCCGAAGAACGACCGCCTTCCCGCCCTGAGAGAGAATCTGGTCCTTCAACTGGTCGTACGCGACAATATCCGCCCCGCGAAAACTGTAGATCGACTGTTTTGGATCACCCACGATAAACAACTTGCCCGGCTTCAACCGGACTTCTGCCGCATCCAACGCGCCGCCCTCTTTCTCGGAGAGAAACAGAACGATCTCGCACTGCAGCGGATCGGTATCCTGAAATTCGTCGACCAGAATAAAGTCATACCGGGCCTGCAGATCCTTCCTGATCCCGGGAAATTCCCGGCTCCGGAGAAGATCGCGCACCTGCATGAGAAGACCGTCAAAGGAGACCCACCCTTCCCGGGTATAGAGATCGCGAAATTGCCGGGCAAACGAATGCAGGAGCGACAAGACCAGTTCCAGTTCCTTTTCATCGGAATCTTTCCGGGCCAGGGCAAGATGAATCCCCCTTTTGACGGCAGCCCGGGCCGCTTCCAGTTCCGGTCCCCAGCCCTTTGCCGCTGAACTCGGCTTCTCCGGGAAAGCCCCTTCCCCGGTACGCAGGTAGCCGGCAACCTCGACCAGTTGGAGGGTCAGTTTGCTTTTCGGAGGCCCGACCGAGGCCCATTTCTCGAGTTCCCCGACGGTTTCCGCGCAGGCCTCGCGGTAAAAAGCCTCCCCCCCTTCCCGCCCGAGGGACTCGAGGGGAATACGAAAGGTGGAGAGTTCCCGTGCCGCCGCTTCCATTTCGTCCAGGCGGACCCTGCGAAGGACCGTACGCCAATCTTCCGCGCGGGGGGAATCGAGCGCCAGTTCCTGCTCCAGCCACCGGTCCCATTCCCGTGCAAAGATCTTGTCGAAGTTTGCCCCCTCGTCCACCTGGAAACGGGGATCCAGTCCCGCCTCGACCGGATATTCCCGCAGGATATGTGCACAGAAACTGTGAATCGTTCCGATCTCCGTACGGTCCAGATCATTTCGCGCCTTCTCCGCCCGCACGAGAACATCGGAAGCCCCCCGCGACTCCCATTTTCCAACATCGATCCCGGCCAGTTCTTCCTCCAGGCGGATTCTCATTTCATTCGCCGCCTTTTCGGTAAACGTCATCATCAGGATCCGGCGGACCTCAATTCCCCGAACCAAAATCTGGGCAAGCACCTTGTCGATCAGAAGCGTCGTTTTCCCGGTTCCAGCTCCCGCCGTCACCGCAAGGCTGTCTTCGGAGAGAAGCGCATCTTCCCGGATGGAATGATCTTCAGGAATCACGCTTTTCCTCCTGTTCGATCCGCAACCGGGTCGGCATGTGGTTCTTTCGACAAATCGCACTGTACGCACAGAAATCGCAATGGGAATCCGGGCGAATGGAAAATCGCCCTTCCCGGATCCGGTCGAGATACCCCGTCAACATCCCCTCGAACTCCGCGGTTCGTTCCGGGAAAGCCCCCTCGAGACTTTTCACCGCGGGAGAGCCTTCGATAAACCCATAGGCCGAGGAAGAGAGTTCCTGCTTCGCTTCCGGATATTTCTGGGAAACAAGGAGGTGGTAAACCGGCGGCTGAAGGTACGAGCCTTTCCCAAACACTCCTGTTTCCATCTTCAGGGAGTACCGGGAACTCTTCTTCATCTTGTAATCAATCACCCGGAACGCTTCCCCATCCGGAAGCAGATCGACCCGGTCCGCTATGCCGAGAAAACGTTGCCCTGCAATTTCGCCCTCCAGCTTTTCCTCGAAACAGGCCGGCTCAAAATCACCCCGCGATTTTCGATCCACCTCGAGATACGCTTCCAGGGAATGGAGCATCCGTTCCCGGACCACACCGGCATAAACTGGAAACCGGACCGTACGCCGTTCCTCAAGTTCTCCCCACGCACGATCGAGAGCCTCCCGGATCGGGATGGAATCCTTGAAATGGAAATAGAGCGCCCGGTGGAAAACCGATCCCGCCTCGAGAGGATCGAGAGATTCCTCCGATTCCGGTTCCTCCAAGGGAGCCAATCCCAGAACATACTTTGAAAAATACTGAAAGGGACATTGCACAAACCGTTCCAGGGAGGTCGGTGAAATCCCTCTCTCCGAAATCGCCCCGAAAAACTCTGTCATCGACCCGGTATGTCCGTCGTACCGGGAAGCCCGTCCATACCCCTCGATCTTCCCGTAAAAGCGGGAGGCTCTCTCGAGCCGTTCCAGGGGCCAGCCGCGATCTTCGGAAAGTTGGCGGATCCGCTCCCCTCCACCGGGGGAAAAGTGTTCCCGAACCGATGCTTCCCGCGGGGTCAGGGGCACATCCATCGCAAGCCGCTTCGCCGGTTGCCGCGGAACTTCGAGAGGATCCAGGGCAAGCTGGTTCAGGAACATGGAAGGGACCTGCACCTTTCCCTTCTCGTCAGAACGCTTCCGGACAAGAACGGTCTCTTCCGCGGAAGTGAGAAGAAGCGTAAAAAGAAGCCTCTCCTCCTCATATCCATCCATCTTCCGTGGAATCCGGTTTCCCATCCGGAATTCGATCCGGGTGCGAACCTAGTCCCGCAGGAAGGGATCCTGGAGAATGTACCTGGGAAACATCTTTTCGTTCATTCCGAGCAGAATCAACCGGTCAAACGGGATCCCCCGTGCGGCCATTGCATCCAGAACCTGGACTCCTGCATCCCCCCCCACCGGACCCGTCAGATCATCCAACAGCGAGATCAAGGTCTCTCTCCGTTCCCCGATGGCCGGGCCGGGCCGAACCTCATCCAGTTCCGGCAACAACTCCAGGGCATGAACCAGGTCTTCCGGGCCTTCCCCCATCAATTCCTGGAGGGCGTTCCCGGCCCAGCGGGAAAGGTCGGACCAGGAGCCCGCCTCGGGAAGAGCGCCCACCTCGAAAATCCGATCCACCGCATCGCAAAGAAAACCGACCTGCACGGAATCGACGGTGACTTTCCGCCGTTCCAGTTTCAACTCAAGAGGCTTCCCCCGCAGCGGAAGAATCCGCCTGCGCCACTCTCCTTCCCCATGACCGACCCCCATCGCCCGGGTAACCAGGTCCCAGGTCGCAACATCCGCATCGGACGCTTTCCGTACACAGGGAGAAGAAAGAAACTCCATCACATCCTCCCGGGAATAGTCCCGTTCGGACAGACGGATCAACTGGCGGACGGCCCGGAGGTAAGGCTCGTGAAGAAGCGTCCTCTGGCCACTCGACCGGAAAGGAATCGCATGGCCGGAGAAAACCGTCTCAATGGAATCCAGGTAGGGATCGAGTGTCCGCGCAACGACCCCGATCCTTCGAATCCCCTGGTCACGCCACTGGAGAATCTCCTTTGCCGCAATCCAGACCTCGTCATGAACACCCGAAGCGGTATAGGCACGGGATACGAGGCCCTCCGGCCGGCCATCAAAAAGTTCCAGGGGAGTCTTTCGAGACGGATGGACCACCCGGGTCTGCTGCGCCATGGGAAGCAGGATATCGTCATGAAAACGGCGGGCGAACCGGTATGCCGGAAGCTCCACGTAGGGATAAAAGACGGTGGTCCGCACCTTCCCGGTCACGGAACGAAGAAGATCGAGCTGTCCCTGGACCAGTTCGTAGAACCCGTAGTAAATCACATCGGAAAACGGGATCGAAAAGTCCATCCCCGCAACCCGGCGCGCGACATCATGGCGGTCGATCCAGTTCCGCCTGTCCAATTGAATTTGGAAATGTTTGTAGAGCGCAAAGACCTCCGCAAGCCGGGGACTTTCGAGTTCGGCCAGGGTGGTCAGGGGCAGTTCAGGATCGTTCAGCTCCCTTTGAATTTCTTCCACGAAAAACTTCAGCGCGCTGTCCGGATCGACGCAGGCGTCTTTGAGATCGTGAACAACACCAAGGAGGGCCCGTGCGGTTCCGGGGCTCCGTACCCCCCGGGAAAGGTAGGGGGTCTCCGAGAAGTGCTTCTCAAGAATTTCCCGGACAAGCATCCGGGCAACAAGAGGCTCATCCATCAACTGGAAGGATTCTTTCGATTGATCGAGAAGTTCCTTCGCAAACGAATAGAGATTGTAAAAATGAAGGCCGACCACCCCTCTCGGAAAGGCATCGACAGCCAGTTCCTTTAGCCGGCCGGCCAACCGCTGGGAAGGGGCGATGACGGCGATGGGCGCAAGAGGATCCTTCTTCTTTTTTGTTCGAAGGGCCTCGACGAAGGCGTTTTCAAGGTCCGGGTGAAACGGACCGGTCACCAATTCCATGGAGGGTAGTGTACGGGGGAACCGTGTCAGGATGGGACACAATAATAAAAAAGCCTCCCGCGAAACTTATCCGCGGGAGGCTTGAAAATTACAATTCCCTTTAGCCTATGGGTTCGGTAACGAAATCGGGGTCGACAACTCGTCGAGAGTTTTCTTGTACGGAAGTGTGCGATTAGGTTCGTTCTTCCGGGCGTGCGCTTCCGTCCCTCCCGAGACTAACCGCAATTCCCCACGCCCCAAATATTTCATTTTATTTTTCATCTTCATTCTCCTTCACCATTTTCATCTCAAATCAACCCTGCCCCTCTCACCCTTATCTTTTCCGGATTTGAGGCCTTGTTGCAAAAATCGGCAATTTTCCCTCAAAAAAGGAAAGAAACCCATTCCGGCCCAGATCAAGCCCTCGGATTCGAATTAAAGTTCATCCAAATCGGGCGATTCAATTCCTATTTCTGAGACCCTTCGTTCTCCACCTATTGACAAGCAAACACTTGTTCTCCTCCAGCATAGGAGGGACAGTTGCCGAATGGCGACTCTGATACACACTCAGGAGGATGCGTCGGACAGGTAAAGACCCTTCCTGCGTTCCGTATTTCTTTTGCGTGACTTCCAACAAGACGTTTCATGGTCGTCTTAGAGATATCCAGTTTTTTTCGATTTTCTCTATTCATATAATCCTCGCTTTCTCATGAAACCTGCCTTCCGGTAGTTTCCTTGCGAAATAGGGCTCTTTATTGCGAAAAAAAAAGGGGGGGGATTCTCTTGGAAAATGCGGATGGAGAAACCCGTACCCGGGCTCCGTCTCTTCCGGCTACTTCTTTGGACCCTTCTGCTGTGCGTTCATCCGCTGGTACGCCCGGAAGAGGAAGTCGTACAGGACCACCTCGTGGGCGCGCTGGGACGAGGCCAGGATCCGGTTGTTGTGCATGTGAAGAAAACTGCCGGCAATCTCCATCAGGGTTGACGACAACCGCCCCTTCTCCTCCGCTTCCCGGAGTGCCTGGGTGATGGGGATCATTTTCGCCGATCGTTCCCGGAACAGATCGATCCCCGGGGAAAGCCAATGCTCTTGAGGAACTTCCGGGGAAAGCAGTGTCATCAGATCCTCTTCCTCTCTACGGTATTTCTCTCCAAGCTTTTTCCGGAAGAAGCTGTCGACATTGAACTCACGGGCCCAACCCTCTTTCATCCCCTTGAGAATGGAAATCTTGGTTTTCAGATCAAACCCGAGATCGTTCAGGATCCGGTCACATCCTGGCACCGCCAGCCGCCACCGGGCATCGGAACCTTCATCACCCGAAAGGGAATCCACG
>PVBE011323634.1_pt1 | contig 10349 bp, 16 predicted proteins | sample 1631181 | NCBI WGS metagenome assembly PVBE01 (sample SAMN08397723, study PRJNA350692) | Marine metagenome, whole genome shotgun sequencing project. | isolation source: water | place: Pacific Ocean | collected 2012-04 | reverse complement strand
GAATAATCAACTCATCAACACTCTGGCCAAGACTAGAATAAAGTAAAAGAAACATCAATATTAAAAGAATAACCTTAATTTTTACATTTAATTTTAGATCTATCATTTTATACCCCCCTTTGGAAAATATAATTTAGCTCTGCCTACATCCTTACTGCCAATAATATCTAAGTCAACTAAACACCTCAAATAACCCATTAAAATAGCCCGATTAGGTTTCTCCTTAAGCTTGCTAGCAATCTCTTCCCTACTACAAGCACCTTCTTTTTTAAGGATCTCTACTATCTCCTCACTCAAACTATGGTATACCATATCTTACACTATATAGTATACTATAGATTTACCTATTTAAAGCTTTATAATAAATCCTTTCTGAAAAAAATGGTAATTAAAAGTAAAAACCAATTTATTTTCAAAGTCTAAACCGCCCCTTAAAAAATTTTTTATCAAAACCATCTAACAAATTGAAAAATATTTGTCTTAATAAACCTTTCTTTAAAAAAATTTAAGAAAAGTTTTGAAAAAAATTCATTAAAAAAAAATTAGAAAAAATCATCAGGAATAGATAAATTAAAATTGCACTACACTCAAAATAGGCCTATCCTCGAGGATAAAACTGAAAAAACTCTAATAAGAATAAAAAAATCTTCTAAAAATAACCCATTACCTTACAAAATTGAGCTTCCCAATAATCTTGCACCTAAATTAATACTCATCCTATTAAAATCTTTACTTGGATTTAAATTTACAACACCTAATCCCCTAAAATTTTGCAATAATTTTAATCTTTTAACAAAATATAAAGAATCATTAGCACTAATTCCCCCACTTTCTAAACAACAAACCCCTGGCGCAAAGCCTGGATCAATACAATTTAAACTAAAGTTAACATAGAATCCCTTACTATCTTTTACTCGCCCCATCACCATATCACAAACACCCTCCAAATCCTCATTTAAAACATCCATTCTAATCAAATTAATCTCTTCTTCTTTGATAAATTTAAGCTCATTATCCCCAATATTTCTACAACCAATTAAAATTACCCTTCTTCCATTAAATCCCCCTTCAATTAGCCTTCTAATCCATCCATTTTCATCACAATTCGTATGTGCATCAAAAACTACCAACAACCCATTGACAACCTTATCAAACCCCTTAATTAATGAATAATTGATACTATTGTCTCCTCCAATAAAAAAACATCTATCATTCATTTCAAATAACTCCTTAGAATTCTCAAAAATTAAATGATTTGCCTCATCAAAATTATTCAAATCAACATGAATCTCTTCAAGATTCAACTTATCTACATCAATATTCCTAATATTTCTAAGTTCTTTCATTATCTCCACAGGAGCTAACTCACAACCTCCATTTTCATTTTCAATTAATCTAACTCTAACCAATTGCATTCTTAATCTAATTCAATCATCTATTTAAAAATTCCCTTAACCAAAAGCTATATAAAAGAGCGCGCCCTATCTATGATACAATTAATAGGAAAAAAAGGAGGTAAAAAATGACAGGACTAGAAAAAACAGCTACAATTCTTGCAGCAGTAGGAGCAATTAATTGGGCATTATTTAGCTTTGATTGGAACTTGATAGAGAAAGTTTTAGGAGGATGGCCAGTAATAGCAAACATTATTTATTGGTTAATCGGACTATCAGGACTTTGGCTATTAGTAAAAGTTTTCAAATAAACTAATCTATTTTTTATTTTTAAAATTATTTAAGCAGGCACTAGTGCAACAAAACTATTGCCTTTCAGCTTGCTTAATTCTTGAACATCTTTTAATTTAACCTTAGCAATATTTTCTTCATATTCATAATATTTATTAGCATTTCCCCCCAATTCTTCCTGCAATAAATCAAACATAGTACTATCAGCTCTTTCCTTACTAATCTCTCTCAAACCAATTAATCTCTCTTTAGACTCATTCAAATCACTCAATTTTAAATCTTTCAACATTTTAACTTCTTTCAAAACTATTTTCTTGACTTCTTGAATTTTATCTTTTGTAGTCCCTACATAAATAATCTCATAAGAATAGTCCTTAGATTGTTCCAGATTACTTTTAACAGCATAACATAATCCTCTTTTCTCTCTAACTTCCTGAAATAGTCTGCTACTCATGCCTCCTCCCAGAATACCATCAAAAACCTCTGCGGCATACCTATTTTTATCATTAAGCTTAGGCATATGAAAACCAATAACTTCATGAGCCTGATCTATTCCTTTCCTTTTATAAATCTCTTCACCATTCCTCAAAACAATATCAACATTCTTAATTTCTTTCTTTGTTTTAGGAAATTTCTTAGCTTCCTTCAAAACACTATCCCAACTAACATCTCCAACAACACTAAAAATCATATTATTACTTGCATAAATATTATTATAAAGATCAACAACTTTCTTTCTTGACAATCCATTAACTGTCTTAGCAGTACCTGCAATGGACATATTAAAAGGCCCTTCATACAACATTTCTTTTATTTTTTCCAAAATAAATGTACTAGGATTATCATTATACATCTTAATCTCTTCTAATATAACCTTCCTTTCCCTTTCTAAGGGAGTTTTCTGAAACAAAGGGTTAGTTACTAAATCCCTTCCAATATCTGCACTTAACTCAAAATGCTTACTAGGCATCTTATTCCAAAAACAAGTAATCTCCTCTCCAGTAAATGCATTTAATATGCCCCCTTTACTTTCAACTTCTCTTGGAATCTCGTCAACCTTCCTCTTTTTAGTGCCTTTAAACACCAAATGTTCTATAAAATGACTAATTCCCTTAATATCTTCAGTTTCGTATTGAGCCCCATACCTTACACTACTGGCCGTAGCAACCACAGGAATTTTTCTCCTTTCATGAATAACTGTTAATCCATTATCTAAAACCTTTCTAGAAAATTCAGCACCTTTTACCATCCCATAACTAAACAAGTCCTTTTATTAAACCTTTTTGTCTTAAAGATTCTTTGAATTTTTACATTATAAAAATTACTTCAAATTACAAAAATTCAAAATCATATCCTTCTGCCTAACCTCTGGATGAAATAAAACCCCATAAATCTCTTTTTCTTTGTGTTTAACACTCTGAACAATTTTATTACCTGCAAAAATTTCAAAATCTAGATTAGAAAAGTCCACATAATTATTATGCAAATGATAAACTTCCTGATTTCCAGTTAATCCCAAAAAATCATTATCAAATTTCTCATTATAATACCCAATTTCAGTTCCCCTACATAACGTTCCACCAAAAACCATCCCAACTATCTGCATCCCTCCACAAATACCCAGAACAGACCTATCCAAATCAATTAACCATCTAAATTTATCAATATTCTCAATAAATTTATCGTCATAAAGGGCAGTCCCACAAATAATTACCTTACTAATTTTTTCTAAATCTCTTTTTCTTAATTTAGTATAATGCTTAATAATCACTTTAAAATTATTTTTTATTAAAATATCTTTAATAGGTTTTACAAATTCATAAAATCCTAATTTTTCATTACAAATATCAATCAATAATATATTTTTCATTCTAATTTAATATCCATCCTCCAACTATTTTTACTACCTTTAATTTTTTTATCCTTAATTATAAGCTTCTTCTTAAATAAACTGCAATTTAAAACAAAACTTTCAAATTCTCCGCCCTCTCCTGCAACATTTATCTTATATTTCTCTTGTAATTTCTTAATTTCATTAATAAATTTTGCATCTATCTTTCTTCCCAACCATTTTTCATCAAAAGGATAAGCAAAAACTCCTACAACAATAACTTCAAATCCATTTTTAATTAAATCTTCTAGCAATTCTAATTGGTTTTTTTGCCACAAAGGATTAAAACATGCAATTTTTAACTTATTACATATTTTTTCAATTCTTGAAGCCTGATAAACACTCTCAACAGCACCACTAATCACTCCTTCAATATCATAATCTTTTATAGCCAATTTAATAGATTTCTCTAAATCAATTAATTCCTTTTCCTTCTTACCTTTAGTCTTAACAATAATCAGGGGAATGCCCATAGATTTTGCCTGTTCTTCTACCCTTCTGATTGAAGGGGTATGGAACATATAACTTTCCTCATTTTCACTAACAATACTTATTAAACAACTAATTTTATATCCTTCTTTCTTAGCCAGCCAAGCTGCATACATACTATCCTTCCCTCCACTAAATAATATTCCTAGTTTCTTTACCATCTATTTCCTACTAACAAATTTATTATCCTTAATATAAAACCTCATGGGAGTTTCTAAATCTTTGGTAACCCCTATCCTAAAGCTTTTAGAAATCTCAAACAAATTATCTCCATAAGATTCAATCTTAATTTTTCCATTATCTAAAACATTCTTCTTATGATATATTTTATCTATTTCTAAGCTTTTTGTTAATAATCCTGGCCCATTTCCCTTACCCTCAAAATTCAAAGGCTCAATAGCCCTTATTAAAACAGCACTAGCCTTGCCAATATTTCCTGTAACAAAATTAATCAACCAATTATTATGCACACCATAAACTAAAATAGTTCCAGGCCCCATCATCATAGTTTCTCGTAAATCTCCATTCTGACAAGCCCTACTAGCAGGATCATTCTCATCAAAATATGCCTCAGTTTCAACTATTTTAGCCCTCAATTCCTTACCCTCAATATTCCTAACAATAACTCTCCCCAATAAATCTCTTGCAACAACATCTGCTTCCCTATTAAAAAAATTTTTATCCATATTCTAATAAACTCAATAAATTTTTAAAATGCAATTCATTAATAAACCTATGCCAATCAATGCACATCCAGAATACATAGAAGCAGAATCAAAATTTCATGCAGCCAGCACTGATGAAGAAAGAATCTTAGCCTTAGAAGAAATGATGAGGCATATGCCTGCCCATAAAGGGGCTGAAAACTTAAGAAAAAATATTAGAACGCGATACAAAAAATTAAAGGCCGAATCTGCTAGAAAAGCAAAAAAATCAGGTAAAAAGGGAATAAAAAAAGGAGATATGCAAGCAATCCTCCTAGGACTTACAAATTCAGGAAAATCATCAATATTAAAGGCTATTACAAACGCAGCCCCGAAAATAGCAAGTTATGGTTTCACAACCAATGAACCATTACAAGGAACATTGAATTTTCAAGGATGTACCATCCAAATAATTGACATGCCTCCAATTGCAAGCGAAAATTTTGACAAAAGCCTACTAAATTCAGCAGACACTATCCTAATTGTAGTAGAAAAAATACACGAAATTAAAACAATACAAGATTCTATAAAAAATCTAAATAAAAAGGCAAAAATTATAATTATTTTTAATAAAATAGATCAACAAGATGATGAAAACAAAAGAAAAATAACTGCTACACTTAAAACAAAGAAACATAACTTCATATTAGTTTCAACGAAAACTGATGAAGGAATAGATGAATTAAAAGAAAAAATCCTAGAATCCTTCAATGTAATAAGAGTTTACACAAGACAGCCAGGAACCAAACAAGATAGCGTTCCAGTCGTCCTAAATCCAAAATCCACATTAAAAGATGTAGCGGAAAAAGTGCTTCATGGATATAGTAAAAAGGTAAAATATGCAAAAATAACCGGGCCCTCTAGTAAATTCACAGGACAAAAAGTGGGATTAAAGCATATTGTAAAGGATAGGGATGTAGTTGAATTTTTTACTGAATAATTATTTATATGCGATTTTAGCCAATCTTTCCATCTTCTTCTTATCAATTCTTCCAAGAACCAGGTTTATTTCTTTTGACAAAGCAATCTTCAAATCCATTGGATGCAATTTCTTAGCCACAAAATCCTTTTCCAATTCCCCATAATTACCATACTCAACATTACCTCCAAACTTCTCAGGCCTTTCAACCTTAAATTTCTCTTTATTATCACTCTTAATAACCATCACTATATATTTCATAAACTCCATCACACCATTATCTAAATCGCCCTCTAAGCAATCTGCCTTATTAATCTTCTTTTTAACAGTTTCTTCATCATCCAAAAAATCGATTTTAGTATTGGGATCACTCGCACTCATCTTCTTACCTGCCAATCCCCTTAAAATAGGGGTCATCATCTCAATTCTTGGCTTATATCCTAATTTAAGATGTTGCTCCCTAGCCAAAACAAAAATCTTCCTTTGATCATTTCCCCCTAATTGCATATCTGCCTTCAAATATTCTTCATCTAATGCTTGCATCAAAGGATAAATTAGACCTGCTAACTTAGGATTATCTCCCAACTTAACCACATCGCTAGCCGCCTTCATGCTATCTCTTACAGAAACATTAGTAGCCATCCTTAACAAATCTTTCATATAATCTCCCTTTAATTCAAAATCACTACCTTTGATAAATTCCATATTCTCAGGATTCCCTCCCATGGCTTTAATTACTTCAGGAATGATGGCAGAATAATATTTATACCGATTCTCTAAGACCTCGTAAGGAGTTCCATCCAATAGGGCATGCAAATCTGCAATCAAAACCTTCACATGAAATCCTGCCTTCAACAAATCAGATAATTTTAATAACCAAATAAGATAGCCTACATGAGGCCTTCCAGTTGGAGCAGTTCCAATATAAACACAGGGTTTTTTCTTACTTTTCAGCAATTTTTTCAAATCTTCTTCACCAATTATTTCAGCAGTATTTCTAATAGCCAACTCAAACTTATTCATTATCAAGAAAACATAAAATCTTTAATAAATCTTTCTACACAAACTATAATGCCATCAATAACAAAAATAACCCTATCAATTTCACTACTAGGAATAATAATCCTACTAATCTTAACCAACATATTACCTTATCCACAAATAACAATAAAAGACATCACCCTAAATCATCTAAACAAAAAACTATCAACATCTGGAACCATAACTAAAATACAAAATCACAAAGAATTTCAAAAAATAACAATAACTCAAAACTCATTCTCAATAGAGATTTTATTAGACAAAAAAATAAACTTAACTAGAAATCAAAAAATTCAAATCAAGGGGAGATTAGAAAAATACAAAAATAAATTGCAAATCAGAACAGAAACCATAGCAGGTTTTGAATAAATATCTCTCGCATTAAAGAATTTTATACTAAAATTCCCTACACATTCCACTTACCATTCTCTTGAATAACTTTTCCATCTAAAAGCATCTTAGCCTTCTTCATATCTTTAACAATATCTACATGGATAGCACTATCATTTCCGCCACCATTCTGCTTATACGCCATTCCTAAAGCCAAATGAATCGTGCAATCCAACTTCTCATCAAACAATAAGTCATTAGTATATTGTTTTATCCCAGGATTACATCCAACTCCAAACTCGCCAACATATTTAGCATTTTCATCAGTATTAAGAAGTTCTTTTAAGAATCCCTCTCCTTGTTCAGCACTATATTCAACAACCTTCCCATTTTCAAACTTCAACTTTACTCCACTTATTAAATTCCCATTAACAACCCTAGGATAATCAAAACTTATTGTTCCATTCATGCTCTCTCTTACTGGAGCCATAAATACTTCCCCTCCAGGCATATTCTCTTCTCCCTTATCTGAAACACAATTCTTTCCCCTAATAGAAAACTTCAAATCCACCCCATCTCCAATCAAATGAACTTCATTACCTTTTTCAAAAACACTAGTCAATTTATCCATTCTCTTGCCAAATTTCTTCCAATCAATCAAACAGGCATTAAAAACAAAATTTTCATAATCATTTAAACTCATTCCGGCTTCTTGGGCCAAAGCCATGCATGGAAAACCAATAGTAACTCTCTTCATCCAACCCTCTTCCTTATCTGCAGAATTGACTACATGATCTCCAATAGGCCTAGTAACCTTTTTCCTTATCATAATTTTCTTGGGATCTACATTACTCAATTCCCTAGTATTTCCACTAGTATTAATTCCAATATAATATTGACTATTTTCAATTTGATGCATTTGTAAATCTGGAAATTTCTCTAATTGATGCTTGTTAGCATACTTATAAAAAAAATCATTCATACCATCCAACCTTACATTGACAATAGGATGTGCTCCTTGCAAAATAACTTCCTTATATAATTCTAAAATAAATTCCTTAGCTTCCTCTCCACCACTAATTATGACATTTGTCCCAGGTTTTACTTCTAAGGAATATCTTACCGTTTGCTGTGCTAATTTTCTTATTCTTGGATCCATTTTCCATTTAAATCACCTACAATACATTAAATTCTAATAATCTTCATTTAAAAATATATCTGCCCCTCAGAACAACTAATCATTAAACCCATAAGGGCAATGCTTACAACTACTTTCGCAACAATAACCTCTTTTTTTTAAATACTTATCAGTAAAAACCATTAACCCCTCACCATTAAAATAATAATCCTCTGAATCCAACTCTACCATCTTCGATCTAATGACTATTCAATAGAATAGGCATCAATTCTTTTTCTAAAAAATCCTTATCAACATCATCAAATGCTTTTAACTTTGTAGAATCTATATCTAACACTGCAATAACTATATCATTCTCTCCAATTAATGGAACAACAATCTCAGAATTAGATCTCTCATCGCAGACAATATGTCCTGGAAACTCATGAACATTAGGAACAATAATGCTCTCTTTCTTTTTTGCGGCAGTTCCACAAACTCCCTGATAACCAATATTGGCGCAAGCAGTAGATCCCTGATAAGGTCCAATAACCATTTCATCTTCCTCTGCAAAATAAAATCCGCACCAAAAATAATATGGCAAATGAGTTCTCAAAACAGAGGCAACCGTAGCCATCTTAGAAACTAAACTATCAACCTCATTAACTCTTTCCTTAATCTCTTCCAAGGCCCTATTATAAAATTCAATTTTTTCATCACTACTAAAAATTTTCGTTAAAGAAGAATCTTGATTTAGATCATTAGAAAGATTATCTGAATCCATAATTTGGCAAACAAAATCTAATATATAAGCTTTTCTAATCTATAAAAATAGATATAAATTTCCACAATGTTAATAGAAATAATCGCAATTATGTTAGGATTATTTGCCGGCACCATGACAGGCCTAACCCCTGGAATCCACATAAATTTAGTAGCAATCATAACACTTAGTGTTTCAACATTTATTTTATCAATAACCTCTCCAATAGTCTTAATTATTTTCATAACATCTATGGCCATAACACATACCTTCATGGATTTTATTCCAAGCATTTTCTTAGGGGCACCAGATGAAGATTCTTTTCTATCCATTTTACCAGGACACAAACTTTTACTAAGGGGCAGAGGTTATTATGCAATAATATTCACATTATATGGAAGCCTAACAGCTCTATTAATAATCATACTATTCACACCAATCTTCCTTTTCCTACTCCCTAAATTTTATCCATCTATCCAGAAAATAATGCCTTTCATATTAATTACAGTTTCATTATTTCTCATCAGTTCTGAAAAAAACAAAAAACTATGGGCCTTATTCATTTTCCTAATAGCAGGATTTCTAGGAATAGCCACATTAAATATCAACATAAAAGAACCATTGCTTCCACTACTAACCGGATTATTTGGATCTAGTAATTTAATAATTGCGATAAAACAAAAAACAAAAATTCCTGAACAAAGAATAACTTCCTTAAGAAATATTAAATTATCTAAAGATTCAATATCTAGGGCCACATTAGCATCAATAATTGCATCTCCTTTCACAGCATTCCTCCCAGGGCTTGGTGCATCTCAAGCAGCATTAATTGGAAGATCTTTCTTAAATATAAAAGATCAAAGAGAATTTTTATTCCTCTTGGGAGCCATTAACACAATAGTAATGGGCCTATCATTCATAGCGCTCTATTCAATAAATAAAACAAGGACTGGAGCTGCTGCAACCATTTCACAAATAATTCCTGAACTAACCTTAAACAACCTAACAATAATCCTCCTAGTAATAATAATCTCTGGCCTATTATCCTTCATTTTAACAATAAACATCTCAAAAATAATTGCAAAAAACATCCATAAAATATCTTATAATAAATTATCTGCAATAATCCTCTTAATAATTATCTCCATAGTATTAATATTCTCAGATCCCACACTAGAAGGAAAATTAATAACCCTTTTAATATTTCTAACCTCCACTTCTCTAGGAATTTTCACAATCTCAAAAAATATCAAAAGAATGCACCTCATGGGTAGTTTGATAATTCCCACAATTATTTTTTATCTAATCTGAAAGCACATTTGAAGGACTACTTCCAGAACTCACACATCTAGATTTTCCATCAGATCCAATCTCACAAACCTTACCTAATTTACTACAATCTGATTTGAT
>PVBE011182969.1_pt1 | contig 10349 bp, 6 predicted proteins | sample 1631181 | NCBI WGS metagenome assembly PVBE01 (sample SAMN08397723, study PRJNA350692) | Marine metagenome, whole genome shotgun sequencing project. | isolation source: water | place: Pacific Ocean | collected 2012-04 | reverse complement strand
GTAAAGGGGGATGCCCTCCCACCACCAGAGCGGCCACAAGAGCCCAGGCCTCCTTATCCTTACAGCTCCGAGGAAGTGACGTTCAGGAATACTGAAGCAGGGATTGATTTAGCTGGAACCCTTACTATTCCAGATGGTCTTGGGCCATTTCCTGGGGCTGTGCTGGTCAGCGGATCAGGACCCCAAGACCGCGATGAATCACTGATGGGGCACAAACCGTTCTGGGTTCTAGCGGACCACTTGAGCCGCAAAGGAATCGCGGTTCTCCGCTTCGATGACCGCGGGGTGGGCTCGTCCGGTGGGGAATTCGGGACCGCCACCTCAGAGGACTTTACCACAGATGCTCTAGCAGGAGTCGAATACCTTGAGGACCAGGACCGTATCGCAACAAATCGAGTAGGTATCGTCGGTCACTCAGAGGGCGGCCTCATCGCCCCTCTCGCCGCAACTCGGTCTGAAAGAGTCGCGTACATAGTCATGTTGGCCGGACCTGGCATACCAGGTATCGATATTCTTGTTGCTCAAGGACAACTCATTAACCGAGCTGCTGGCGCGCCTGAAGCAGCCGTAGAAATGAATGCTCGTCTTCAAAGCATGCTCGCAGACATTGCGAAGGAAGAGCCTGATCCAGAAAAAGCCGGCCCACTAATGCGCTCAGCAATGCGCGAGGAGATTGCGCTTCTCCCACAAGCTATTATGGAATTAATTCCAGAGTCCCAAATTAATGATGTAGCAATTAACACAACGGTTAATCAGTTCAACTCTCCGTGGTTCCGGTTCTTTTTACACTATGATCCACGACCCGTCCTCGAACAGGTTTCTGTTCCCGTGCTCGCGATCTCCGGTGAGAAGGACCTTCAAGTACCGCACGACCTCAACGTTCCGGAAATCGAAGCAGCCTTCGAGCGTGGGAATAACGAAGCCGCGACAGTTCGAGTTCTACCAGGTCTGAACCACCTATTTCAGCAAGCTGAATCAGGTGCCCCATCGGAGTATCAGCAGATTGAGGAAACGTTTAATCAGAGCGCCTTAGAACTCGTCAGCTCGTGGATCCTCAAACAGTTCACAAGTCCGAAGGCAGACACGCTGAACTAGCCTTTCAACAGACCGGCCAGCTATCTGACTTTCTGCTAACCCGGTTCCTAAATCTCTAGCTCACCCCCGCTATCACCATTAGCGTACGTGATGCCAGCACGCCCACAGGATTTAATCTTTACGCTCTACGGTGAATACCTGCTGCACCGAAAGGAACCGATATGGGTCGGGAGCCTTATCGCACTCCTGCAACCTTTCGACCTCTCGGAAGGAGCAGTGCGTACTGTTCTTTCTCGGATGGCTCGAAAAGGGTGGCTCAAGGCCCACCGCACAGGGAAGCACTCCTTTTACGATCTCGCCCCAAAGGGCCGGCAACTTCTGGAGGATGGCGAGGATCGCATCTTCCATCCCTCATGGGACAATCCGTGGGATGGCTCCTGGTTCCTGATCGCCTATTCGATTCCGGAGGACGTTCGCCACTTACGAGACCGGCTCCGGGATCGTCTTGCATGGCTTGGCTTTGGTTCACTGGGAAACGGGCTGTGGATCTCGCCTCATGATGTAGAAGAAAAGGTGCAAAGGGTTGCGAAACAATTGAAAATTGAGCGCCATCTCGAGTGCTTTCAAGCTCGCCGTGTTAACAAGCAAGATGTCCAGGAACTCGTAGCAAAGTGTTGGGATCTTGCAACGGTAAATCAGCAATACTTAGCCTTTTCCGGTCGCTGGCAATCGGAGTTGGAAAGGTGCAGCGCCGGTGTCCCGACAGGTGATGTGACACACGAGGAATGCTTCGCGGTACGCTTTGACCTCATTCATGAGTATCGGGCATTCCCGCTTATAGACCCTTACTTGCCTCGATCTCTCTTACCTGAAAAGTGGAATGGTGAGGATGCTACTGAGTTATTCCATATGTTACACGAAATCCTCAAAGGGCCCGCCGATTCTTATGTTGACCAGATCTTGAATACGGAACGATCATGACCCTGACTGGACGTACCTCTTTGAAGGCAACGACCTCAGTACTCATCCTGTGTATGGCTTGTTCAGCCCCCGATACTGGGCGAAAAGACCGTGCCGCAGAGGGATACCTGAAGATCATAGCAGCTGAAATCAATCGACCAACTAATGGCCCTGACCTCGAATTCTTAATAGAGGCCACCAGCTACAGAGATGTATTTCTGCGAAGATCAGCTGTACGGGCCCTGGGGCGCCTGGAAAACCCGGCACTAATCAATGACCTCGCGCATCATATAGAAGATTCGCAAGCCGCGGTCCGGGTGGAAGCCGTAAATGCTCTCGCACAAGCCGTACACGGTAGTGACGGAGCACCAGTCCTACAAATATTCTTGGCCAGGATAGGATCAGAACATGACGAAAGAGTTTTGGGTGCGTTCGCTCGCGCGCTGGGCCGGCTACGCCTGGGTGATGAAGATCAAGGCTCGGCGCTAGAACTATTGCTTAGTCTTGGCAATCTCGATCCCGTGCAGATTCCACCAAAGCTAGCTGAAGGGCTGGCTCTTGGACTTGAAGCATTAGCGAGAAGATCTGGAGGTGAACTACTCGGTGACCGAGCAAAGGGTCAGTTGGTCAGTATGCTGCGCTACCGATCTGCGGACGAACAGACCGCAGCGCGAGTAAGAGCACTAGCGCTGCTAACGCTACGGCACGCTGAAGCCATAACAGGACGCTATGTTGACGCAAGTCTTAGGGATCCAGATCCAGATGCGAGGATAATTGCGGCTGCATCCCTAGACCTTATGCCACCTGCACTACGCACTGAGTTCACGCGACGGGCCATCGGAGATCAATCATTGCGCGTGAGTGTTGAAGCGATCGGACAACTAGCAAATCATCCCAGCAATATCCTCAAATGCCAGTGGTTGAATACGGCTCTAGAGGAAACAGACATCCGACCCATCAGAGCACTGGCGCTTGAGGCACTAGGAGAACCGTGTCCGGATATTTCAGCTCAACAGCAAATCCTAATGGATGCCGTATCGGAAATTGGCGTAACAAATTCTACGGAGTGGCTGGCCCCTGCCCGGGCGCTTGTCTCCCTCGCTCACATCGCACCAGAACTCGCCGAAGCTGCTCTCCCACAATTTTTGGAACATGAGAATGCATTCGTCCGAAGCTACGCAGCCACTACTGCTGCCCTCCTCGGACAAAGTGATGTACTACGGGTACTCTCCCGGGATCCAATTCCGAATGTGCGTACAGCGGCCATCCAACTCCTCGCTGCTCGAGATTCGGAGTCAATTGATGAGCTGTTGGTCAGTCAACTCTCTACAGATGACCCACAACTTCTAATGACAGCCGCGCGCCTCCTTGAAAATTCCCCGCTAGGGCTTCAGGCAGCTTCGGCAACTCTTTTGGCGTTTGAGCGGATCTCAGCTAGTCAACGCGAAACATCGCGTGACGCCCGTCGAGCCTTACTGGAGCGTGTTAATGAGTTCGGGAATGCTACAATGACAAGCCGACTCGAACCCTTCCTTCGGGACTTCGACCCTCAAGTCGCCACGGACATCGCGAGCATACTAGAGCGTTGGTCTGGCCAATCGAGACAGTCCAGCCCAGAACTCCTTCCAAGAGGCGACCTACCGAACCCGGCTGAACTATACGAACTCCGACACTCTGAGGTGATCCTCCATATGGAAAGGGGTGGTGAGATCGTAATCCGTGCCCTCCCTGATGTTGCACTTACTAACGCCCAACGCTTCGTACGACTAGCGAATGAGGGCTACTTCGATGGCCTCACATTTCACAGGTGGGAGCCGGGCTTTGTAATCCAAGGTGGCAGTCCGGGCGCAAACGAGTACTCCGGTGATGGCCTCTACACGAGGGACGAAGTTGATCTGTTACCCCACTGGCGTGGCACGGTAGGACTATCTACACGTGGGCACGACACTGGTGATGCACAGATCTTTATCAATCTTGCCCACAATGTTCGACTCAACCACGACTACACGATCTTCGGTGTTGTCGTCGATGGGATGGAAGACATAGTCGACTTAGTCGTTGAAGGTGACGTCATCACACGGGCGGAGGTACGCGTCGGTACTTAAAAGATCGAACCAGCTCACATATCAAAAAGACCAGTTGCCCCAAGGCATAAATTACCTCTATTCTGGCCTTTGTCGGGCCAAGTATTAGAAGGTAGTGATATTCCATTATCAGCTTCGCTCTGAAAACCCATCGCAATAAGGAAATCCATGCAGCTTTACACAAAAATCTTGATCGGCCTCATAGGAGGTGCGGTTGTCGGTGCAGTCGCGAACATCGGCGGCATAACATGGTTACAGGACTTCCTGGGTAACATGGAGATACTCGGAACCGCGTTCATCAATCTCATCACGATGATCGTGATTCCCCTCGTTGTCGCTAGCCTGCTCGTAGGAACTGCCTCACTTGGTGATCTTAGAAAACTCGGGCGAATTGGCGGAAAAACGCTGGCATATTACATGATCACCACAGCGGTAGCGGTAACAATCGGGCTCGGGCTAGCCAATGTCATACAACCTGGTGCGGGTGTTTCCGAGGAGACACGGATCGAGCTGACAGAGCGCTACGGTGGAGACGCAGCAAGTCGAATGGATATCGCGGAGAACGCTCCAGGTTGGAAGGACACCCTACTCCGCGTGATTCCGAGAAACCCGGTTCGTGCAGCCGCAGACATGGACCTTCTCCCCCTCATCTTTTTCACAATCTGCTTTGGGGCGGCTCTAACGGTGATCGTACCTGAGCGAAAGGATTCTGTGCTCACTTTTTTCCATGGGGTTAATGACACCTCTATGGTCCTAATTAACTGGATCATGGAGCTTGCCCCATACGCAGTCTTCGTCCTGATAGGGTCAGTCGTAGCAAACTTCGGCTTTGATCTCCTGCAAAGTCTACTGACTTACACAATTGTTGTCGCAGCAGGCCTTGGCCTACACGCACTGGGGACGTACGGGCTGATTGTCCGGTTTCTCGCTGGGTTGAACCCATTGAAGTTCTATCCAAAGATCGCCGCGGCACCCTTGCTTGCTTTCTCGACTTCATCATCAAATGCCACACTTCCGCTGACAATCGAAACCGCAGAGAAAAAAGTCGGCGTCTCCAAGGAAGTGGCTAGTTTCGTCCTGCCGCTCGGCGCAACGATCAACATGGACGGAACTGCACTCTACCAAGCTGTAGCCGTGTTGTTCATCGCTCAGATATATGGAATTGATTTGGGACTAGCGGAGCAGATGATCATTGTGCTAACTGCCACACTCGCTTCCGTAGGAGCAGCCGGTGTGCCGTCTGCAGGTATTATCACACTCATCATCGTGCTGAATTCAGTAGGAATGGGAGAGCATGTGCAAGCTGGTATCGCGCTTATTCTTGGAGTCGACCGGATTCTTGACATGATCCGGACTTCAGTGAACGTGACAGGAGATCTGACATGCTCTGCGGTCATCGCACGCAGCGAAGGAGAATCTCTCACGCTTTCTACTACAGCATTGAGTGACTGAGTCACGTTAGCTGTATATACGGCACGGTTAGTAGAAAAGGCCCCGACGGACTGCTTCCGTCGGGGCCTTTTGATTAGAATTTCGCCGCTAGGTTAATCAGTCCTCACAGCCCGAGATCACTTCAAGCACAATGGGCCCAGAATGAAAATCGGATTAGTCGGCTTTGCCGGGTCAGGAAAGACGACCGTGTTCAATACAATGACCGGCTTAGACATTCCGGTCGGATACGGTGGTGACGTTCGTCTAGGTACCGTTCGTGTGCCAGACAAACGAATCGACGCTCTTACGAATATATTTTTACCAAAAAAGAGAACCTATGCAGAAATATCATTCTGCGATGTTCCTGGTGAACACGGATCACATAAAAAAGGATTATCCCCTCGCGGACTCCAACAAATCCGCGATCAAGAAGCTCTCTGCCTAGTACTGCAGGACTTCGACAATCCGGCACTGGAAGGAACACCAGATCCACTCCTGGACTTGGAATCTTTCCATACAGAATCCGTCTTTGCAGATCTCGAAATTATTGAAAAGCGTCTCGACAGAGCTCGTAAGGAACAAGCGGACGCGCATGAGATCGCCACATTCGAACTCGCCCAAGCCAATCTTGAAGCAGAACGCCCACTCCGCCTTATCCCTGATGCAGATCTAGACCGGTCGCTCATTAAGGGATACGGAATCCTCTCCGATCGCCCTTTACTTGTCGTGGTGAACCGTGATGAAGAGCACGCGTCTGATCCTCTTACCGGACGGTTGGATGCTCGAATTAGGGAATTCGGCGCCGCAGGCCTTACCCTGTGTGCCAGCATAGAGGCTGATATCGCCGGCATGGAGCCAGGAGACCAAGAAGAGTTTCTTGCTGATCTAGGCCTCAAGGAATCAGCATTATCAAGATTTATTAGATCGGCCTACGAACTACTTGATCTTATTTCCTTCTTCACGGTAGGGGAGGATGAGGTTCGGGCATGGACGATCCGTCGTGGTACAAATGCACACCGAGCAGCTGGAAAGATTCATTCTGACTTGGAACGTGGATTCATTCGAGCAGAAGTGACACCCTACGAAGTGTTTATGGATTATGGTTCCGAGGCAGCAGTAAAAGACGCCGGGAAACTCCAGGTGGAAGGCAAGAACTACCTTGTCTCTGATGGCGACATCATGCATGTAAGGTTCAACGTGTAGGGAATCTCAGCTGTATGTAGGATTGAAAATCATGTTAAAAACATCTGAACCCTTTCAATCCAACGCGGTCGTAATAAGATTGCATCAGCCTACGCTCACTCAGGAGGAAATATGGATCGCAGAGGTTTCGTAACTACTGGGCTGGCCGCGAGTATCGCGGGCGTCAGCGGGGGGGGTGGCACCCTTGCAGCAATGCTCGACCGCACGCCGGGCTGGCGGACTGGTAAGACGCTTGCCGATGGAACGGTCAGGCTCAGCTCAAATGAGAACCCTCTGGGGCTATCACCGGACGCGCGTGAAGCAGTTATTGAATCTCTGGTCGATGCCAACCGATATCCTAATGGTTATCGAGGGCCACTCATGGAAGAATTGTCCAGGTACCTCGACGTTAACGTTGATAACTTGACGCTCGGCTTTGGCTCAACTGAGATCCTTCAGATTGCAGTGCAGGCGTTCCAGGGACCAAACACACCGTTGATCATAGCGCAGCCGACGTTTGAGGATATCTCAGACTATCAGGACACCATGCCCTTCGAGGTTGAAACGATTCCGCTAACCAAGGATTTACAGCATGATATCGGTCGCATGCGCGAATCTGCGATGCGCCGTCCATCAGTCGTGTACTTTTGTAATCCAAATAACCCGACGGGAACAATCACATCGTCGCGTGATATCGATGCATGGATCGCTGAAGCTCCTGAAACGACGACCTTCCTGATGGATGAGGCGTATCTAGAATATGCTTCGGATGACTCTTTCTGGCCGGCAATGAAGTGGATAGAAGAGAAGCCGAACGTCATCGTGATCCGGACATTCTCTAAGATCTTTGCGATGGCCGGGCTTCGTTTGGGTTATGCAGTGTCCCATCCGACAACCGCCAGGCGACTGAATGAGCACACAGTCCAAAACAGCCCGAGCGTTGTCGCAGGGGCAGCGGGTATAGCATCGCTCAAGGATAAAGGCTTGGTCGGGCGTGCAGTCACAATGAATGCGGAGTCCAAAAAGATCGTACACCAAACTTTAGATGGGTTAGGACTCGACTACCTTCCGACAAATACCAACTTCATCATGCACCGAATTAATGGTGACCTTGGGGAATACAGAAACCGGATGGCCGATGAAGGGTTGTTGGTGGGTCGTGATTTCCCGCCAATGCTCGACTACAACCGGCTTTCATTTGGTCTTCCAAATGAAATGGACCGCTGGGCTGAAGCCATCAAGAGCTTCCGTAAGAAAGGCTGGATCTAAGCTTCTTATCTGAGGGGCATCAACGAAACGGTCGCCGCCGCTTGCTTCGGCTAGCAGCAGCGACCGTTTCGCTTATTCGGATATCACGCCGGGTGTGAGATCATTTGCCAAAGCTCTTCACGGTCAAGAGACAGTTCTTCCATCGCCTGAAAGGCGATCAGGTCCAGTCGATCCGTGATCGATCTGCCTATGAGCCTCTCCAAGAAGCGCACAGGATAGTCCAGGTCCCAGTCTAGGAAGGGCTCCAGCCCATCTTCTAGGTTTTGTAAGATTCGGATAACGAGGTAAGAATCATCTAGAAGACCCGGGAGTCCCTGCGTCATCTCTGGAATCAGATCGAAGGGCTGTAGATAATAGCGTTCAGCACAATCAAGCAGAGGGTTCACGACCGACGATAGCCCCCGATCCTCAGCTTGTTGCCGAGCACTCGCTAGAAATACCGGTACTGATTCAATAACCTCGAGTGCGACCTCAACCGCCTCCTCTCTATCTCGCTTGTCAGCCTCCGGTAACATCTTAGCAACATAGTTCTGGAGTGTTTCCCGACCATTCCGAGCCTTTGCGCTCTCAATGACTGCAAGAATATCTGGAATTGATCCCCCAAGTGTCATCGGAGATCCGCCCGGCGCAGTCTAAGGCTGTTCCCAACCACAGTCACCGAACTGAGTGCCATGGCCAGGGCGGCGAGAATTGGATGTAGCGATCTCAACATCATGGGCAAGAAAGTTACTGAGTAGAGGGCACCAGCTGCTACCGGAATCAGCACCACATTATAGAAAAAAGCCCAGAATAGATTCTGCTCGATCGTGCGCATGGTTGCCCGACTCAATGCGAGCGCAGTAACCACGGATCTTGGATCTCCTCCCATCAACGTCACGTCTGCAGCTTCAATCGCCACGTCCGTACCAGTGCCAATAGCGATCCCGATATCTGCCTGAGCCAAGGCCGGAGCATCGTTGATCCCATCACCAACCATCGCAACAACATGGTCTACCTGGAGTTCCCCAACGACATCACGCTTCTGATGAGGAAGAACTTCTGCCCTGACCTCATGGATCCCAATGCTTGAGGCGATTGCTTCGGCAGTGGCGTTTTGGTCACCAGTTAGCATAATCACATTTAACCCTCGGTTCCTAAGATCCCGAACCGCATCTGCTGATCCTTCCTTGAGTATGTCCGCAGCCCCCAGAATTCCTTTTACTTCACCGTCGATCACAACCCATAAAGGGGTATCCGCTCCAGCCACGATACTCTCCATCGCTGATTCAAGCGCCGCGAGGTCAATATCTCGGTTTTCCATAAGAACTTGGTTTCCAACTAAGACTTCTGCACCCCCTACCATCGCCTGCACACCTTGACCGGGAATTGCTCTAAACGAGTCGGGTTTGGTCAGGTTCAAAGACCTTCTTCGGGCCTCACGGAGCACGGCCTCACCTAAGGGATGTTCACTCATCAATTCCGCAGATCCGGCAAAACGCAGGAGTTCCGCTTCATCACTATCCAGAGTTATGACAGTTCGGATCTCTGGTTCGCCCCGGGTTAATGTTCCCGTTTTGTCAAATACAACTGTTCCAAGCTGTCTAGCGCGTTGGAGTGCCTCTGAACTCCGAAACAGGATTCCCAGACGGGCCCCCCTACCAGTTCCAACCATCACTGCCGTTGGGGTAGCTAAACCAAGAGCACAGGGACAGGCAATCACAAGCACTGCTACCAAACGCACAAGAGCTACAGAGAAATCGGCGCCAACCACAGCCCACCAAACAACAAAGGTCAGGACTGCGACAACGATTACTATTGGTACAAAAACACCGGAAACCCGGTCTGCTAACCGTTGGATCGGAGCCTTGCTCCCTTGAACTTCCTGCACGAGTCGAATGACCTGAGCAAGCGCAGTATCAGCCCCAACTCTTGTAGCTCTGAAGTGAAAGGCACCGGATTTATTGATGGTTGCACCTACAACGACATCGCCCGGGCCCTTCTCAACCGGCATGCTCTCTCCTGTCAGCATGCTCTCATCAATGGAAGACAGGCCGTCGACAACCTCTCCATCTACCGGTATGCGCTCGCCGGGACGTACAAGCAATACATCCCCGACGACGACGTCTGAGATAGGTATGTCATACTCAACGCCCTGCCGAACCACCCGAGCTGTATCTGGCTGAAGTCCTATGAGTTCCCTTATTGCCTCACTCGTCTCTCCCTTAGCTCGGACTTCCAAAAGCTTGCCGAGTTTGATCAAAGTGATGATGAGTGCTGCGGTTTCGAAGTAAACATGCTCACCTGCCAAAGTGCTTCCAGCGGTGAGCATTACAACAACGACCACCGAATACACGTAGGCGACTGTAGATCCTAAGGCGACGAGCACATCCATATTCGCTGATCCGGCCC
>PVBE010398110.1_pt1 | contig 10350 bp, 19 predicted proteins | sample 1631181 | NCBI WGS metagenome assembly PVBE01 (sample SAMN08397723, study PRJNA350692) | Marine metagenome, whole genome shotgun sequencing project. | isolation source: water | place: Pacific Ocean | collected 2012-04 | reverse complement strand
TCTTGCAGTAATATGTGACCAGCTCTTGAGAGAAGTTAAATAACCTTTATTACCTAGGCCATCGCCTTCAAACCAATCTCGTTTAGGACACTTCTCAGCCAAATTCTCGGCAATCTGTCGGACTTGCCAATCTGCCCATCTTCCTTCAGTCATTGATAATATCCTGTGTTGTCATCTGTCTTATTTGATGCATCTCCATATCTTCAATCTCTTGAAGTTTATCTCTGGCATTAGCAATAATCTCTATCTGACTATTTACTGACTCAACAATATCAGGATGCTCTGCAACACCAGCTGGGTGATTGAGATACACCTGTACATTAGCACGGGCACAGTCAATCTCTGCCTCATACCTTCTTCGTAGCGCATTTGTTATTTGTTGACTAAGCATTTTCATTACTGATCCTTTCTTAGGTAATCATCATTCCAATTAAATGCCTCTTTCACTGTACTCGCATTTAATCCTTTATAAGTCTTATTGAGTGTTTTGTTTTTTACAGATATCAATACTTCAGCTTCACCTGCACTCAGTCCTTCTAACAATTGAATAAACAACATCTCCCTTTTCATATTATTGATTTGCGGCGCCGCAGGAGTGACTGCACCGTTTTCTTGTTTAACTCCTACATAATTCTGTAATGTTCTAGCCTGTTGCTCTAGTCGAGTATGTTCTGTTCCATCAGGTGCATCATTGGTTATATAAGGAACATCTCCCTCAGGCACCAACCAAACAATCTTAGGATCAAATGCCGCTTTAAGAACCATTCTTAATCCATTTGTATCATATTGCTGTAAAATTTTTATCTTTCCAGGCCTATCCTTCTTGTTGTTTATCTTTGTAAACATTTCATGTAACAAAGGCCTATATGTTTCTTGTACTGCCATCTTAAAAATCTCCTATATTTTGCATCAAATTATTAAGTTTCTTTTTCACAAAGTAATTAAATAACTTACCTCGATCAGCTGTTTTGATATTTCTAAACTCTCGTAAAATTTTATCATGGATATCTTTTGGAATCTTATTCAAATCTATCAATGTTTCATTACGCTGCCAATTACGAATCCAAGTATCCTTAGGACACTTTGCCAATAAAAATAACTTCTCTGGTTCAAACCGATCCATTTCTTCCAACAATTCAGATATAACTACCTTACGCATTGGCTTCTGTCTTTTGTTTTCTGTAAAAGTATCATCTGGTGAAAGTATATTAGGAACACCATCACTTCTATCCCCTTTAAGTATATGCTCACGGATATATAGTAACGGATCTTTTCCATTAATCATTTTTTTACTTACTGGACTGAATTGTTCTACTACATTATTATGTAACTGTATAAAATCTTTATCAGATGAAACGATTAAATTTTTATCTGTATCCCATTTAGTTTCAAACTTTACAAGAGTTGCTATAATGTCATCAGCTTCTGCACCATAAATTTCTATGACTTTGTATGGGAAATTCTTTTTGATCTCAGTCTTTATTTGATTCAATAAAGTAAAAATCTCACCCCAATCATATTCGGATTGCTCACGATCCTTTTTACGATTGGCTTTATAATTGGGAAAATAATCTCGACGCCAGTAATGTTTACTGTCGCAACAAATAACTAATTCACCATATTTCTCATTAAACCTAGAACGATAGTACCTAAGCGTATTAAGTACCACATGACGCACCAACTTTTCATCAAGTTCGTCACTTCCATAATGCAACTGTGTCATCAAACCACCTATAGCGATTTGAGTAAAATCAATCAAAATCATAATTACCTCAGGACTATTTATCCATCCTGTCTTGTCTTTATAAAACCTTCTTCATCATATGCATAAGCTAAAGTTTTCCATTTAGTCTTATTCTCTTGATCTTTACCATAAAACAAATCTAACCACATACTAGTATCTAAGTATGTTGCAATATTTTTTAAATACCCTTCACGATTAAATAGCTCTCGTTCTAATAACTTTTTATCTTTACCGTTATCCATCCGACGAATCTTATACTTCAAATCTTTCACACGATCCTTATTATGTTTTTCCCAAATCTTTACATTCTTAACACTTAAAGTATTATCATCTGGTAAAGCTTTAACATCTTCATGTATGTTCTTATACTTCGGTGGCTTTCTAGCGGCTCTGGCCTTTACCATCCTTTCTTCTACGTTTAACATGGGTTACCTTTGTAGTCTATTAATTTTTTATTAAGTAATAATTCCATTAAATCATAATACCCACCGATTCGGTCACCATCAACAACCACTTGTGGCAACTTACGAACTTTATTACCTATCTCTTGAGAAATATAATCCATATTATCTTCACTGTAAGTATTAAAAGCAAATTTTAAATTACAACTTTTCAATAACTCAAGAATTTTTACAGAATATGGATCATAGGTATCGTACAAATACACTCTAATATCCATTGCATTATCTAGAACCAAATTTTTTTAACTTCTGTTCGTCCTGCCTCTTTTGTTCAATTTTTACAGCAACATCCTTAGCTCGGTGTCTTTTTAAACTAGGTTTTAAATAATACTCTCGGCTTTTTACAAGATTCGCTATATCATTTTTTTCATAGGATTTTTTAAACCTCCTCATCAAAGATTCAAAACTTTCTTTACGATGTTTTTTAGTTACTGATGTCATAATCCTTTCAACCTTTTTCCTACCTTCCCTGGAACTTCATACCAACCATTATTTACATATTCAGTAAATCCAGAACAGTACATTTTTTGTGTTTTACAATGATTACGGTTAGAACAAGGATCGCAAGGACAATCATACACTACCCGTATATTTCTACCTTTATATTTTCTACTAACTATATTCACAGATTTTTATCCTTAAAGTAAAGTGTTCATCTCAATATTATACTCTCATTTTTTATATATGTCAAGCATCAAATAACGCAGCTTCAGCTTCTCGTCTACGAATTAAACCTTCCAATACTTCATCACCAACATAAATCCATTTTTTCATTTCTTCTGGCACTACTTCATAATCACCATAATTCAATTTTCGTAACAGTGTACTTTCTTTTAAATTATATAGACCTAAATTGAATGTCCAAGACACTAGTGCATCATATTGATTTTGAGTCAAAGGAACTTCTACTAACTTCTCTATATACTCCTCAACCTCTTGTATATCCTCAGCAAGATATCTATCACAAGTCTTTTCAATACACAACTGGCCTTCATAAACTCCTTTAGTATGACCATAACCGATAGTCCATACTCCAGCTGAGTCTTGATAGGCAACCTGTCGTTTACCTTCAAACTCTTTTATCAATTCAATTCCAACTTCACTTGTTTCCATTTCATTATCTCCTTCATAATTTTTAGGCATTATTTCGTTAGGCGGCATATCATACCATAGCCATTTACCTTTATTTTCTTCATCATTACCTATAAGCAACTTGCCATATTTAACACCACCACGGCCCTGTGCTTGTTTTGTTTTTTCTAGTTCTTTTGCTAATTGCTCATTATAAGGCAACTTATACATTCTAGGTTCTTTTTTATCATAATTAAATATAGTCAAATATATCCAACCAGACCCTTTATCTGTTATATGTCCTAGATATTTAACAATCTCTGGTGGATCTTGTATTGTAGCAAACCCCATAATACTAGTATAGGTGTACCAAGTGCTCATAACGACCAAGAATAAAACAGGAATGAAAATAGCCTTAAAGATATAATTTCCTTTATAACTTATTATTACCCATAAAGAAACAAAAGCTATAATTAATAAACTTGTAAAAAGTAAATATTCCATTACCATTCTTCTTCTTCCCTGATATCCCAATAGCCCGACAATGATGCAAGAGCAAGCTTTACTATAGAATATGGTTCTTCTTTAATATCCACAATATTACCAGTATCATCCATTTCAAATTGCCAAATAGTCTTTTCTATACCTTGTAATTGTATTTCAAAGTCTTGTATTGCTATCACTTTATAAGGATTAACTTGTATTAATTCTACTGAGCCTTTAACTGGATTAGGTTCATCTCGTTTTCTATAAGAGTGTATATTAACAACATACCAACCTTCTACTGTTCCTCGTAAAGCAAGTATCTCTCTATTCAAAGCAACATACTTTATAGTACCATCGGGTTGTTTAATTCTATCATTTTTTCCGCCTAGGTCATCTCTATCCAAATGCATTAAACCATTATCTTTATTTCTAAATGATACTGTATTTTCTAATGGGTCTCTCATCCATAAATCTAGGTCATTAAATGATTTAGTATCCCAATTTAATATAATCAGAAAGTCTGCTTTAGATTCTATATCTTGTTTCTTTGCTACTGGATTAATTAACAGAAATGCCAACATAAACATAAAGGCTACGCCGATAACTATATTAAAAAGTAAATCTGTAAAAGCAGTAGGAGAAGCGTATCTGTTAAAGTTTATCAATTGTGCGCCCTATGTTTACTAATTGTAATTTAATACCCAATGAGCTTAATAGTCCCATTAATGTAGTATAAAGCGCTGCAGACATTCCTATAGACATTTGTGAAAGTGCTTTCTGCATAGAATTAATTGAAGTTACATCTATATTAATAAATGCTGTACCTAACATGATTATAAATCCTGCTACTGTACCTATAAGTCCTAACACTAAACAAGATTCAGCTATAAACCACCCAATATCAAAATCTTGGTGTAAATCTTTCTTTGGCTTATTTTGCTCTTTGATTATATTATAAATTCTCTGTCCTATCCAAACAGTTGTTAATAGAAATATAAGTAATATAAGGAAACTCAAACGTGTTGGATCTTTTTTTAAAAGAATTTCAAAAAATCCCAAATAATTGACTACGGATATTGCCACTCCACATGAGCATACAAACAACCACCATTTTAGCATTAAAGTTTTCATACTAATATTTATTAGTATACCGTTCTAACTGAATCACAAACTCCTAATTTTCTTGCTTCTTTTGCTGATAACCAAACATCTTCAGGTGGTAATAAAAACCTTCTAATTTTAGATTCTTCTTGACCAGTACATTTTTTATAATGTGATATCATTCTTTCTGAAACTAATTCATACTCTTTCATTTGGGCAAACAACTCATGTTCTTTTCCAAAAGCTCCCCAAGACCATTGATGTGATAAGATAGATGTATTAGGTGTTAAAATTCTATTAGTACCTGACATGAATATCATTAGTCCAGCTGAAGCTACCATACCCAAACCTACTGTATGAATAGGTATCTTTGATGCTTTCATAACATCTATTAAAGCAAAAGCAGCATTCATATCTCCACCTTCACTACATATCAAAAATTGTAATCGTTTTTGTTTTTTCCTTTCACAACTTTGTTTTAATATAAATTCAATAGCATCTTTACAAGTGGACATATCTATAGAGTCCATCATAATAAACATACCTGACTTGTATATATCAGCCTCTTGTGGCTGTCCTAAATCATCGTTCATAAAAGTCCTTTATTATATCTAAAAAGTTTTCTGCATCTAATACTACTAGTGGTCTTATACCATTCTTTTTAATCACTACTAACGGTTCATATATACCTTTGTTGCCATTAGCCTGTTCCCAAGCTGACCAAATATTCAATCGTTCTTGGTTCTTACACTCAACAGAATAAGGAAATTTATTACGAGCAGCCTTTGACATAATCAAATCTTCACCACCCGCTCCCATTGATCTAGACTCTATATCTTCTGGATCAATGTCAAGCTTCTCTATGAGAAGTTGCATAAACTTCTGTTGTAATCTACGTCCCTTCGCTTTGGCGCTTGACGTTTTCATCATCATATTCCCAATCAATTTCATTTACTGGTTCACCACAAAATGGACAAAATTCAGGCTCTATATCCATATCTGTTTGTAAATTATATTCTGCCCCACATTCTTCACATTCAAAATGGCGCCCTGTATCTTCCATTTTATGCCACCGATGTCAAATCAACTACTTCACAGCCACCATCTGCACTACAAGCTAATTCTTGACTACCAGCGGTCATATCTACAGATTCATATTCTGATAATTTTGTCCAATCTACATTCTTTGGCATCTTTTTTATTAATTCTGAATATTCTGCACTTGTACAATCTTGATAAGGAGCCTGTCTATAACTATGGTCTGCATACGGTAAAAATGATACCCCTGACATCTTATCAAAGTTTTCATATACCCATGCCCCTACTTCCATCCATTCATTTTCTTTAACTGTTACAGTAATGGATGGTTTATGTTCACACCAATTATCTTGATAAACTTTCCATAATTTAAGATGTTCAATTGCAGACATATCTCTCCTATATATACCATTCTTTGGACCCTTAATAGGAAATGAGAATACCCATGTATGATCTGGCTTGGTAACATCATCTTCTACAGGAAAACCTGCTTCATGCATCATCTTTGCAAGTGGGTCTTTCTTATCTGCACGAACAGTCCTAATATAATGTGGATTGTGCCGTGCATGAATACCAGATGCTGCATCTGTCAACTGTGATACTGTACCAGATGGCTTAACACAAGTGATAGCCGCAGATGCATTGATATTTAATTTCTTTGCCCACTCTTTATTTATGTCTACTGCAATTTCTTTTAACGATTGTAATAGTTTTGGTAACCCAGTAGATTTTCCATTAGTCAATTTATTGTCCATAATACCAGTCATAGAAACTCCAAGGAGTCTTTCTTCTTCACAATTCTCAGTCCATTTTCGATTTAAATAACGAAAGTTTGTAAGAGTAGACTGCCAGGTCCCTAAGATTGTTGCAACTTTTACTTTCTCTTTTAATGTTTCTATAGTATCATTTTCACGAATAACAATTTCCGTAAGGTTACAAAATTCTCTATCCCGAAGAATTATCTCGGAACATGGATTGGTCCCAAACTCAAATTCTGAATCTCGTCTACCATTCTTAGCAGCCTGTGTCTTTACGGCTTGTCTATTAAACATACCACGTTCACCTGATTTGGACTCATACAATGACTTCCATTCTTCCATAAAGATGCCCATGTCAGGCTTCTCTGTATATGCAGCAGAGTTGTTTGCAAGAGCTCTCTGGACATTCGACTCCCACCATCTTCCTGACTTCGCTAAACGCATCCTATCGTCGGAAGTATTAGATAGACTAATAAGTGCAGACCTTCTAACTCCGCCCACTACAACGACTTCAGCAATCTTACAGCAGATGTCATGTGCCTCTAACGAGGTAATTTTACGACCTGCAGCATTTCTAAATATGTTTACACAAAAATGAAATAAATCTTCTAGAGGTTCTGGTCCAGATGCACGACCTCCAAATGTCTTTAACGGTGAGCCTGCAGGTCTTATTCGTGATAAGTTCCATTTAGGCACTTGGCCTGCGGCTAAAAGATATACCAATTCTCGGAGAGCTTTTGCCCATCCAAGTTTAGAATCTGATACCATAACAACAGTATCAGTATCATAAAATTCTTCATTAATAATAGGTAAATGGTTTACATACTGGCGCTCTACACTAAACCCTACACCAGTACCATTCATCAATACATATAACAACTCATCAAAAGAACGGAGGCTATCTATAACAATATAACTACAGTTATACCCAGAAACATTTTCTCTCCTGAGTGCCTCACCAGCCGTCATCAAACAACGCATTGACGGCATTACTTTTAAATCTAACACTGCCTGTTTTAAAGGTTCTATAATTTTAGGAGTTGCATTAAAATCACACTGTTCTTTCAAGTGTTCTTTAAAAAAATCAAAATACCTATTTACTGTTTCTTCCCACGTTTCTCGTCTATTATCTTCATATCTATATCTTGAATATCTGCTTAAATGTATATATTGCTGGTACTCTGTCGGTAAGCTCATTGCAACTCCTAAATGCGTTTCCAAGCTGACAATTTAGCTTTCGCTGTCAACCCGGAGAATGTGTTATTGTTAATTATTTCTTGTACGTCTTTATGACCGGCAAGTACCATGTCATTAATATCTTTCTGTGTTACTGTATCAGGCCAAATCACTAGTGCATGATGATTGTCAATTAATTTTTCCATTCTTTTTATAATCTCTCTTGACCTTGGCTCATTGTCCATTACTATTGTCATACCTTCCCGGGAAAAAGGAAGATGCTCAAAATCTGCACCGGCTACAGCAATACAATTATCAACAAATAGAGAATCTATAGGACCCTCAACCACATAAAAACGCCGAGACAAATCCACCCGATCCAAGCCAAAAATCTTTGGCTTGTCATCAAACTTTATTGTAAGGTATTTCGGAGTTTCTTTACCAAAGGCTCGACCTTGAGCTGCAAACACTTCGCCGGATTCATCACGAAATGGTATGACCAAACGTGGGTGGTCTTGTTTACTGGATAACTTTGCCCAACTGAAAAATTTGGAACAAAGAAATAGGTCATTATAAAACTCCTCTGGGATTTGTCTAGACTCTACAAACTGTCTTGCTGGATGACTACCGTTAAGTTTATTTATCGGAGTTAAATTCTCTAGCTTAGGATCTATTTTTTTAAATTTTGGAACTTCAAATTCAAACTTTGGAGGTTCTGTTTTTGGTGCATCTGACTTATAACGCTCGAGAACATAATCCTGATATAATTCGGAATCAATGTATTGTATTACTTTTGCTAAATTAGTTCCAACGCCACAGTTATGACATTTATAGAAAAAATCATTCTTTTTTCTGTAAAAATATCCACGAGCTTTATTGCGATGTTTCTGGGAATCACCACAATACGGGCATCGAAAATTGAATAGATTGTCCCGGACCTTTTTAAACTTCTCAAGTCTCGGCGACAATAGCATAATATATTTTAAATCAATGTGCACCATCTACATTATTATAACATGAAAATTTTATTTAGTCAACTTCTATTCCTAATATTTTATCTAATTTCTTGTCTGATTTTGGTTTAGAAAAATCTTGTTTAGATTCTAAATATTTTTGTCTAGCTTTATGATATTTTTTAGAATCTAAAAAATTCTGTAATCCAGAATCATATAGACATTTAACATCTTTCATAATATCTTTATAAAACATATATATTCTCAATTTATACTTTCTTTTTATCAAACCACTTATCTATAGATTTTTTACCAACGTAAATTAATGCTACCAATAATAAAACTATAAACGCATCACCATACCATGGTAAATCTGTATCTAAATTCACACCACCTACACTTAATCCTGTATCAGGTGCTGTTTGTTGTACAGTAACACTATTGTCATCGGTATTAACTGTAATTGTTTTACCATCAGCCATTAGTGGTCTCAAAGGTTAATATTTTCTTAACAACTATTAATCCTTCGTGATTTGGTCCGAGTTCTACTTCATGTTTCTCACAAGCAAATCGTGTTCTACCTGTATAAGAATCTTTCCAACCGTTCCGTTTTAGATTTCGTTTCATTTTTAGACAACCACCCATGCCCATTTCTACCCATTGACCGGCACTGTTTTCGTGGTGTCCCATCCATTCTTTTGGTACATCATTAATATATAATACCAAAACCATTAATGTTGCTATTGTTACACTCATTGTTTATTTCCTCCGTTGGCCTTGAGCGATGCAAGCTGATCTCTCATAGCTTCTAATCTTTCTTCTAAAGAACTAATACGTTTCTCATAGAATTGTAAAGTTAAAGCCTGTTGTTGGTCATGCGGAGCTTTACCTGTATCTATTTCATCTGATAACTTCTCAAACTCACCAGCTAAATGTTCTATTAGCATAAATTGTTCTGAATCGGCAGGGAGAGAACCTAAGTCACCTCTCGGCCATTTGATTCTAAATTCTGTATTTTTTACTAGGTCTGATTGAACTAAAATCGCTTGAGTTTCAAGTTTATTCAGTCGTTCAATAATACCAAAGTAAGCCCACACTCCAAGGGCAACAGCAACAACCAATGAGATTAAGTTTCTCACTGGCATTGCAAATCTAGTTTGGTCGTTTAATTGGTGTGTGTCATGTTTTTCTGCCATAATTACTCATGCTTTCTTTCTACACTCCATGTCTTTGCTCATTTCACAAACAATGTCACTCGCTGTTCTTACGAACAGGAAAGGTAATATAGCATGAATAAATACAATAAAAAATAATACTAAAAAGGTGAAAGCAAATCTTGATGCATTAAACATATGCATAAGATAGCTCTCACCGACACTTCTTGGGTGTTCTGTAAATATATTTTTCATAGAATTATTTATATTAGTTGGCTATTAAAAAGAATATTTATACCGTAGCATCAAGGTATTATCATCACTGTATTCATTCTCATAGCGTTCCAAGTTTAAAGACAACTTTGATTTCTCAGTAAGCTTAAATGACTTTGTTGCTCCATACGACTG
>PVBE012380651.1_pt1 | contig 10351 bp, 10 predicted proteins | sample 1631181 | NCBI WGS metagenome assembly PVBE01 (sample SAMN08397723, study PRJNA350692) | Marine metagenome, whole genome shotgun sequencing project. | isolation source: water | place: Pacific Ocean | collected 2012-04 | reverse complement strand
GACGAACCCCTGGCTCGCAGCGATGTAAAAGCGCCGCGGGCCGTGCTCCATCGGAACGGTTCTCTGGTGGTCTGGAAAGATGCCTATCATCAGTTTCCGAATCATCGAGACAATCGAAGAACAGCACGCTGACGAGATCGGGCCTGGCGCCGACAACTCCGTGTTGCCCCACTAGCGCCCAATCCCCCCACCTTTATTCGCGAGATATTGCCTCGGGGCGCAATCTTCGAGCCGTGATCTCGCGTAACGGCCCCTCAACCACTCTTGGCCATAAAAGCCAATAAGGCTACGTCCCTTTTGCCTGCCATGCCAACCGCGTGGTAATAAAACCCGTGAACCCACCTCACGGCCGGGAGAGGCCCATTTCGGCCACACCAGACCCTCTCAGCTGCTGAGACCCGAATCCCCTCCTCTGCCCCGCCAAAACAGCTCCGCGAGGCACCGCCCCCATGTGCTGTCCGGCAGCGGACGCGATGGGCCAGGGCCCAACAACAGGCCGCGGGCCCTGGGACCGGTCCATCCCCGAGGCCCCGTCGCCTCCCTCCATGTCGGTCGATCGTCGAGCCGGATCACTTGATCCGGGAGCGAACATCCCGGATCAAGTCCCCGATTCGTTGTTTGCGCGCCGCCGTCCGCGCCAGCAAGAGTGCTCGCTTCCAGTCCTCGATGGCCTGCCGATACCGTTTCAGACCGGCGTGAAGGCTCCCCCGCTCGATATAGGCCTGGGCGTAGCGCGGATAGATCCGGATCGCCGTGTCGTAGTCGGCCTGCGCCTTGGCGTAGCGCTTCATCTCGTGGTGCAAACGCCCCCGGTTGATGTAGGCCCTGCCGAAACGTGGGGCCAGGCGGATCGCCGTGTCGTAGTCGGCCAGTGCCTTGGCGTAGCGCTTCATCTCGTGGTGCAAACGCCCCCGCCTGATACAGGCCTTGGCGTAACGCGGGCGCAGTCGGATCGCCGTGTCGTAGTCGGCCTGCGCCTTGTCATACTGCTGCATCACGTGGTGCAAGATCCCCCGGTTGTAGTAGGAGAAGGCCTGTCCGCTCAGTCGAATGACCGCATCATGGTCGGCCATCGCCTGTTTCCAGCGCCCCAGACCCCTGCGGCAGAATCCGCGCATGCTCAAGGCCCAGGTGAAGTCCGGCCGCTTGGCCAGCGCTTGCGTGCACAGCTCCACGCCGCGCTCGAGCGCCCGGGTCCTCTGGGTCCCGGACAAATCCTCGGACTTACACCACTCTCGCCTGCCGAGCCCCCACAGGCCGATCGCCGAGTCGCGAGTGCCATACTGTCCAGCCTCGTAGACGTGCTTCTGAGCCTTGAACCCGGCCCCCAGCCCCCGCTCGGCGTACCAGCGATAGAGCAGAAAGTGGGTCACGTAATCCCGCGGCTCCAGCGTCAGCGCCCGATCCAGCAAGCGCTTGGCCCCGAGCCAGTTTTTTCGGTCCAGCTCGATCCGGCCAGACAGGCGCAATACCCCGGGATGGTTCGGATGCAATCTCTCGGCCTCGGTCAGCCAGGCGACGACCCGGGAGCGATCGCCATTTCTGATGTAGAGCTCTTCCGCCTTGCGCGCCAGGCCTGCCGCCTTCAACGCCCTACATCCCTGCTCCGCCTTTTGTCGCTGCGCCGCCTCGGCCCGCATCGCCCCTCGTAACTGAACGGCGATCCCGACCAACGCCGCGATCACCGTGAGCAGGATGCCCAGCGTCGCCGCCACGGCCGGCTTGTGGCGAGCGGCCCACTTCTGACCGACCTGCAGCAGATTGTACTCGGCGGCCCGCAGCAGGCGACCCTCGAGGTAGGCCTCGATATCCGCCTTGAGCTGAGCCACGTCTTGATAGCGCTTCGCCCGCGAACGCGCCATCGCCTTGCGCACCACCAGCTCGAGTTCCCGCGGGATGTGGCGATCGGGCGTGCGCTCCGACGGCACAATCAGCGCGCCTTCGGCCACCTGGTCCAGTAGAGCCGACAAGCTGCCGCCATCGAAGGGCAGCTCGAGCGTCAGCATCTGGTACAGGATCGCACCCAGCGCGTAGACATCGGACCGACGATCGATCTTATCCACCTGGCCCCGCGCCTGCTCCGGCGACATGTAGGCCGGCGTGCCGAGGACCAACCCATCCGGAGTGCTCGACGTCCGGCGCCTCTCCGTCCGTCGAAGCCGCCCGGCCAGTCGGCCCCCTCCCAGCTCGAGCTTCCTGCTCGTCTCGCCGGGTTCCGGCTGATTCACCTCGCGGGCCAGCCCCCAGTCCACCACCTGCACCTCGCCGAAGCGCCCGACCATGATGTTGGCCGGCTTCAGGTCACGGTGGATCACGCCTTTCGAGTGAGCGAACGCGATCGCGTCGCAGACCTTGACGAAGATCTGCAGAGACTCGAACAGCGTCTGCCCCGGCTCCTCGCCGCCGGGTCTCAACAGCGTATTCAGGTCCGACCCTTCGATCTGACGCATGGTGAAGTAAACCGTCCCCTCGTCTGTCACGCCAAGTTCGTGTGTCGGCACGATATTGGGGTGCTGAAGCTGCCCGGTCACCTGCGCCTCGCGGATGAAGCGGGTGAGAACTCGCTGGTCGACGTCGCCCCGGATCACCTTGGCCGCCATCTCTCGGCACAGGTCGTCGTCGCGCACCTTCAGTACGACACCCATGCTGCCTGCGCCCAGCTGACCGGTGATCTGGTAACGACCCAGCCGGTCCGACGGCGCGACGCGAGGGGTGTAGCGCCGGGGAATCCGGGCCGTGGGTCCCGTCGGGTCGAAGATCTGCTTCAGCGTCCCGGCTGGTAGAGATGTGAGGGTTCTACTGGCAGTGATCATCGCAACCCCTCCACTCCCCAGATAAAGAAGCCGATGCCGGCCTCCGCGGTCCCCTCCGCTCGCATCTTGCTCATTCCGTCACCTCTCAGGTAAAGACATACGAGGCGGCGACATGCTCCTGTCGGCCGGACTGACGGGCGCGGGTTGCGCCCCCTCAGCCTGACAACCGAACGAGGTCCAGAGCCCTGTAAGGAAAACCCTGGAATTTGCACAATCGGCCCCGCAGGCACAAAGACGTCGTGCTGCCGGTAGCCAGCCGGCAGGTGCTCGCGGAGCTCGGGCCGTGGGTCCACGCCCGGGCGCTGGCCGAGCAGGCCAGCCAGAACGGCTTCACCAGGTTGCACCTGCGGTACGCCTGTGGCGGGGAGCAGGTCAAGCTCTGGGTCTCGATCGACAACGACCTGGCACGTGCGGCCCGCGATGCGGGCAGCATCGAGCTGCTGGTCGACCCTGACCGGACGACCAGCTGGATCGTGGCTCCGAGTTGACAGCTCCGCTGGCGCTACCTGGCCGACCAGCGCGCCGCGTCGAAGTTCCGCAGAATCTCCGGCTCCGCGGTCCCCTGGCAGATCACGACCCAGGCGTTGCGCGGCAACGGCCCCAGCTTGGTGCGGGACTGCTTGCCGTCGGGCCATGCAGAGATGTTGTTGTGCTGCCGTTGTGCTAGTGAGGACAGCGCGATTGCCGAGGACATACCTGATGCCCTACCGCCGTCTTCGTTTATCGCTCGCCGGCTTACCGTCGTCGTAAGTGATGGTCGTGATGTCGCTTGACGGGTCGTAAGTAGAGTCCGGGTGGAAGCCTCTCTTGAGGAGGGCGATAATAATGGTAGAGACTTCCTTGCCGGAGACGTTGATGACATGCACCTCTCCACCGAAGATCTGCTCCATCGCGCTCAGGTCCATCGTGATCATGCTCTGCATGGCTCTTTCTCCAAGATTTTGATTGGGCCGCGTCGGCCGTTTGACTGATCATCTCCGTCGCCTTCACCTCTCCATATGCTGCCCCCCGGACGGGCTGGTAGCCTTTCTGGAAAAAATGTCGCTCCCCGCGTTCACTCCCAGGATCGATCAACGACCCGCCGTAGTAAGCCTTCTTCGAGGGAGGAGCGAACGTCCCAATTCCTGGCGAGGTCGGAGAGATCGTCGAGACAGCTGGAAGCTCGTCGGCGGCGTCCAGGCGCTGGCCTGACGCCCGGCGACTTGGTGTCCAGCGAAGAGCCTTGCTCCCGCCGGTGAGATCGCGTGATCTCGATCGCCGGGCGAGGCGGCGGCGCCAATGGACGATCAGCTCCGCGGCGCTACCGCGGCCGGAGCGTCTTCGCTCGGTCGATCAACCGTCCCATCAGTGAGTGGTCGCGCATCGCCACCAATCGCAGCTGCGCGATCGGCTTGTTCATCTTCCGACGGCGTCCGGCGAACGCCTGGTAGGCCTCGATGTATGCGTGGTCCCGCTCTTTCAGCCGTCCGTCGGTCAGCAGCACCACCTCGTCGAGAGCTCGGGGGTCTTTCAGCACCAGCCTCAGCGCCTGCCGGGGGTCGGTCGCTCCGCGCGCGCGCTGGCTGCGGATGTAGCGGATCACCTCGCGCTTGACCTCCGGCGTCCCGGGGAGCAGCTTCCGGCTCAGCAGCGTGGGCGCGGCCGCGAAGAACACGACCGTGAAGCGGTGCTTCGGCGTGAGCGCTCGGATGGCCGAGCACAGCTTGGCCTGCACCTCGGACCACTGATCCGCCATGCTGGAAGAGCGGTCGACGACGAAGGCAATGCGCGGTCCGCCAATCCTAAGTCCGTAGAACGGGATCTTCCTCAGCGTCGCCTGGCTCCGGCCCGAAGGGGTGGATCGTTTGACCCGGGAGATGCTGGTCCCTTGCCGCTTCAGCCGCCGCACCGGCTCGGCCCGAGGCCTGGGCCGTGTCTTGGGCGGGATGGGTGGGAGTTCGGTCGCCGAGCGCTGGCGCCGGGGCGCCGGGCGCCGGACCCGTGTCGCCGAGCGCTGGGCCTCCGTCGCCGAGCGCTGAGACTCCGTCGCTGCGCGCTGAACCTCCATCGCCACACGCTGGACCTCCGTCGCCGCGCGCTGGACCTGCGTCGCCGAGCCGTGGCGTTTCGTTCTCTCGCTGTCGGGCGCGCGGCGGGTCCGCAGGGAAACTCTCAGCGTCGCCAGCTCCGTGCGCAGCGTGGCCAGCTCGTCTCCAGCGCTCGGTTTACGGGCGGTGACCGGAACGGACGCGCTGCGGGAGTGCGCCAGCAGCATGAGCGAGGTGACCAGGACCAGTAGCACGGCCGCCAGCAGCAGCAGCACCGGGCCGGGATGCGACCTGCGCAATCGATCCGGCCGCCTGCGCCGAACGGCAGGAGTCGGCGGCGCAGGCTGCCGGAAGATCAGCACCTGCCTGCCGATCCGGATCCGGTCGCCGTCGGCCAGCAGGACCTGCTCGGAGGCACCGCCGTTGACCAGAATGCCGTTGTGGCTGGCCAGGTTGGTCAGCCGGTACCCCTGGTTGGAGCGCTCGATCCGGCAGTGCACCCGCGAGATCAGTCGGTCTTGGTTGAGCGTGAGATCGTTGGCGGACGCCCGGCCGATCCGGAACGGCAGCCGGTCCAACAAGACCGACAGGCCCTGGTGCTCGATGATCGGTAACTCGGCAGATCGTTGCGGGGTGTCGGTCATCGGGCGTCTCCGTTGCCATTCGACTCCCTGCTGCTGTGCGAGCAAGAAGTCCGGGGTCTTCGACGGTACCTGGGCGATGCGGCCCCGTCGCGGTAGATGCGGAGCAGGCGTATGCGGTCAACGTGGCCGATGCCGTAGACGACCGCATTGCGGGTGAAGGCCACACCGACGACGGGCATGCTGCCGATAAGCTGCGCGGTCGGCGTCTGGTAAAGACGCTTTCCGTCGGCGCGCCAGACGATGAGCGAGGCGTTCTCACCGCCGCTGGCAAGCATGGTGCCATCGGACGACCAGGCCACCCGGTAGATTCCATTGCCACTCGGATAGAGCGTTCGCAGACGAGTGCCGTCCGCGGCGGCGAAGAGCCCAGCGATCTGGCCGCCCCTCAGGGCAGACCGCCAGCGAATCGCTGCGTCGCTGCCGATGGCCATCAGCGCCCCCCTGCCGGTTCCTGCGTAGACGGTCCGGCCATCCGGTGACCAGGCGCAGCTACTGTAGCCTTCTGTCTTCACAGGCAGCTCGCGCGTCACCTTGCCGCTGGCGACATCGATCCATCGCAGGCTGGTGCCGGCGGCCAGGACCGTCTTGCCATCGGGCGACGCGACGACCCTCGAGGCGCCACTCCCGATCAGCCGCCGGGTCTTGCCCTCGGCGTCCCAGAAGCGCACGCCCACCGGGCCCGCGCCGACGAGCTGGCCGCCCGCGTAGGTCAGGGACTCGATGCCGCCCGGATGGCGCCATGCCATCGAGCCGCAGCGGGCGATCGCGCGATCGGGAAGCTCGGCGTTGGCGGGGAGGGTGAGCAGTGCAATTACTAGGGTGACGAGAGTGCGCATTGACTGTCCTTTCTTCTTATCACTGGTCCAGAAAGAGTCCTTTGATTTTGCGTTGCAGCGCCGTCACCTCTCTCTATCCAACCCCTCGGCTCGGCTGGTAGAGATTCTGAGAGAACCTCGCCGACCACGCCCAAGGGGCATTGGTGCATGGCTTTCCTTGACCGGCACGCAGCCTCCATTGATCCTTGCCGCTGCCAACCCCCGCCCCAGTTCGAGCAGGGACTCCTACAAAGCCTCTGTACGGCCGGGGGCCCGATTTAGTTCAGATGGAATCCGTGGCTGAATTCAGCAACTCGCTCGTGATCTGTGTTCTTAGCGGTAGACCAGGCCCGTGGCCGCAGCGGGGGTCTGCGTTGTGGGGCCTTGAGGCGAGATATCCGGCGGGCCGCTGCCTGAAACGGTCCGGTTGACGCTGACTTTGGGGTGGGGTATGTTCGACGAGGACCTATGTTACCCACGCGCGCGATAGAGCTGTCGGTCGTGATGCCGTGCCTCGACGAGGCGGACACCCTCGAGACCTGCATTGGCAAGGTGCAGCGCGTGTTCTCCGAGCAGGGAATCGAAGGCGAGGTGATCGTCGGGGATAACGGCAGCCGCGACGGCTCGCCCGGGATCGCCGAGCGGATGGGGGCGCGTGTGGTGCACATCGACGAACGGGGCTACGGCGCCGCGTTGATGGGTGCGATCGACGCGGCGCGCGGGACCTACGTCATCATGGGCGACGCGGACGACAGCTACGACTTCCTCGAGATCCCACGTTTTCTGGAGAAGCTGCGTGCCGGATACGGCCTCGTCCAGGGCTGCCGCCTGCCGCGCGGAGGCGGCACCGTGCTGCCCGGGGCGATGCCGGTGCTGCACCGCTGGCTTGGCAACCCGCTGCTGTCGGCGATGGTGCGGGTGATGTTCCGGGCACCGGTCACCGACACCTATTGCGGCATGCGGGGGTTCACTCGGGCGCACTACGAGCGGCTCGATCAGCGGTGTACCGGCATGGAGTTCGCCACCGAGATGATCATCAAGTCGGCGCTGCACGGCGCCAACATCGCCGAGATCCCGATCACCCTGCATCCCGATGGGCGCAAGGCGCACGGCCCGCATCTGCGGACCTTCCGCGACGGCTGGCGCACGGTGCGCTTCTTCCTGATGTACAGCCCGCGCTGGGTCTTCCTGTTCCCCGGTCTGCTGCTGATCCTGCTTGGTATCGTCGGTTACGCGATCGCCCTACCCGGGCTGACCATCCGCGGCGTTCACATCGGGCCGCACACCCTGCTGGTGGCGAGCCTCGCGCTGATGCTCGGCTACCAGTCGATCCTGTTTGCCATCTCGGCCAAGACGTTCGCGATCATCGAGGGCCTGCTGCCCCCCGACCCGCGGATGAAGCGCTTCTTCGAGCTGGTCAACCTCGAGCGCTGCCTGGTTGTCGGAATGGCGGCGTTCGGCGTCGGCCTCGGCCTGATTGGGGTCGCGGCGAGCGACTGGCGCAGCCTCGGGTTCGGCAACCTGGACTTCGCCGAGACGATGCGCTGGGTCATCCCGGGCGTCACCCTCGCCGCGCTCGGTTTCCAGACCGTGCTCTCCGGGTTCTTCGTCAGCATCCTCGGGATGGGCCGCCGGTGAACGTGGTCGAGTGGTTTCACGGGTGGTATGTCCACAACCGGCGGGTGCGCGTGCTCGCGCGCGAGATCGACGCGCTGCTGCCGGAGACGAGCGCGGTGCTCGATGTCGGCTGTGGGGACGGGCTGCTCGTCCGGCTGATCCAGGACCGCCGCCCCGACCTGGCGTTTCGCGGCATCGACGTGCTCGTCCGGCCCGAAACGCAGATCCCGATCGACCCGTTCGACGGCAAGCAGATTCCGCATCCCGACGACGCCTTCGATTGTGTGATGTTCGTCGACGTCCTGCATCACAGCGACGATCCGCTGGCGCTGCTTCGCGAGGCCCACAGGGTGGCGCGGTGCCACGTCGTGATCAAGGACCACCGGATGGACGGCTGGCTGGCGGGGCCGACGTTGCGCCTGATGGACCACATCAGCAATCGCCGCCATGGCGTGGTGCTGCCCGAGAACTACTGGCGTCACGCGCAGTGGCACGACGCGTTCGAGCAGCTGGAGCTGACGGTCGACGTCTGGCGGCAGCAGTTCGGGTTGTATCCGTTCCCGGCCAGCCTGGTCTTTGGCCGCGGGCTGCACTTCCTGGCTCGGCTGACTACCGGACCCTGATCAGCAGGAAGGTCTCGTTACGGCTCGGGAACCGGCGTACCTGCTTCGCACGCCGCATCAGTTCGGTGTACTGCGTGCGCTTTAGCACACCCTCGTTGGCGAGCAGGTAGTCAACCTTGGGAGCCAGCGTCTTCCATGGCGTCCCGTCGAGGTCGAGCACGCGGACCGTGCCGCGCAGGTGTACGAGGCCCAGGCTCCAGACGGGTGTGGCGACCGAGACCCCCGGCTCGGTCTCCTCGAGGTGGCGGATGGCCTCGAGCTGGCCCAAGTAGAACCCGCGGTAGTCCTGGGCGAGGATCTTGTACGTCCCGACTAGCGGCAGTACCGCCAGCAGGGCGACCAGCGGGATCGTGCGGGCCCAGTTCGACCTGCCGGGGATCAGGTGCAGCGCAGCGCCGCAGACGACGAACGCCAGCGGGGTGGCGGTCAGCAGGTAGCGCAGGTCCTTGTGCGGTCGGACTGACAGCACGACGAACAACAGGGCTACCGGAAACACGAGCGCGAGCTGGCCCAGCCGGCCGCCCTGACGCCAGAGGGCCCAGCCGCCGAGGCACAACACCACCGGGCCGGTGTAGCCGAGCCAGTGGTGAGCGTGGCGCAGGTAGTGGTACCAGGGATAATAGGCGCCCACCTTGCCGATCGCGTCGACCTGGATCGTCAGCAGCAGGGTTTGGAAGAGCCGGCCGTAAACGAACACGTCGTGCACCGCCTGCACCGCGAGGCCGAGGCCAACGCCGGCGCCGAAAGCCAGCCAGTCTTTGCGCTCGAACTGGTAGAGCACGACCAGGCCGATGGGCAGCAGCATTCCGATCGCCTGGTAGCGCACGAGCGTCGCCGCGACCAGCGCGAGCCCGGCGCCGAAGACCCAGCGTGTGGACCTGGCGTAGACGAGCAGGAGCAGGGACAGCGTGACGAGGCAGGACGACGGCACTTCGGAGTAGGCCTGCGCGGAGAGAAATGACCAGCGCGGGTTGGTAGCCAGCAGCATCGCGCCGACCAGGCCGGCGTCCTCGTCGATCAGGCGGGCGCCGAGCAGGTAGGTGAACCAGACCGTCGCGATGCCGAACAGCGCCACCGTCATCCGCATCCAGAACAGCGAGCCAGTCAGCTTCAGCGGCACAGCCAGGATCAGTGGCATCAGCAGCGGCCGCTTCGCGCGCGGTCGCCAGGTCTCGGGCTGCGGACCGTTGACGAGGTGCCACGCGGAGTTGACGTACTCGACGGGGTCGCCCCAGGTGAAACCCTTGCGACTGCGGGCCTGCTCGGCCAGCAGGGTGAACCCTGTGAGCAGGATCATGGCCAGCAGGATCTTGTGGCGTCGTTGGGCCGGCATCGTGGGGCTACCTGTGCACGATCGGCGGCTGGGCCCGGCTCTTCAGTGCGTGCCGGACGACCTCCTTGCCACCCGCGCTGGTGATGAGCGTGTTTTCCATGTCGGCATCGTACCAGACCTTGCAGATATTGCCCGGCGGCCCCCCCCCGAGCGGACCGGAGCAGTCGGGATCGTCCGGGTGGTGTGCGTGGAGCTGGATCGAGACCGGCTTTCTGGTCGCATTCTTGACCATCACGGTGCGGCGGGTCGTATAGCCGAGCAGCGGCAGCGCGTGCAACAGCAGTGCCAGGGTGGGTCGCATCGAACGCATTATACGATCAACATCGCGTCGCCGTAGCTGCAGAAACGAAAGAGGGCGTCGCGGGTCGTTGTTGCATGACTAGAAATCAGCGTCAACCGGCCTGGCACAGGCGGCCGCCATCCGCCCCCCGCTCAGGGCCGCCGCCCCCAGTACTTGTAGAGCTCGTCGATGGTTCTCG
>PVBE012801049.1_pt1 | contig 10352 bp, 8 predicted proteins | sample 1631181 | NCBI WGS metagenome assembly PVBE01 (sample SAMN08397723, study PRJNA350692) | Marine metagenome, whole genome shotgun sequencing project. | isolation source: water | place: Pacific Ocean | collected 2012-04 | reverse complement strand
AGTATTCTTCTTCAGTGCCATTAATGTAATGATAATTATATTCTCCATCTATCCAATCACCAGTTCCATTCTCATAAACTGAAACATCAACTTCGACTTCTAATTCGCAATCACAGTCTGTATTTGGATCATAACTAATGTCTATAGTATCTTCTAAATTATCTCCATCAGTATCCTCGGTTTCGTAATCCCAATCTTCAAACCATTCATCAGAATCACATTCTGTAAAATCTTCATCACATTCTAGATACAATTCAAAAGAGAAGGAATCATGATTATACCAATCGTCATCATATAACCACACTTCAAAGGTATAATTTCCATCTTTTTCAACAGTGATTACATCAGTTTCAAAATCATCAGTCTCATTGCCTGTAATTTCGTACTCATATGAATGATAATCGCCATTATAATCGTCATCATATACATTAATTTCAACAAATATATCTTCTTCTTCTTGACTAGAAGTATCTGGATTATAAGATATTGTAACATTGTTGATTACTCCATCGTTATTACTATCTTCAGTTGTATAATTATGAGTTTCAAACCAATAATAAACATGATCTGTTTCGCTTCCATATGAATGCAGCCACCCACTTTGAAGTAAGTCACCATCCTCTTCATAATAAAAATCAAAAGTATAATTTCCTTCTGGAACGTCATAAAATATTATCTCTTCTTCACCATTTCCATCGTCAGCTGAACCTGATTTGTATAATGTGTTATTACCATCATAAAATATTTCTACATAAGATAAAGCGTTAGTTTCATTATCTTCTTCTATGAAAAATGCAAAATCATCATCATCTAAATCATAAAAGTAACCTACATGCCCTATATTGCTTGCTGAATTTGCCTGAAGAAGGAACCACCCATCATCAATCTCTTCATTTTCATAATATGCAGTCCATCTATATTCTCCATCTGTTTGATTAGAAATTACTGCAAACCCCTCATCATCAGTAGTTGAATTACCAGCATCAATCCAAATACCTTGAACGTATCTTTCTAGTTCATAAGAAACATTTGCCACTTCGTAATCTAGAACAAGTGCACGAGCAACTGCATCATTATGGAGACCATCGTCATCCCATGCTAACGGCCCTCCGTCAACTTGAATTACATCGTTAGGCATTCCCACTTCAGAAAGAGTAATATTACTTATCGAAAAATAATCTTCCGCATACCATTCATCATCATAAAGGGTAAAATCGAAAGTATAAGGTCCTGCATTACATGCATCGTCTTCGTAATAACAATCCTCTAATCCCCACTCAAAATCAAAATATTCAGTTTCATTACCGTTAATATCAAAAGATTCTCCATCACCATAAATATAATCTCCAGTGTTATTATAAACGGACCAATCTATGTAAACTTCCACTTCGTTAGTAGAGTTTGTATCTGGATCAACATGAATTGTTATTAAATCTGAATTATCGTCTCCATCTCTATCTTCAAAATCATAATACCAATCTTCAAACCACTCTTCAGTTTCTCCATCTGCAGATGAATATGGAACTACGCTCAAAGTAAGAGCAAAAACAAGGGCCCAAGCAAGGACCTGCTTACCAATTTTAGATTCTCGATTATACATTCGATTCTCCTTAAGGAATACGTGAATAGATTTAGTACTATATAAAAGTAGAGATATCCAAATTAAACTACAGCAAATTTCTAGAAATTATTGATAATGCATAAGAAGTGAAATATGCTTCTTCCCAAGGTTTAAGGTACCCTACTTGGATTACATAATCTAAAAATTCTTCTTGCATTTCTACACCTTTTGTTACCATTTCCATATCTTCTGCGTGCATTCCTTTAGCAACGAATTCAATCGGATATCCCTCACGGTGAGGCTGGTAAAGTAAATAATCTGGAATAATAGAACGGCCATGTTCGGCTTCACTCATGCATATTTTCCATTCCTTTGCTAAGAATGCATTTTCCATCAATCCACTGCGTGCCTGTCTAGCGTTTCTCAAAGGTTCTGTTGCAACATCAATAGCTAAATCTTCAGGTAAATCAGGTAACGCTTTTTCTAATTCAGTCTCGAATATTTCTTTAGCTCTCTTCAACAACCCATCGGCCGATTTATCCAATAATATTTTTCCAACTGCACGAGCTTGTAATTCTCTAGCTAACTGATTACCTAATAATTCAGGCTCTGGAGTTTCAAGGAATTTATTTATCGATTCATCTCTTTTGTCAATATTATCTAATATTGCATAACCTAATGCAGATCCTCTGATTACTAAGCAATCTTCTGAAGTTTCCTGATCTTCCAACTGCTCGAGTAGAGGCTTAGCTAAGTGCTCTGGAACCTTCATTTTACTGAGCGAGAAGTAATTGATTCTCCTTCTTGCCAACGCGCCATAGCCCAAAGAAGATCGGAAAGACGATTGAGATAAGGTACAGCTAATGAATTTTTAACTCCACAAGATATGGTTCGACGCTCAGCCCTTCTAACTACAGTTCTTGCAATATCAATCAATGCTGAAATCCTATTTTGACCAGGAATCACAAATTCTTTAGGTAGTTCAAATCTTGAAGAAATATCATCAATAAATTCTTCCAGAAAAGTAATCATTTCGTCATTAACTTTACTTTTTCCTGACTCTAATTTATCATAATTAGAAGGATCTGTAGCCAATTCAGCCATTAGAACATACAAATCTCTCTCAATATGAATAACTTTTTCCTCTAAGTCACTACCTTTTTCACATTCAGTTCTAACTAAACCAAGGATTGCCTGAGCTTCATCAACTGTGCCGTAAGCTTCGGGCAATGATGAGGACTTGGATACTTTCCCTCCATAAAGAAGGCCAGTTTCACCTTCATCTCCATCACGGGTGTATATCTTCATTATTCTCTAATTAGCATATCAATTAATAAAGTTTGTAATCAAGGTTTGGTATTGATTAATAACTCCATTTTTTTATTTTTGTAAACAGCACGGGCAACAAAATAATCCGAATTATTATTGATCATATTAGTAGCCCATTTTCTTATTTCATCCATATTAGATTCGCCGATATGCTCTTCTTTAGTTTTTACTTGTATCGCAAAATCTAAAAGTGTTTCAAAAGGAATACGCCCATAGCCTCCAACATGTCCTGTATAATCACTCCATGATCTATCGACTAGTGAAGAAAACTTACCTTCAAAGCCTTTTGCTGGAACCTCATCAGATATACCATTCCCTTTGATTATATCTATATCAGTTCCTGACGAAGCGCGAGATTTAGCAGTCTTGGAAAAACCCCAATATGCAAGTGCGATTTTTCTTGCAACTTGAACAGACATAATTTCTGAAGTAAAAGCCTCTAAATATGCAATTTGATGCATACGAAAGTTTATTTCTCTGCCCATTATCCAAATTTTATGAACTCTCCGAAATTGCTTTCTGTACTGATGGTTTTTTTGTTTTTGAGTTCACTCTTTGCAACGAGCGGTTGCCTTGAAGAAACAACTATTGATAACAGTCTGGACCAAAGCGATACTACCGATTATACTAATAATAACAATAATGGCAACCAAAATAATAATGACGGGATAAAAGAAAATGATTCGGATAATGATGGGTATCCTGACGATGTGGATGCTTTTCCATATGATAAAGATGAATGGAAAGATTCTGATAATGACTCAATAGGTGATAATGCCGATAAATTCCCTAATGATAGTTGTGCAAGCAATGATATGGATGATGACGGAAAGCCTGATGAAATAAAGGAAAATTGTAATACTTCCTTAACTGAAGATGAAGATATTGATGGTGATGGATTTAGTAATGAAATGGAAATGATGTTAGGAACTAATCCAAAAAGCTCAGCATCAAAACCATTGGATTATGATGGTGATGAAATACCTGATGGATTAGATGATGATATGGATAATGATGGAATGAATAATTCCGTTGATCAATGCCCGCGTGGAAGCATGAATTGGGAAGCTGGTTCCTCTGCAGATTGGGATAAAGATGGGTGTAAAGACAGTGATGAAGATAAGGATGATGATAATGATGGAATTATTGATGATTCCGATCTTTGTGAAGAAACTCCATTGGGCGAAATTCCAAATCAAGAAGGATGCTCGGCCTCTCAAAGAGATAGTGACGATGATGGAATTGTAGATTCTCTTGATCTTTGCTGGGGAGATGACTCAACTGGAGATAGTGATGGTGATGGGCTTTGTAGTGATAATGATGAATGTTCAGATGGGCCTTTTCTATATGGTGAAGAAGTAGATGTTGAAGGATGTTCTTTCTTTGAAAAACCTATTCCTTGGAATGGTGGTTCTTATTCTACAAACTACATGGGAACTGTTGGTGATTTTACCATCCCTGAACCTATAGATGAAAATCTAAATTTTACAAATAATTGGGTTTTTAGCGAAGAATGGAGTGGAAAAGACACCTACATTTTTGTCATATATAATCCTACTAATCCAGATAGTGTCATAACTTGGAATTCAGCAAATCCTGTGGGTCAAGCTACGGAATTAAGTGAAATGTTTGAAAAATCCCCAGATAATGTTCACTATTTCTTCGGATCTTACCGAGATGGAGGTTGGATGGGTGATGTTAGTTACATGTCTGGTCGAGTGAACTTTGCCTTAGCTGGAATGAATGAAGATGATCGAAATCATTGGTCTGATAGAGTACATTATATCGCAATGGATGCAAATTTTCTGGATGGTCATATTGCTGAATTTATAGAAGTTAAGGAATCGCCTGCATGGTTTTGCATAGATCAATTGCAAAGATGGCAGGAAGTTGGAAGTTTCTGGGACTTGAATTTTAACCAAAATTTTAGCTGGTATCGTTTTCACTTTATTGCTAATGAACCAATTTATCTTAATTTTGAATTTGGATTAGAACGTGAATTAGCTGCAATGGAATATCATACTAGTACTCCTTGCCATGAACGAATTTATACTCCTAAAAAATGTATCAAAGGTGAATCTGTAACTATATTTGAATGGAATGAAGGCGAATCTAACACCCATGGCGGTGGATGGGGGGGAGGTACAAACGTTAGAAACGTAGTAATGCCCGATAATCTAGACCAATTCGATTCTTTTGCAGTTTATACTTATGAAGCCTGCCAGGATCACAAAGGATGTAATGAATGGGATTTTATTGGATATCTAAATGCTTACAGTGCTCAATGTTCATTAACCGAAGTTACTATCTATGAAGAATGTATTGGTGAAGTTCTAACTCAATATGGGACTCAAAATGAATGTGAAAATGCAGGACATCGATGGGATGCAGGCAGCGAGGATTCATCAGCAAGATGTGAAGGTAAATGGAATAGAGAATGGAAGGCTGAGATTGGAAGATATATCACAGCCTACAACCGAGAAGGACGGTACATCTCTGATGTAAGTCCTATGCTCGGTGTTCTGAAAAATGAAGATATTAATGAATTTAATTATTGGCAACCTAATGCATATGGCCTCACTGTGAAATTATTCTTCTGGAATGAAAATAAAGATTATACTCCAGTTGGTGCTGAATATTTAGCTGGAGCAACAAGAAAATTTAACTTAGAATACAATGATGTCTTTGGTAGTGAAAATCCATTTGAATACAATGTTACTGATAATACTGAAAGAGTAGAGATTGTTACATTCTTTACTGGCCATGGTCACAGTAGCACTGATGAAAACTGTGCTGAATTTTGTAATCACCAACATGAATTTACAATTAATGGAAATACATTAGAATTACTTGAACATCCTAACGGTGGAACTCCATATGGTTGCTATAACCGAGTCAACGAAGGTGTTTCAGCTAATCAATACGGAACATGGGTATACGGAAGGGCTGGTTGGTGCCCTGGACAAGATGTAGAGTATAATCGAATAGATATTACGGGTGAATCAAGTATTGGTGTAAATGAACTAAGTTATCGTGGATTATACCAAGGCGAAGAATATGATCCAAGTGTAAATGATCCCGATGGATATTTACCTGAAATCAAGCTACGTATGTGGATTATTACTTATGAAGCTCAATAACTGTCTACTTCAGTTCTAAAATACTTGTAGAAACACCACATTGAAACCGCTCCAAGAATGTGCCATAATGCATGCCCTTGAACGAGTGAATCGGGATTACATAGAACTCCATCCGTTTTACTTGGTTGCCAAATAATTGTAGCCAAGAAATAAGAAGCAAAACCTAACCAAAAATAAGGAGTATGTGTTCTTTCTAATTTAATATCTTCAATTTTGTATAAGAAAAAAGCTAATGCAGCCCAAAGTAATACTGCTTCAAACTCATTTAAAATAAAATCTATAGGTGTAGAACCTGGAGAAGTATACAAGAATAAAACCAAAATAATAGAAGTAGGAATTAAGAATATGATGTAAGGTTTCTTCTGATATTTTAGAGCTAACTCTTGAGATATCCAGATTCCAATTAATGCACCCCACAAAAATGTAAGAAGGCTAAACTGCCACAATAACAATGCAAAAATTACATTTGTTCCCAAATAATACATGATAAATTCTTTCTCGGTCCATCTAAGGAATCTTGAAAAATTATAGAATACAGGCATTGAAATATACATCATCATCCCAGTAACATCTAACCAACCTCCCCAGCCAGTATTGAAGCCGTGCATAGCAAAACTACCCATTCCAACTGCTACACAGGAAATTCCGTATAGTGTGAGAAACCAACTTCTTGTAGAAAGAGAAGGCTTTCCTTCGATTGAATCGTACTGGGCTAACCAAAGAATATACATTCCAACAAATACAAATGCTAAATTGGAAATTGTGTTTGTAGGTTCACGAATCCAGCTCTCTCTAATTTTTTCGCAATACCCTGAGGGACTTGTATTTGTCCAGCTTGAATCATTCAAAATATACATTAATCCATATACTAAAAATATGAATATTATTCCTGAAAGAACTGCAAAGAATTCTTTTCTTTCCTTAATAAATTTAGAGTCGATCAAGATATCTTAATTTTCCCTGACAAAACCACAATCTTTGCATTCATAATCGGGATATAAATCCGGATTGTTCGGTGATGCACCATGCCAATGGAAAGTATATTTTCCACACTTAACACAATATGAATTCTGTTTGTATCCAGTATATGCATGGGGTCGTTGTTGCATTACTGGTGTAACTGGTATTTGAGACACCGAAGATGCTATTGGTTGAGAATTGGCAACTGGTTCTTCAATTTCTTCTTCTTCTGTAACTGCCTCAGTAGGAGATCCTGAGTCTATATCTCCAGGGTCAGTTATCAATACAGCTACAACCGGACATACTTCTTCACAAGCTCTGCAGACAATACAATCTGGCTCTCTAGCCATTATTGCTTTCTTATCAGAAGCGGGATGGTTGGGAGTATCTATCCAGTCATAAACATCTACAGGACAGGCTTCAATACAAGCTCCATCAGCTACACAAATATCAAAATCGACAGCGACAACACTTCCCCATATTCCTAGTTTATCAGTTCCAACTCCACCATATGAATCGGAATCTTTAGCCCAAATTTGAATTGGTTCATCGTCTCCATCGTGGGTTGCAACTTTTGCATATGTAGTCAGGAAATTCTTGGCAATGCTCATTTAACAGTACTCCTCACAGATGTCATTTAGGAGGGGGTTTATTTCTTTTATAGAAAGAAATATATTGTTAATCGTCTTAAGAAACGGTCGTCCGGTCGATATAAATAGAGTATAATAGAGTCACCAACGCCCAAAATTAAAGTGGGCACAGTTCTGTCGACCTTCTCACGTCAGTTGACATTGCTGTACCCGGGGTGGAATTGGGTCCTGATCCTAAGATCAGGTTCCTTCTTCCGGCGTACAAGTTTCGTTTTCCCACGACATCTCGCCTGTTTTCCTGGCTTGCGTGCTTAGATCGTTTCCCCTTGGTTTTTAACTTGTTTCCCTCTTTTCCCGCTCAAATTGTTTCCCCCAGTGTCCTGGTTGTTTCCTTTTTTGCATTCAAAGATCGTTTCCCCTTAGTTTCCCAAGTTGTTTCCTTCTAGGCTTTTTCCCTTACTCCTTGAGTTGGCTTCATAACCCGAAGGTCATGTTTCCCAGAGTGCGGGAACTTTACATGGACAGGGGGAGTATATACTACCTTTCGGATACACTTAAATATGATGAGCGCAAAATTGTTATTTTGCCCATCTTTTTCACACTTTTTTAATGATAATTACTTTTTCCAGATGTGGCCAGTATCATCCAAATCAAAAATAGATCTAAGTAATTCATCTGAAAACTTCTTGCCAATGTCATCTGCTGCATCAAAATAAGATCTTAACGCAACCATATCTACATCAGACTTTTCAATATCAAACCCAACATTTACTTCAAAGTTAAAAATAACTTCACTAGCTTCTTCGTCTAAATGGAATGATTGAAGATAACCTGCCTCAACCATTATTTCTGCTAAATCTATGAGCTTCCTACCTCTCTCTGTGCTATAAATTTCAAACCTTACTTTAGGCATATTATTGGAAGTAGGTAATACTATAAGTGTATATTTGCCATCTTGCAAACTTCATCAAAATGTTTCTTTTCAACAGGTTGTACTGATAATCTTTGGCCGCGCTTGATTACAAGCATCTTTTCTAAGCTATCATTCTCCTTTAATTGATCCAGTGTCACCATTTCATCGAACTTAGTTACTGGTTCCATATCTACCAAAAACCATCTAGGTACTTCTTCTGTCGCTTTAGGGTCATAATATTTTGATTTCTTATCAAACTGTGTAATGTCTGGATATGATTCTTTACAAATTTTGGAAATTCCTGCAATATGTGGAGGTTTGGTATTGGAATGATAATAGAGAACCATATCTCCAATACGCATTTTGTCTCTCATGAAATTTCTAGCCTGATAATTACGAACACCATCCCAATGAGTACTGCCATCCTTAATTAAATCATCAAAGGAATAAACATGAGGTTCACTTTTCATCAACCAATAATTTGTCATTATTTAGTTAATTCCTTAGCCTGTTTAACCCATTCGTCACGTTTGACTCTTCCAGGGAAGAATTCAATTGCAATATTTACTTCTTCTTCTAACTCAGAAGTCATTCGAGCAATCTGTACAAACATATAGATGCCTAATGCATTGAGCTTTTCTTCAATGAAAGGCCCTATTCCTTTAATCACTTGGAGATCATCTTTAGCAACAACAATAGATGCTGCAACAAAAGCTCTAGTTAATCCTGCAATACCAAACAATGCATTTCCTTTCTTACTTGTCCAAGTAATAATTTCACTTCCATCTGCATCAGTGATAGTTGCTGTTCCTGCCTTTTCAAAATCTGAAGCATCTTCCAAATCAATTTCACTTGCATCTTTCTCTACTGGTTTAGATAATGTGCTACTGGTTGCCTCACCTAATACTTCAAAATCAATTTTTTCTGAACGTGCTTTAACTCTTTCAAGTTCTTTCTCCTTCTTTTCTTCTTTAGTTAATGGAACTTCTTCCTTTGGTTCTGGCTCTTCCTCAGCCACATCAACTGCCCAGCTGAGATAAACTGAAGCAGTACCTAACTTGATTAGACCCTCATATTCAGCACCATCTGTACTTGGCTTATCATCCTTGAAATTAACTCTGAATTTGATTTTTCCATCATCGTTAGCCACAAGTGCTGATTGGCGTCCAACTTCATCAGGATCTGCGATTATTGCAAATCGCTTACCATTATCTTTGATGTCTAAATCTTGCATATTTACAGTGCTGCCTGATTTCAAACCAGAGATTGTAATAACTTGCTTTGAAGAGATTGTTTCACCAGGCTCTAGGCCTTTAGCTGGTGTAATCACAAACGGATCCATCTTAGTTCCTGTACCACCATTAAATTTAGGTTTGGAAGTTGTATTTTCAGGTTCAGGATTTGAACTTAAAACAGGAGTAGGTTCTTCTGGTTCCTCAATTTTCTCATCTTTACTAGTAACATTGACAATTAATTCACCCGTATATTTTCCTTTGGAATGTTTCATTACAATTTCATAAATATATTTTCCAGCCTCTCCCGGATGCCCTGAAATTATTCCTGTTTTGGAATCGATCTCTAACTCATTTAAGTCTCCAGAAATGCCATAGGTTATATTTTTCAGACCATCTTTGTTTACAAGATTAATATATTTCTTTGTATATTCGTGTAAAGAAGGAACTGCTTGTATCTTAGATTCGTTATCTCCAATTACATAGTTTATCTCATTTGGTTGATAGATTAATGAATTATCATATCGCTTCTTTCCTAATGGGAATAATAGAACTAAGAGAAGTAAAAGCGCCCAACAACATAATTCAGTAGGACTTCTCTCTGAGTTGTTAGTGCTTCCTGAAGCT
>PVBE011596630.1_pt1 | contig 10352 bp, 8 predicted proteins | sample 1631181 | NCBI WGS metagenome assembly PVBE01 (sample SAMN08397723, study PRJNA350692) | Marine metagenome, whole genome shotgun sequencing project. | isolation source: water | place: Pacific Ocean | collected 2012-04 | reverse complement strand
TTAACCTGGCTCGGGCGATAGCAGCAGTTGCGGAAACACACCCCCAGCGAACAGCACTTATCCACCGTGGAACAGAAGTTTCGTTTCCCGAGTTCGTTGATCGTTACCGCAGATTGGGAAGCGCGCTAGACACAGCGGGCATATCGTGTCGGAGGGAACGCTCTGAACTAGCAGGTCACGAAAGCGGCCAAGATCACATCGCCCTATACCTGAATAACGAAATTGAATATCTCGAAGGAATGTTGGGCGGCTGGGCCGCACGAGCAGCCACATTCAACGTAAACCACAGGTATATAGCCGACGAACTTTGCTATCTCTTGACTGATTCAAACGCGAAGGCAGTCATTGTCAACTCTGCGTACGCGCCCAACCTTGCTGATGTCTTACCTCAATTGCCCAACATAGAACTCATAGTGCAGGTGCCTGATGAATCAGATAATGAGTTGCTCAAGGGAGCAATTTTTTACAACGATTTTCTCCAAAATCAGGAGCCGAGAAACCTAGATGACTGTTCCCCAGATGATTTGTATGTCCTCTACACAGGAGGAACTACTGGGATGCCCAAGGGCGTACTTTGGCGTAACGCAGATTTTTTTGTGGGTGCATTGGGCGGACTAAACCGAAAAGAAAATCGTGAATATGATTCTTATGCCGAAATTGCCGAAGCAGCAGATAGGGGGACTCTGCGTTGGATGACCAGCGCACCGTTTATGCATGGCGCTGCTCAATGGATAGCGCTGCAGGCGTTGTCGATGGGTCATACGGTGGTTCTCCCTGACCTCACCGACCGGTATGACGCCGCAAGTGTTCTTAAGGCCTGCGAACGCGAAGATGTTGAATTCTTGCAAATAGTTGGGGATGCCTTCGCTCGACCTTTATTGGATGCATTGAAATCTGGGGAGACTGTTCCCACGTCGCTGCGTTCAATTATCAGTGGAGGAGCGGTTTTGAACTCTGCACTTAAAGAAGAGCTGAAAAAACAATTCAACGGAGTAACAATCCGAGACTCCATCGGTTCGAGTGAGACTGGCGTACAAGGCAGCAACGTGAGCACCAAAGAAGAAAAAGCGAGTACTGGTGATTTTGAACCAGCCTCAGGTAGCGCCGTCGTCAACTCACAAATGGATGCGGTAGTCGAAGCCAGCTCAGAGGAAATTGGTTGGTTCGCTATGTCCGGACGGGTGCCTCTCGGGTATTTAAACGATTCTGAGAAAACGCGGCAAACTTTCCCAGTCATCGGCGGGGTTCGGTTTTCCGTTCCGGGTGACAGAGCGCGCTTATTGGAAGATGGGCGCATCCAAGTGCTGGGACGAGATTCGGTAACCATCAATTCCGGAGGCGAAAAGATTTTCGCCGAAGAAGTAGAAAACGCTGTAAAGACGCACCCAGCGGTGTACGACGCTGTCGTGTGTGGTCGCCCGAGTCCTCGATGGGGGAACGAGGTTGTTGCCATAGTCCAACTTGTAGGACAAGCACAGGTTCTAGAGTCAGACATTATTGAACATTGTGGGAAGCACATTGCCCGTTATAAGAGACCTAAAGCAGTAGTCAAGGTAGATGAAATAAAACGAAGCCCAGCGGGTAAACCGGACTACCGATGGGCACAAACCGTTGCTCAAGAATTGAGAACAGATTGACGGATCAGACAACTGATGTCGATGCTATTCAGAAGCGAACTGTTCGGGTTCTTCAACAAGGCGTGGTCCCAGGCGGTCTGGCCATGGGCACTTCCTACTCTGTAGCTGCACTCCTTGGCAGCGAGATCACAGGTAGCGACACCCTGGGAGCTATCGCCGCGGTGGGTTTGAGCATCGGCCAAAGTTTGGCCGGAATTCCAATCGCAGCCTTGATGGCAAAACGAGGTAGACGTATCGGAATCGGAACTGCCTACATGGTTGGGTCTATAGGAGCAACTTGTGCATTAGTGGCAGCCTTTACTGAGACTTATATTTTGCTTGTCGTCGGAATGACCCTTTGTGGTTGTGGACAAGCTGGAAACCTGGCCGCTCGCTATGCAGGATCTGATCTTGCCACCGACGAAAATCGTGCTCGAAGCATCAGCCTCGTTGTGTGGGCGAACACTGTCGGATCAGTGCTTGGACCGACAGTGGGCCTCGGGCTTCGCTCGCTCGCGGGTTCGTCGGAGGGAGGTAGCGGATTTATCTTCTCTTATCTAGTTTCTGTCGTTCTCTTCGTCGTTGCTTCCGGCGCTATTTTGAAACGGCTAAGACCAGACCCGCTTCTCGTAGTAGCTGATGCAAATCAAACTTCCATTAGGGGCCCTCGTTTCTCCGACCTGGGTTTGATCCTTTCGCACCCCGCAGCGCGAATCGCGTTGTTGGGAATGATGCTGTCGCAGGGCGTGATGGTGGGAGTCATGACCGTGACCCCGCTGCATATGAGAGACGGAAATCAGGATCCGCTCATCATCGGTTTAATGATTTCGCTGCACATCGTCGGAATGTATGCCTTCTCGCCTTGGATTGGAAGAATTGCCGACAGACTGAGCAAAGAACTGTTGATAGGAGTTGGCGCCGTCATTACAGCGCTTGGATCAGAAATTGCGTCGCATACTGATGCCCCCGACGCAAGGGGCCATTTTATAGGTCTGTTCATGATCGGAATTGGCTGGTGTTCTTCACTCGTGGCAGGCAGCGCGCTGATGACGGAAGCATTTCCACCCGAGGTCCGCGTCGCTACTCAATCAACTGCTGATGTGTTGATGACAGCGACAGGTGCAGCTGCAGGAATTACATCTGGGTTGGCTGTGGAGCAACGCAGCTATCATGATCTGGCTCACTGGGCGGCTCTTGTATCTGTGTTTTTGGCAGTCGTTGCAGCTATTGCGGTCGTGCAGGGTTCGCGCGTCCGCGAAACTGGAATACATGCTGACTGATTGGAGAACTGATGGCATTTCACCACGTCGCATATTCGACCAAAGACCTTGAAGCTACGCGGCACTTCTATGAAGACCTCTTTGGATTCCCGTTAGTTAATACGGAGTTTCATGACCGGGAAGAAGGTTGGATCAAACACGTCTTTTTCGACACTGGGAACGGCGAATGCATCGCTTTTTTTGCATTTGAAAACATAGGAGAGCGCGCTGATTGGTCGACAGATGTGAACGAAACTCTCGGAGTCCCAGTTTTTGTAAACCATGCAGCGTTTGAGGCCACTGAAAAAATGCAAGAGGAAGTTCGCTCCCGCATGACGTCAGAAGGTATTGAACCAACGATGGAAATCGATCATGGGTGGTGCCACTCGCTCTATTACCTCGACCCTAACCAAGTCTTGGTAGAGCTGTGTCGTGATACCACCGGAATGCCCGTAGACAAAAAGGAAGCAGCTCGTTTGCTGGCAGCGCCCATTGGAGAAATCAGCTGAGCGGGTCGATTGAGTGTGAATTTGTGGGCCTGGCCTCTCCGATTGTTGGGCGTGCCGGAGCTGGAGGACACCCTTGCCAAGGGGTCTACCACCGACCCCGAGGCAGCCGCCCCTCTGTTGCGGTAATAGCGACCCATTACAACATCGATTTCAGTGAACATTACCTTGCCGATCTTTGCGCCAGTCGTGGAGTCGGGTTTCTTGGCTGGAACACACGATTTCGCGGTGCCGAACCGTACTTTTTGCTGGATCATGCGATCGCTGAAATAGCAGTTGGGGTGAACTGGCTACGTGAAGAAGCGGGCGTAGAAACCGTCGTATTGCTCGGCAATTCAGGTGGCGGTTCGCTGATGGCTGCCTACCAATCTCAATCGATCCAACCGAATCTCGAACCAGAATATGGGCGCACTGCGATTGTCGCTTCCGCCTTGGAAGTACCCAGTGCAGATCTCTACATTTCTCTCGCTGCTCACCCGGGGCGACCCGAAGTGTTGACCAATTGGATGGATCCATCAGTCAAACAAGAAGATGACCCGTTGAGCGTCAACGAACAGCTAGATCCCTTCGCAGATGGCCGCGAAGTTCCTTTTTCCGAGAGTTTTATTGCCCAATACCGCGAAGCGCAGCGAGATCGAAACCATCGAATCACCCTGTGGGCACGCGACGAAATTGATCGTGTTGTTTCTGCAGGGCATTACGACCGGTTGTTTACCACACCGCGCTTATGGGCTGACCTACGAATGATTGACGGATCCATCGACCCAAACAATCGAGAATTCCCCAGTTGTTACCTTGGTGACCCACGGAGAGCAAATTACGGAATTTATGGTGTTGGGACAGTTAGTTCCCTCCGAACTTGGCTGTCTATGTGGAGCCTGACTGATTCACAGTGCAACGCAGCACCGCATCTACAACGGATCACAATCCCGGCCCTTGTTGTGGATGCTGATGCGGATACCGGTGTATTCCCCAGTGACACCCGCGCGATCGTTGAAGCGCTTGGCTCAGACGATTTAACGACACACACGATCCAAGGTGATCACTATCTCCGGGACCGAGATAATGCTCGCGGTGAGGCAGCCGACGTAATCGTTGAATGGATCAGGGAACGCGTGTAACCAAAGTTACCTGCGGACTGTGGCCCTTCAATTCGTTCCGAGAAGGCGTTCTAAGGCTTGACCGAGACTTGAATCCGGTGGGGGAGGTAGGGCGAGGATCCGGGAAAGGTAGGAGACCGATATCTCGCCGTTCATTACAGCGCCTGCATCAACATCAGGCGACTGAAAATTCTCATCTCCCCACGACATTGACACCTGAAAAGTCCGGTCATCCAGAGTTGGTCGCAATTCGATATTTTCAATTGCTCGAGGAGGTTGAGCACCAAGTTCGGTAAATCGCCATCCTCGGATTTGATCGAGTTCAAGGTTTGGGACATTCACATTGACGACCGGGCTATCGCCGATGTCGTCATGAAGTAACCCCTGAACCACGGTGCTCGCAACCTCTGCAGCCACGTGCCACTTTTGGTCGACGAGTAGATCTTCCCAGACCTGACCTTCGACACCGAAACCGGTCAAATGTTGGCTGACAGCCAAACTGGGTATGTTGGTGTGTCGAGCTGTAAGGGCCGCGCCCACTGTGCCCGAATGGTAAACGGAGCGACCAACATTGGCACCCGGGTTGATTCCAGACACGACTAAGTCCACATCTCCAAATAGGCCAAGCCGGGCGAACATCACGCACAACGCCGGTGGTCCGGAAACAGTCCATGCGGTATCTATCCCCTCTACCTCAACCGATCTGACTTCAGGGTCGGTCAAATGAAGAGGCCCGATTGCCGCGCCCGCACCTGAATATTCGCTATCGGGCGCTACGACGACTACGTCTCCGTGTTCTCTCATCGCCCGAGCGAGAACGTGAAGGCCCTCGCTGCCGATCCCATCATCATTGGTTACCAAGATTCGCACGGCTACGAAGCTATTCGCTGAGACGGTTGAGAAGTGTGAGGGATTGATCAACTTTGGTTAGAAGTTAATAATGTCATTCGGCTAGGTGAGAAGGAAAGCCGCCTTGTGAAATGGGACTCCACGAGTCGATAGAAAGACGTAGGAGCACTTTGCCTTGCTGAACCATGGCAGTCCGATACTCATCCCAATCAGGATGATCTCCGCTGACCGACCGGAAATAGTCGCAAAGTGGATCGAGTGCTGCTGGGAGATCGAGAACTTCTAAGATCCCATCAACTTGGACCCATTCGCTATTGAATTCCTCTCCCATAACAAGCAACGATGCGACAGAGTTCCTTCGAGCGTTCGTAACTTTTACTCGCTCGGGATAAGTAGCAACCACTACTCGTCCTTCATCATCCAAACCCATAGTGACCAACGACATTTGGGGTCTGCCATTGGATCTAGTCGTCGAAAGGATCCCGCGGTGACGTGGCCCGATAAAATTGAGCAATTCGTCTCGCTTAACAGTTCTGTTAGTGGCAATCTTTCGGGCCATGGGGATGAGGCTAGATCGATGAAACAAATGGTGCGAATGCTTCACACATCTGACGTGCATATAGGACATGTCAGGGGAAGCGCTGATGCTCATAGGGAGGTGTGTCAATGCCCTGCCCACGCGCTGGCTGAGGCAGTAGTGCAACACCGAGCCGACATATTGATGATTTCTGGAGACTTGTTTGATCACGCACGCCTACCCGATAGTGCTGTTCGATCGACGTTGGAAATATTGACTGCTCCAGAGGTGCCGGTGGTAGTCATCCCGGGGAATCACGATGTTCACGATGACAAATCTTTGTGGGAGAGATGTCGTAACGATGTCGAACAGACAGGAATACAACTCTTAGAAAACATAGAGGGATCTTCATTGACCCTGGAATCGAATCAGATGACAATTTGGGGAAGAGCGATGAATGATCATGAGCCGGGATACAGGCCATTATTGAATGCGCCGGCTCGCCCTAGTAGCAAGTGGTATGTGGTGGCTGCTCACGGTCATCTCAATCTTTCAAGTGAAGATGCTCATCGATCATCGCCGATTACTTATGAGGAAATATCTTCCACTAACGCTGACTACGTAGCGCTTGGCCATTGGCATGTTCCAACCAACGCCAGCCACGGGTCAGTTATGGCCTGGTATCCAGGTGCTCCGATGGGTTCACCGGGAAATGGCACAGCAGCGCTGGTCACATTTAGCGAAGAAGTTCAGGTTGACCACGTGCCGGTTTTCGCACCTGCGAATGGTTGCGCCTGAGCTTATTCGCCTTCTGCTTCTTTCCTATCTATGCGACGGAGCAAAGTCTCGTATTCCTCCATTAGCTCTGAAGCCCGGTCCTTGAATTGATCGTGTTTCTTGCTGAGTTTCGCAACCAATTCCGAGTCATCGTAGGTGGAAGTGTTGATTAACTGTGCCTGTATTTCTGCCAGTTCATTTTCCGCATACTCCCAGGCCTTTTCGACTCGGTCCCGTTCCTTTCTCAGTTCTCTTGTCGCATCATTTATGCGACTTCGGCGCCGTGCTTGGTCCCTACGCGCTTCGCGGTCCTGATTATGTTGGTTTACCGCAATGTGGGTTGTCTGATCCGCGGCGCGAGGCTCTAGCGGGGCCTTCAGTAAATCTTCATTCACCCCTTCATGCCAGGTTGCAGTGCCGTTTCGAACGACAATAAGGGCATCAGCGACGCTGCGGATGAGATGTCGATCGTGGGTGACCAAGATCAGGGTTCCTGGGTAAGCATTTAGAGCATCTTCTAAGTGATCACAACTCGGCAGGTCGAGATGGTTTGTTGGTTCGTCGAGGATCAGAAGATTGACAGGATTTGCCATGGTGATAGCTAATGCCAAGCGAGTTCGCTCTCCGCCAGACAAATCACCCACCTTTTGGTCGGCCTGCTCACCTCTGAACCCAAACCCCCCAAGAACCGTTCGAAGGTTCCTATCGGCCTGATCTCCGATCGACGCTGTGAACTCCTGCAACACCGATCGATTCAGATCGAATACGTCTGTCAGGTGTTGGGCAAAACGCGCATAGTCCACTTTGTTGCCGATACGTGCCTTGCCTTGAGTGGCATCCAATTCGCCGAGCAATAGTTTCAATAAAGTTGTTTTTCCTGCCCCATTAGGACCTACCAGCGCTACCTTTCGGCCTCTCTCTATGACAAATGAGACGTCAGTCAAAACAATCTGATCGCCATACGCCGCAGTCGCCTCATCAAATTCGACGACAACTCGTGCCGACCGTCTTGGCTCAGGAAAGTCAAACTTTGCTCTTAGGTCATCCGATTCAAGAACCTCAATTCGGTCGGTTCGCTCTAGGGCTTTGATCCGACTTTGTACCTGTTTCGCTTTGCTTGCTTTGTAACGAAACCGTTCAATGAATTGTTCTGTTTGTGCAAATTTGCGACTTTGTTGCGCGGCCGAAGCTTCTAATTGGGCTAACCGAAGTTCTCGAGAAGTAACAAAGTCGGAAAATCCGCCTACGTACTCGTAGCTCGAACGCCCATCGAGTTCGATCACCCGGTTGGCAACACAATCAATGAAGTCCCGGTCATGACTGACGAACAAAATGCAACCAGCCCATGTCGAGAACTGATCTTCGAGCCAAGAGACTGAGTCGACATCTAGATGATTTGTGGGTTCATCAAGAATCAGAACATCTGGTCCAGACAAAAGCAGACGTGCGAGAGCGACACGCATCTGCCATCCACCAGAGAGTTCAAGAGCTTCTCGATGCATTAGCTCATGATCGAAACCCAAACCCGCGAGCACTCGTTGAGCTTCAGCCTCAATTGCATATCCGCCCAACTGTTCGAAACGGCTTTGGAGATTTCCGTATTCCTCCAACAGCCGGCGCTGACCTTCTTCGTCGACGCTACTCAACTCTTCTCGTAAGTCGACCAAACGTTCCTCAAGACTGATGATGTGAGATGCTCCTTGAAGAGTGACATCGAGTGCGGTACCAACCAACTCTTCGTCAAGGTCTTGAGGTAAATATCCAATTGAAAGATTTGATGGTCGATGAACACTGCCAGAGTCAGGTTCCTGTATCCCAAGCAAGATCTCAATCAGAGTTGTTTTACCGACGCCGTTACTTCCCACCAGCGCAATGCGACGCCCAGAAGACAACTGAAGACTGACATTTTGGAATAGCCGTCTAGAGCCTTGCTCTTTGCTCAAAGCCGTAGCGGTCAGCACATCAACAGACGCTATCCAAGATCCATGTCATAACGGGGTGGTCAGGTTTGGCTTTTGAGGTGCTTTGACCAGAAGCGATGCCAACATCGCAGCTGCAGGGACAAGAGCTAAGAAATAATTCAGACTTACGTAGTCGCCTGTAGCTCGAAATCCCAATGCAACTATCAACGGGCCAATAGCGGAAGCTCCCACCCCAAAAGCGGTCGCCACCCCGCGAATAGCTCCAATATTTTCGGTCCCGAACCACTTTGGATACAAGGCTGAAGCAAGCGCGCGGATTGAACCACCATTAGCACCAAGCAACAGCGAATAGAACGCGGCGCCGAGTCCCGGGCCCACCCACGCGTAACTCAGGTGAGCCCCCAGTAACGAGGCTTGACATGAAATCAACAAGAACCTCGCCGATGTCCGATCAGTCAACCACGCCCAAAAGAAACCAGCGATGACCGTGCCGATCATCTGGGGAACAAACACTGCTGCTGCCTGAGCGGTGGTGAGACCCGCTGCTTCCATGAGAGCAAAGTGGTGGAAAGTCACTCCCGTAATCAAAGCTGAAGACACGACCATGACACCGGTTAACACCCAGAAGGCGTTCGTAGCAACAGCCTCCTTAACCGAATAATGAGCTACTGGTGCCACCACGCCGTCAACTGGAAGAGCGCGACCGTCGGGCCGTTGTCCGAGAGACTCAGGGCGATCTTCCATCCATCGCCAGATAGCGGGTACTAAAACAACAAAAATACAGGCGGCGCTAATGACCCAAGCCCATCGCCACCCAAAACTCTCTATTAACAAAGTCAGACCAAGGGGCCCCAAGGACATGAGACCCGCTGAGGCTGTCATCGAAAGACCAAAAGCTAATCCTCGCTTCTGGTCAAACCAGAGAGCAATGCTCGTTTGACTCACCAAACTTAAAGCGCCCTGCCCCAACATCCGGATGCCTACGAACCCGACAATCAACATCCAGAAGTGTCGCACCGTGCCCATATAGGCGACCGCAATAGAGAAAGCGCTTGCAATCAAGATCATGGTCTTTCGGACTCCCGTCCGATCGATCCACCGTCCAATGGCCGGCATTGCCAGAGAACCGGAAATAGTGCCTATCAAGTAAGCGGTCGATAACGAGGTCGCACTTATGGCGAGGTCGGAGGTCAGGTGATCAGCGAAAGAGGAGACCCCTATCGTTTGACCTGGAAGCGTTAAGGAAATCGCCAAAGTTGAGAGACCGAGTAGACCCCAGCCCCGGAACGGCTCCACTTTGGTGGCCTGAACCACCTAATCAACCAATCAGATTCAAAGTTGCCGAACCAAGAGTTCCGCCGTCGGTTGTGACTTCTTGACCTGTCGCAGTCATATGCAGCCCAGTTGCTGCCCCAGTTGTAACGACACTTCCGGCTGGGAGCACCAGGCCACGTTTGTTCAGATGGTTACATAACCAAGCCAAAGATTCGTAGGGATCCCCCAGCACTTCAACACCGGTTCCCTTAGCGATATTCTCGCCATCAACCAAAGTGCGAAGCTCATGAGAAACCAAATCTGGAACCTTTTCAGGTTCCGATCCCGGCCCCAACACCAAACCAGCATGCAACGCACCATCAGCTACCAAGAGCGCAGGGTCAACTTCGAAGTTTTCCTCGAACCTTGAACAAACCAGTTCAATCGCTACGTGAACGGTTGAAACCATCTCGCGTGCGGTCAATGCGCTCATCGTTGGACCGCCGGGTCGAACTGTTAAGGCGATAGTGAACGCAAACTCAGATTCCAGAC
>PVBE010287809.1_pt1 | contig 10352 bp, 9 predicted proteins | sample 1631181 | NCBI WGS metagenome assembly PVBE01 (sample SAMN08397723, study PRJNA350692) | Marine metagenome, whole genome shotgun sequencing project. | isolation source: water | place: Pacific Ocean | collected 2012-04 | reverse complement strand
GCCCGGCGATGACGGATGAGGAGAACAAGGTGTTTTCATAGGCTCAATGGTATGAGCTGCTCGAAAAAGCCTGGTGACCACCCCTCGGCAGACTCACGCGCCAAAGATTGGCAGCCTAGATCCTATCTGACACGCATCATGTGGCGGCGCCTAGTCCAACAGTTGCGAGAACAATCCATAGAGCTCGTTTTGTCCTTCGAAACCGATGCCGGGTAGAGCAGGAGCCTGAAGGTAACCGTCCACAACCCTGGCATCGTCGGCGTATCCCGAAAAGACGCCGAAAACGTTCGGATAGGATTCGCACATTCCCATGCCGAAGCCCAAGGCGCAGGCCAGCGACATCTGGTTGCCGCCATGGGGGACGAACGACGACGGTTGCCATCCGAAGCCGCCCGCCATTTCGATGGTGCGTGCGCACATGCCGATGCCGTAACTTTGCGGGACATCGATGTTGGGGATATCGGTTCCCGGCCGGAACCCGCCATAGCGGAACAGATTCCGGAAATCTTCTACTGAAAACAGGTTCTCTCCCGTGGCCGTGGGATTTTCATAAGCGTCCACGAAGGCCGCCGTGGCTTCGAAGTCGATCGGATGGACCGGTTCCTCGAACCAGCGCAGGCCGAAAGGCTTCAAGCGCTCCGCGTAGTCGAGAGCACGATCCGGGCTCAATCCGCAGTTGGCGTCCACCGCCAATTGGTGCCCGCCTTCGAGAATCGAGAGGATGGTTTCGATACGCCGGACGTCGTCGTCGATGGGCAACCCGCCGACTTTCGCCTTCACAAGGGTGTAGCCCTGATCCAAATAGGCCCGCATTTCATCCTTGAGGCTGTCCGGTGTTTCATCGGGCTTGTACCAGCCGCCGCCGACATAACAGAATATGCGGTCCGGCGTCGCACCGTTGCCGTAGCGTTCCGCGATCAGTTGATGCAGCGGTTTTTCTTCGATCTTGGCCATGGCATCCCAAAGCGCCACCTCCATGGTACCGATGCCGACCGAGCGTTCCATATCGCCGCCCGGTTTCTCGCCGAACATCATGGCCTGGCATACGGCAGCGGGATCAAAGTTGCCGTGCGATTGATCGATCAAGCTTTCCGGATCCTGGCGCAAGATTCTGGGGATGAGGCGGTTCCGCATCTGTGCGCCACAGGCATAACGGCCGGTCGAATTGAAGGCAAAGCCGGCAACCGGTTTCCCATCTCGGATCACATCGGTGATCACGGCAACGATGGATGTCGTCATATCGTCGAATGAAAACGCCGCGTTACGGATATCGACGTCCAGCTTGACCGACTTTTCCCGGATTTCAGTAATGCGCATTGACCCATGCCCCTGACGATCAGACATCCGAAAATACTATTTCCGGTCTGGGATGACGAGCGGACACCGCGCACGACTTGCATTTCGGTCCCAGGGCAACCGTCGGCCGCGGCTCGCGCCCGAGCCTTCGGAGTCCGAGTTTAGGCCGAAGCGAACATAGATCACAGTGCGCCGAAAAGCCGAGTATTGCCGAGAGGTAACATATGATTGGACGCAACCCCGCAACTTCGGCGATCAAGACAGCTCAATCAACGGCGCCTTCGCCCCCCGAACTGCGACGCCGTGGGGTCTGCCGCGCCGGTGCTCACGCCCGAAACGCGGGCAACACCTCTTCGATGCATCGTTGAAGTTGCTCCCGCGGGCGGGAGGCGACGAACCGCAGGACTGGCACCGTGCAGCCGGCATCGATGTAGGCGGCAATCTTGTCGATCACCGCTTGCGGGGATCCATAGGCGAGCCATGTCTCAGCGCGCTCCCGAGAGATTTCGCCGGCACCATAATAGGAGCCCAGGAACGTGGTCGCTTCCTCGAACGCCTTGTCCGCGTCTTCGTTGATGTTGACCATCAGGTGCAAGGATCCGTCGAAGCTGGAGGTATCACGGCCGAGCTCGTCGGCGTATTGACGAATGCGGTCGAAACGCTCGCGAAAGGCGTCCACCGGGGTGCCGTCCGTTTGCCAGCCGTCGGCGTGGGTCGCGACCCGCCGGAGAACGCGGTCGAGCGTCTCGGCATCGACGGTTGCCGCCGGCGGGTTTACCGCCAGAAGAATCGGCACCGATTCCTGCGCCGGCTTGGGCTGCAGGTCGACATCCGAGAACTGGTAGTATTTCCCAGAATGGGTGACCACCTCGTCGCTCCACAGCCGCCGCAAGATGGAAATGCCTTCGACGACCCGTCCCACGCGTTCGCGAGACGCGACCCCCATGACCTCGAGCTCGTGCGCAAACTGCGGGCCAAGCCGGTCGGAGCCCCCGCTGCACACGGCCAAGATGGTGCGGCCCTTAGAGAGCACGTCGAGACTGGCCCATTGCAACGCGAACAGGATCGGATCGCGCAGCGGAAAACTGGCCAAGCAAATGGTCCCGAGCTTTAGGCGCTCGGTCCGCGTGGCCATGGCGGACAACGTGACGATGGCCTCGATGCGGGGCTTGGACAGCAGATTGTCGCCAACCCAGACCCCGTGGAAACAGCCCGACGCCTCGGCGATCTCGGCCATGTCGAGCAGGTCGTCGAGCGAGCCCCAGTCGAACAGCACGGCGCGGGTGGACAGGCTGAGGCCGAACTTGGCCGTCATCTCAATGGGCGTCGCAGTCGGCATGGCGTTTCGCTCCGCTACTATTCGAGGAAGGTGAGGATGGTTTGGGTGATGACCCGAGCCACTTGGTCGAGGTGGGACAGCGGCACGAAATCGTCGTCGAGGACCGGGCCGCCTCCGCCCACGCCGTACATCACCGCCGGCACGCCGGCCGCGCAGGGTCCGCCGGCATCGAACGTGCCCTGACCATAATAAGTTTCCGGATCCTCCCGGTGGACGGCGACGTGCGCATCACTGAGCAACCGTACGCCCCGATGCTCGGGCTCGACCAATGCCGGCCACATATGGTTGCCTTGCTCGACGGTCACCTCATAGGGCGCCATGTCGCCGATCGCCTGGCGGACCTCCTCGGTTGCCTCGGCCGGATCGTCTCCCGGGAGCAGGCGGCGATCGATCCGGAGACGAGCGAGTTCGGGCAGGGTGTGCGGCGCGAGCGGCTCGAACGTAACCTGATAGGGAACCACATGCCGGCTCCCGAGGTGCGGATGGGAGCCGGGGAATTGCATCTGTTTTAGGCGGCTCATCACCTCGTACGCACCATCGATGGCGCTGAGGCCCGACTGTGGCATGCTCGAATGCACCGCTTTACCGCGCAGCGTAACGTTTACATCCACCCGGCCACGATTGCCGAGCGAGATACGTTGTCCGGTCGCGGTCAGCAGGAGCGCAAAGTCGGGTTTGGTCTCGAGCGTGTCCAGGATCGCTCCTGAACAGGCGTGGCTGCTGCGGCCCTCGTTGTTGATCGCAACGTACAGAGTACCCGCGAGCGGAACGCGGTGCTCGTGCAGCAGTTTGAGAACCGTCAACATGATGGCCTGGTGCGACTTGTTTTGGGTCACCCCTTGACCAAACAGGCACGGCTCGTCGTAGCCCCACCGGGCGGCCCTGGCGATCTTGCCGGACCACGGATCCGACATGAGGTTGTGGTGTTGGACAGGCGTGTAAACCTGGATCAGCAAGGTCGCTTCCGACGTGCCCTGACCATAACGCGCGATGAGCTGATTGCCGGGGACGTCAATGAGGTCATAGACGCCAATAGCCGACAACTTGGTCCGCAACACCCGTTGGACATAGTGCACCAGCTTGGGATCGTCCGGCTCGATGAAGACGTCGGTTCCCATGGGCACGTCGGCGGGGACCTGTGCAAGGTCCACGAGGGTTTGGGTCAGATATTGCGTGTCCAGGTGCTCGACGACGGGTTTGGCTTGCATGACTTCATCCGAACGGCGCTGACATAGGGAATGTCATTCCGGCCGCGACTGTGAAGACCGAAGGACCACCCGTCAACCGCCGCGGAAATCGACGCAGGCCCCCCGGTATCCGACCTTCAAAGCACTGACTTCAGCCGTCGGAGGCATGGCGAACCTTCATAAGGGCGATCCGTACGTCGCTTCGACACTCCCGAGCCGCCGTTCGCGAGCGCTGGTAGTGACTCGCCAGGATCTTGCCTGAAACAGCTTTTTGAACCACAAATAGAAGAGTGAGGAAGCTTTGATGCGGGAAATCGGTTTCGATGTCGAACGGCCAAGTGGTGGAGTGAGCGATGACAGGGCTAACCGATCAGTACCTGTCGTGGATCGACGCCGCCCAGTCGATGCTCGACGGCGAGGCGCTGGTTGATCTGACCGCGCGCATGGTCGACATCCCGAGCCCGTCCGGCGAAGAGGCCGAGCTCGCCCGGTTCCTGGTCGAGTACATGAACGACGCCGGGCTCGAGGCGTACTACCAGCCGCTCGACGATGGCCAGGGCAACGCGATCGGCCGGCTCCGGGGCGCCGGCGGCGGCGCCGAGCTGATGCTGTTCGCGCCGCTCGACACCGCCTTCGCCGGCACCGAGGACGAGGATCATCCGTGGCTCGGCGCCACCACACGACGCGACCAGATTGCCAAGGCGGTGGTCGACGACGGGGTCGTCTCGGGACTCGGGGCCCACAATCCCAAGGGTCACGGCGCGGCCGCCTTGATGGCCGCGATCGCGCTCAAGCGCGCCGAGGTGCCGCTCCGGGGCGATGTCGTCATCGCCTTCGGCGCCGGTGGCATGCCGACCAACCGCCGGCCCGGGGCGGCCGGCGCGCGCATCGACGTCGGCCACGGCGCGGGCTGCGCCTTCATGCTGGAGCAAGGCGTTCGAAGCGACTTCGCCATCGTCGCCAAGCCCGGCCCGGTCGCCTGGGAGGAGGTCGGGCTGTGCTGGTTCCGCGTTCGCGTCAAGGGGCTGCTGGGCTATGCCGGCACGCGTCACGTGGTCAAGCACGTCAACCCCATCGTCGAGGCGATGAAGGTGATTGCCGGCCTCGAGGAATGGTTTCCAATATATGCCGAGCGCAACGCCTCGGGCGCGGTCCGGCCGCAGGGCTCGATCGGCTGCATCCGCGCGGGCTGGCCCAACAAGCCGACCTTCATCTCCGAGACCTGCGAGATCTATCTCGATCTGCGGGCCAGCCCGCGCACCGATCCGGCCGAGGTTCGCCGCCAGTTCGCCGAAGCGATCGACGGCATCCGCGCGGCTCATGACGGGCTCGACCTCGACTGGGAGATGATCCTGGCGATCCCGGGCAGCCATACCGATCCCGACAACTGGATCATCGGCTCGGCGATCCGCGCCTGGGAGAGCATGACCGGCGGCACGTACGACGCCGAAACCAATTCCAGCGGCGCCACGGAATCGAACATTCTCCGCCTCTGGGGCGTGCCGACGGCGCGTTTCGGCATGCCGCCGCCGCCGCATCCGCTGCCCCATTCCGGCATGTTCTCCATGGGCGAGGTGCATGTCGACAGCCTGATGGCGCTGTCGCGCGGACTGATCACGGCGACGGTCGATACCTGCGCCCGGCCGCTCGAAGACGTCGGGCTATAGAGCAAAGCGAGGCCGATCATGTTGATGCCGAAGCCGACCGGAACCGTGCGCCAGATTTCGACGCAGATCTCCGGCTACGAAGAGGGCAAGAGCAAGTTCCCGATCTACGATTCGCATCCGCTCGGGCTGGCGGAGTACTGGTATCCGGTGATGTGGTCGCGCGAGCTCAGGCCGCGCAAGGGTGTCGGGCTGACGCTGCTGGGACGCGAGGTGGCGTTCTTCCGCGACGGCGGAAAAGCCTATGCCATGGAGAACCGGTGTCCGCATCGGGGCGTGCACATGCATCCCGCGCCGTGCGATTTTCCCGGCACGAGGACCTGTCCGTACCATGGCTGGGTGTTCGACCTGAAGACCGGCGCGCTGCGCGCCGCGCTGACCGACGGACCCGACTCGCCGGTGGTCGAGAAGGGCAACGTCAAGATCCGCACCTATCCGGTCGAGGAGCGCAATGGCCTGATCTGGGTCTTTCTCGGCGACGGCGCGCCGCCGCCGGTCGAGGACGACATGCCGGACGAGTGGCTCGAGCCCAACGCCGTCGTCACCGGGCGGATCACCGAGCGCGCCGGCGACTGGCGCCACGGCGCCGAGAACGGCTACGACGAGGGTCACGTCAAGTATCTCCACCGCCGCGGCGTCTGGACGTTCTGGCGCCGCGCACCGGCCTGGGGCTGGTCGGCGCCGCGCATCTCCGAGGACGGCAAGGCGCTGACCCGGGATCTCGTCGACATCGGCTTCGGCGCCGAGTTTCCCGGCCTCGGCCAGTGGCCCAAGAAGAACTGGTGGCGCTGGCGGCCGGGCGCGCGCGGCATCCGCTTCCGGCTGCCGTGCATGCTGCGCGTCCAGTACCGTTTGTGGGAGCACTACGAATGGTACATCCCGACAAAGCAGGGCTATCACCGCTACGTGCAGTTCATCTGCCGCCGCGCGGGACCACTGGGCCGGCTGTGGCATCGCATCAAATACGCCCTCTACATTCGGCCGTTCTTCCACAATCAGTTCAACAACCAGGATGCCTGGATGGTCGAGAACATGACGACGCCGCCCGAGATCCTCTACCGGCCCGACCGCGCCATGCAGTCGCTGCGCCAGTACATCGACGACAACGCGCGCGGCGTGGTCGCCGAGGAGGACCGGCGCGAGCGCTATCCGCGCCAGCAACCGAAAGAAACCTGACCGGGAGGCAGCGCCAGTGAGCGAGGGACCAGGGAGCCGCTACGTCGAGGCGGCGGGCATGCGAATCCACATCAACGACATCGGCGAGGGCACTCCGGTGATCTGCCTGCACGGCGGCGGGCCGGGCGCCAGCGGATGGTCCAACTTCAAGCAGAATGTGCCGGCGATCTCGGCCGAATACCGCATGATCCTGATGGATATGCCCAATTTCGGCCGCTCCGACATGGTCGTGATCGACCAGGGACGGCTCAGCCACTGCGCCGGGGCGATCGAGGGGCTGATGGACGCCCTCGACATCGAACGCGCGCATTTCATCGGCAATTCCATGGGCGCGCAGAGCATCCTCAAATTCGCCATTGATCATCCGGGCCGCATCGACCGGCTGGTCGCCATGGGCAACAACTCGTTCCAGCACGGCTTCTTCATGCCGCGCCCGGCCGAGGGCATCAAGATCATCGCCGATTTCTATCGCGGCGACGGGCCGACGATGGAGAAGATGGAGAAACTGATCCGCACCCTGGTCTACGATTCCTCGTTCTTGACCGAGGACATCGTGCGCGAGCGTTTCGAGGCGGCGTCTCGGCCCGAGGTGGTCGAGCTGTGGGCCAACAACCCGCCCAAGGGCGAGGACATCAGTCACCAGCTCCACGACGTCCAATGCCCGACCCTGTTCGTGTGGGGCGCCGAGGACCGGTTCTCGTCGCTCGATTCGGGTCTCACCATGGTCAAGATCTGCAAGGACGCCGAGATGCACATCTTCCCGCGCTGCGGACACTGGGCGCAGGTCGAGCGAACCGCCGAGTTCGACGAGCTGGCGCTGTCGTTCCTCGCACGCGGGTGATGGAGGCAGCGTGAGCCGCTACGCGCTCAACAAGGCGATGTACGAGGGCACCACGCCCGAGAGCCAGGAATCCGTGCTCGCCGACAAATCCGCATTCGCGTCCGGCTTCGATCTCGACGAGGCGGAGCGGGCGGCACTGACGGGACCGGATTTCGCCGCGCTTCTGGAGCTTGGCGGGCTGCCCAATCTCGTCTACCGCTATTACCGCCTGCACGGCCACGCGTTCGCCGACTTTACCGCGACGCTCGGGCGCGAGCGGGCAGGCGTTTAGGGCCATGGCCGACCTCGTGATCGGTCTCGCGACCTCTCATCTGGCGATGATCACGCGCGCCGCCGCCGCGGACGATACCGATCAGATCGCGAGATATCGCCGCGGCTTCGAGACCTTGTCCGACGCACTCCACGAAGCCGCGCCCGATGTGCTGATCATCGTCTCGCCGGATCACGTCAACCGGTTCTTCCTCGACAACATGCCGGCGTTTTGCGTCGGCCTGTTCGAGGCGTTTACCGGACCCGCCGAACAGGGAACCGGCATCCCCGACCGGCGCGTTCCGAGTGATCCCGCGCTCGCCTCCCACCTCCTCGCGCACGGCCTCGATCACGGCATCGACTGGTCGCGGGCCGAGGAATGGGTGGTCGATCACGGCTTCATGGTGCCGCTCTACATGCTCGATCCGGAGGCGCGGCTCGCCGCGGTGCCGATCAGCGTCAACTGCGCCGCGCCGCCCTACCCGTCGGTCCGGCGCTGCTACGACGTGGGCGTTTCGATCGCGGAAGCGATCCGCGACTGGCCCGAACGGCGGCGCATCGCGGTCATCGCCGGCGGCGGGCTATCCCATTCGCCGGGCGATGCGCGCATGGGCCTGATCGACAGCGCGTTCGACGAGCGGTTCGTGTCGTTGCTGGAATCGGGCGCGCGGGACGGCATACTTTCGCTGACTCACGAAGAGATCGAGGCCACCGGTTCGTCGACGGCGGAGATCCGAAGCTGGATCATGCTCGCCGGCATGTTCGCCGGCCGGCCGTTCGAGCGCGTCACTTACGAGCCCATCGCCGAATGGGTCACCGGCTGCGCCCAGGCCATCGTGCGGCCGTGACCCGTTAGTCCGCGTCCTCGCTCACCTCGACCGGATTTTCGAAGCTCTCGACCTCGTGGAAGTCGTAGCCGGCGGGGGCGTAGATCTCGATGATCCGGGTCGGCCCGTGGCCGCCGGCGCTGCCCGCGGTATGGACCAGCCCGGCCGGGATGAACCCGACGTCGTCCTTCCTCAACAAGCGCCGCTCGCCCTCGACGACGACCTCCAAGACGCCCTCGAGCACGATGTAGACGTTGTCGGCGTGCTGGTGGAAATGCACTTCGCCGGGTCCCGAATCGTCGTTGATGACGTTGATGTGGACATCGAGCTTTTGCGAGCCAATCTCCGGGTTGATCAGTTTTATTCCGGTGCCGCGGCCGAGCTTCATGTCGCGCGTCGGCGCGGTGTTGATGTTGGTGAAGAAGGGTTTCTTGTCGGCCATTTTTCGAACCTCCCCAGGTTTCCGATCCCCGTTCCCGGCGGCGGATCGGCGCGGAGGCGACTATAGGGACTCGTCGGCCTTGCCCAAAGCGCAAACCTGGACTGTCTCGGTTCGAGCCAGCCGCCGGCATAGCGCCGGAACGTCCGGTCTCGGACCCAGACCCGTCATCCGCATATGAACCGTCAATGTCGCAGAACAGGCCATTGCGGACCTACGCCCGAGTTCGCCGAACCGCCGCTTTGTGCCATGTGTGGACGGCTCCCTGTTGGCAAGGGATTTCTGAACGTTGCCGCACTGCTGGTCGGAGCTGCCATGTGTTCGGCCTGTTGATGCGGCACTGTTCCATGGCCGCTGGCCATAATGCTCTCCGCGGATCAGGTCCCGGTCAAAAACACGCGCTCGATTGCGCTATGGCACAAATGGGTTGTCCCGATCCTTGGGCCGACTGGCTGGGTGCGTTATTCGTCCATTGCCCTTTCCAACCTGGTGAGCGGGGGTCTTTCCCCGCGTGTTTGTGGCGCTGCCCTATGTTGCCGGGGACAGACGCGACGGATTAAAGCTCTCATTGCGCGCCATCATGGCCCAGGCGATACGGGCGATCTTGTTGGCCAGGGCGACGGCGGCAATCTTGGTGGATCGCCGCTCCAGCAGCCCGACCAGCCAGGGATGGCGCGTATAGCCCAACTGCTTGGCGCGCCGGATCACCGACAAGGCGCCGACCACGAGCAACTGGCGCAGGTATCGATTGCCGGCTTTCGAGATATTGCCGAGACGGTCCTTGCCGCCGGTGGAATGTTGTTTCGGCACCAGCCCGATCCAGGCGCTGAGGTCACGTCCGGAGCGGAACACCGCCGGGTCCGGGATCGAGGCGACCAGCGCGCTGGCGATCAGGGGGCCAACGCCGGGAACCGCCTCGAGCCGCCTGCTGGTCTCGCTGCTGCGGTGCCAGGCAAGCACGCGGCGATCCGCATCAAGGATCTGGCGCTTGACCAACTCAAGCTGCGCAGCCAGAGCCTTCAGGCACGCGCGGGCTTCCGCCGGCATGCGGTCATCGCCGCCTTCGGTGATCAGTTTCAGCAGAACCTCGACGCCATTGCGCCCGATGCCCGCGACAATGCCGAACTCGGCCATGTGGGCACGGATCGCGTTGATCAATGACGTGCGCTGGCGAACAAACAGCTGCCGGGTCCGGTGCAACATCAGAACAGATTGCTGCTCAGGTGTCTTGACCGGCACGAAGCGCATCGTCGGCCGCCTCACCGCTTCGCAGATCGCTTCCGCATCGGCGGCATCGTTCTTGTTGCGCTTGACGTAGGGCTTGACGTAGCGCG
>PVBE012158516.1_pt1 | contig 10353 bp, 11 predicted proteins | sample 1631181 | NCBI WGS metagenome assembly PVBE01 (sample SAMN08397723, study PRJNA350692) | Marine metagenome, whole genome shotgun sequencing project. | isolation source: water | place: Pacific Ocean | collected 2012-04 | reverse complement strand
GTCTGCGTGGCTCGTCGCGGGCGACGGGAGCTTTTCTGATTGGTGCTCTACACCCCCTTGTAGCTGAGCAGCGGTCGTACGCGGCGCCGTACGCGGGTGAGCGAACGCTGGGCGCGCATCACCGACGAGATGTCCTTGTATGCACCGGGTGCCTCCTCGACGAGCTGCCGCGCGCGCCGCGTGTCGAAGTAGACGCCGCGCAGCTCGTCTCGAAGCCGCTCCGGGGTGATCCGCTTCCTGGCGGCACCGCGCGACATGCGGCGACCCGCGCCGTGGCTGCTCGAGCACAGCGCCCGCGACCCCCCGCGACCTTCGACGTGGAAGCTGGCGCTGCCCGCCGACCCGGGGATCACCCCCGCCTCGCCTTCCGCAGCCGGGATGGCCCCCTTCCGGTGGACCCAGAGCGGCACGCCCTCGTGCACCTCGCGGCGGACGTGGTTGTGGTGGCACGCGACGAGGCTGTCGGGGTCGGGCTCTACCCCGAGCCACGCGATGAGGAGCGCCCCCGCCGCCGCCAACATGCGCTCGCGGCTTCGCTCGGCGTAGTCGAGCGCCCAGGTCAGATCGCCGAGGTACGCGGCGCCCTCCGGGGTCTCGGCGTCCAGCCAGCACAGGCCGCCTGCGCCAGGGCTGGCTCGGCTCCGATGATGGGCGGCGATGGCTGGCCCGATGGCCCGCGAGCCGCTGTGCACCATCACCCACAGCCCATCGTCTTCGTCGGTCTGCAGCTCCAGAAAGTGGTTGCCGCGTCCCAACGTGCCCAGCTGGCGTCGGCCCTCGTGCGCCGCGAGGCGGCGAAGCGCGGGGGTGCTCAGCCGATTCGGGTCCAGGCCCTCGGGCCAGTCCGGGCCGGGTGCCCGGTGGCGCATCACCGGGACGTGGGTGGGCAACAGCTCGAGCAGCCGCCGCGCGCATCGCTCGTCGATGCTGTCCGCGGCGTCCGGGAAGCACAGGGTCGAGACCCCGCACCCGATGTCGCCACCCACGGCGGCCGGATAGAGACGCCGGCTGGTGCCCAGGACGGTGCCGATGCACACGTCGCTCGCGAGGTGGACATCCGGCATGACCGCCACGCGCCGCACATCCTCGGCTCGTTGCAGACGGCGCAGCGCGGCGGCCACCTCCGACGAGAGAGGCTCGGCGAGCCACATCGATATCGGCGAGTCACTCATGGTCGTGCTCCTCGGCCGCGACCACGACAAAGTCGAGGTACGGCGTCCGCTTGCGGGTGATCGCCGCGGCGACCTCGGAGCGCAGCCACCCCTGCGCGACACACAGCCCGGCTACGAGGGCCGGCGTCGGGTCCGCATGGGTGATGTGCACCTCGAGCCGGGCGGAGTCGCGGCCGGCGTGCACCGCGACAACGGAGGCGCCCTGCAGCGGTCCACTGCCGACGCTTCCCAAGGCCAGGTCGAGCGCGCGGGCGACCTGCCCGCACAGTTGTCGCTGCTTTCGATGACAGCCGGTGCGGTCGGCTCGCTCCCGCTCCAGCTTCGGATCGAGCCCGTCTCCCGGGCCCAGTTCGGCGCAGAGCGTCTGCATCTGCTCCAGCAGACGCGTTCGCGTGTCCATACTCGTCTCCACGACCGCGCAGGGCGCAGTCGGAACTCAGGAAAAGGTCGGGGGGCGGCGCGATCTGCGCGCCGCGAGGACTACCTGGGCGAGTTGGGCACAACGAGACGCATGACAGACTCCTCTTTCGCCGCGACGCGGCGCATGGGAGAGCCGGCTTGGCGACCGGCTACGTCAACAAGAGATCACAACGCGGCGACGAGACTCAAGTAAATGTCACGCCGGCGCGAGGTTGCCGCGAGTGCAGCGGCGCGGCCATAGTCCCGCGCATGGCTGACATCGACGTCCTCGTGGTTCGCGTCTACCTCTCCGAAGACAGGCGGCACAGCGCCACCTTGCTCAAGCGGCTACGCGAGTGGGCGCGGGTCCGCGGGGCCACCATGTTCCGAGGCGACGCCGGCTTCGGCAGCCACGACGAGGCCACCGAGTTGCCGTCGGTGGTCGAGTTCTTCGACGTGCCCGAGAAGGCCGAGGAGGCGATGGCGCTGCTCGACCAGATCGTCGACCCCGGTCACGTGGTCTCCTGGCCCGCGAAGCTGCGCGTGCGTCCGTGAGGTTCAGACCTCCGGTGTTCGTGAGATGGACCTTCGGTAGTAGAGGGCGAGGGGCACGGAGAGCAGGTACATGACGAGCCCGTAGGCGAGCACGGTGATGGTCGTCAACGCGTCGAAGTAGGTGGTCGACAGCAGCAGCGCGAGTGACAGATTGCGCACGCCGGTGGTCAGCGCGAGCGCGGCGCGGTCGGGCGTCGGGCCGCGAACCAGACTCGGCAACGAGAGGGACAAGGCGACCACGACCGTGATCGCCAGCATGCCTGAGCCGCCGACCTGGACGAGGAGGTGGCTCTTCGTCACCACGAGCCCCGCGACGAGCCCGACGAAGAGCAGATTTGAGACAGGCCTCGCCACCGCATTGAGGCGGTCGGGCAGCGACCCGCCCACGCGCCTTAGGGTTTGTCCAAGAACAAACCCTAAGAGCCATACCGACGAGGAGCGGGATCAACTGGAAGACGACGAGCGTCCCGAGCATCGGTCCGAGGCTCAGCCGGCCGGCTTCTTCGGCAGACAGCGTCGACAGCGTCAGCAGCGGCGTGAGCGGCACCGCGAGCAGCGTGAACAGCCCGAGCAGGACCACCGAGAGCTCGAGGCTGCCGGCAGCGGTCCGCGTCAGCAACGTCCCGGTCCCGCCCCCGGGTGCATACGCCGAGAGCAGGAGCCCAATGGCGACACCGCCCGTGAGCGTCAGCGCATCGGTCGAGCCGAGGGCGACCAGCGGTACGACCCCGAAGTTGAACAGAACCGCGGCAGCGAGCAGCCACCGACGCTTTGCGACCACCGCGAGTTGGCGCGGATCAAGCTCGAGCCCCACCGAGAGCATCAGCGAGACGTTGAGCGCCTGAACCGTGAGGTCCTGAATCAGCGCGGCGCTATCAGCAGGGTTCGTCAGGGACCCTCGAACCGATGCTTGAACCCGCCGAAGACGCTGAGCGGCTTGCCCGGCCGGGCGCCGAGTGGACGCCGGGAGGCCACGTACTCGGTGTCGAGCAGGTTGTCGACGCGCAGATAGACCTCGTTGTCTGCCGAGAAGTACCAGGAGAGGCCTGCGTCCACGATGGTGTGCGCGTCGACGCGCTCCGCCTCGGCCACGGTCCCCTGCCCCGCTACGTCGCGCATCTCGCTGGTGTGGTTCGCCGACACGTACACGCCGAAGAGCGCGTGCATCAGGGCCAGGCGTGCGTTGAGCTGGTGCTGCGGCACGTACGGCAGCGCGTCGCCCTCCTCGACCTCACCCAGCTGCGGGTTCACCGAGGTGAAGCCGGCCTGGAACTCGCTGAGCGTCAGCGTGTAGTTCAGCGCCAGCTCGAGCGTGAAGTTGCCGGGCACGGCGACCTTCTGCGAGGCGGTCACCTCGGCGCCATAGACGAAGACCTCGCCCGCGTTGAGCTGCTTGTTCAGGTCGCCCGCGTCGCAACCCGTCGAGAAGGTGCACTCCGAGGTCAGGTTCTCGTAGTCGTTGAAGAAGCCGACCAGCTCGGCCTTCGTCTTCCCCGCGGCGAAGCGCATCCCCGCCTCGTAGTTGGTGCTCGTCTCCGGATCGACCTCCTCGGGCTGGCCGGGCGCGACCGCGCTGAAGCCGCGGTGGACGCCGGCGAGCAACCCCAGCGACTCGACGGCCTGCCAATAGACGCCCACTCCGGGCACGACCACCAGGTCATCCGCTTCGGCTTCCGGGTCGTCGCCTTGTCGGTCGAGGTGGCTCGTGCGGATGAGCTCCAGGCGCACGCCCGGGGTGAAGTAGAGGCCCTTGAACGGGGCGTACTCGTCGACGAGGTGTGCGGCGACCGCCATCGCGCGCCCCCGGTTGCGGCCGGTCAAGTCGGGCTCCGGGTCGTCCGGGCTCTCCGGCACGAGCACCCCCGAGCGCATCTGGAAGCCCCCCTCCGTATGCGTCCGCTCGATCTCGTCCTGATGCAGCCGCAGCCCGGCGCGCAGCTCGTTGAACCAGGTCTTCCCGTCGTAGCTCCACTTCGCGCCGAGCTGGACCCCTTGCGACACGTAGTCGCGCAGGTTGGTGCCGACGCGGAGCGACTCCTCGGCCACCCCCGGTGTGCTGTCCTCCTCGCCACGCAGGATCGCGAAGAAGACGGCGGAGCGACCTGAGGTGGGGTTGCGCAGCACGTCGGCGATGCTGGCGCCGCCGAAGCGGTTGAGCTTGCGCCAGCCGCGCTCGAAGTCGTGGCGGTAGAGGGTCAGCTCGAGGTCGAGGTCGTCTCCGTGGTCGACCACATAGCGCAGGACCACCTGGGTCCGGTCCCACTCCATCTGGCCCAGCTGGCTCGCCGCGTAGCGCCGGTAGGGGTCGTCCTCGAAGTCGGCGTCGCTCAGCCCCAGGTACGTCTCGTTCGAGACCTCGTCGGCATAGCCGAGCTTGACGCCGACGCGGTGGCGCGTGTCGCCCGTGCGGAGCCGGTACCGCAGCTTGAGCATGAACTCATTCTTGTCGAACCCGGTGTCTCCGCCCCCGTCGATCTGTTTGAACCCGTCACTCTGCAAGTGCACGGCCTCGGCGAGCACACCGAAGTCACCGAGGCTCTGCCCATACCAGGCGTGGACCTTCCCGGTTCGGTGCTGACCCCCCGCGAGGTCGACGAAGCCGGCGTGCCCGTCGTCCGGGACGGGGCGGGTGACCATGTTGATCGCACCGCCGATGGTGTTCGGGCCGTACTCGACGGACGCCGGGCCCTTGAAGACCTCGACGGCCACCATGCGCGTGGTCTGTGGGAAGTAATACGCCGCCGGAGCCGCGTACGGTGCGGGCGCGAGCAGGATCCCATCCTCCATCAGCGTGATCTTCGCGCTCCGCTCCGAGCTCGCGCCACGCAGCCCGATGTTGGGGCGCAAGCCAAAGCCCTCCTCGTCGCGGACGTACACGCCGGTCATCTGTTGCAGCACGCGATGGATGTCGTCGTACTCGTAGGTCTCGAGGTCCGTCTCGTCCACGGCCTGCGCGGCCCCTGGCGATCGGGCGCGCTCGTGGGCGGTGCCGAAGACCTTCACGCCCTCATCCTCGTCGTCGGGCTCCGGCTCCGCCGCGGTTTGTGCGAAAGCGACGGTCGTCAGGGCGAGCAGGCAGGAGAGAGATCTCATCGTGAGGCACGCAAGGGCGGGTCGTCGGGGCGCGGACGGATCCATGAGATATCACCAGGCTCCGGGTGAGGTCGACCGTCGGGTCGAGCAGATATGAGGGGCCCGCTCCGTTGAGCGAGGCCAGCGCGTCGGCGCGTACTTCCGGGCGTACACCGCGGCGGGTCAGGTCCGCTGCGACGTGGTGCGCCATCTGGACGACCAGCGCAGGCCGCGCGGACATCTCGCTGAGCTGGCGCCACTCGAGATAGCGCTTGGGGTTGACCTCGACCTCGCGGCCGGTGTCGGGCCAGCGCACGCGGAACGTCACACTGCCGCTCTTCTCGCGCACCATCACCTTCCACGACCAGCGCATCCCCAGGTCGTTCCACAACACGTCACCAGGCTCGGCGTAGTGTCGCAGCGGCATCACCACATGGAAGGTGCACCACGCGGTCAACGCCACCAGCAGCCAGCGCGCGACCGGGCGCGGCGCAGGCATCAGGACCGGCGTGCGGCGGAGCAGCCGGCGCGGCCAGTCAGGGGCGAAGAAGAGGGTGGTCGCGGAGACCATGATGAGCGGGAACATGCCGATGTCGAACAGCACCGCGGTCAGCCCATGGAAGACCAGCACGAGCAGGTACGCGGCCGTCCGCGTGCGCGGAAGGCTGAGCCACAGCACGATCGTGAGGTCGTAGAGGAAGCCGCCCCAGCTCATCACCCACGGCGCGAGCGGGTGGGCGAAGAGCGGGCCGAGCAGCGGGGTATCGCTCCGCGCGGCGAGCCAGATGCCGAGCGGCTGCGCGTGCAGGAGCCAGTCGGGGGTGAACTTCGCGAACGCCGCGAAGACATAGACCAGCCCGACCTGGAAACGCAGCAGGTAGATGGTCCACGCGGGCACGGTCTCGCGCCGCACCGCCGGGTTGCGCCAAGCGTCGACCGAGAGCGTCGCGCTGATGGGCAGGCAGGCCATCAGCCCCGTGAGCAGGACCACGAGGTAGTAGTGATTGAGGTAATTGGTCGCGTCCATGAGCTGGACGAAGGCGAACCCGACGCAGAAGAGGGCGGAGGCGGTGCGTGCGAAGAAGCCGAGCAGCATGCACAGCGCCAGCAACGTGAGCCCGGCCAAGAGCGCGTAGAGCACGGCCGCGTCCGGGACCGGGACCCACTCGAAGCCGGGGTACTTGAAGAAGAAGGTGGGCCGAATGAGCAGCTCTTCGACCCAGCCGCTCGCCATGGTGCGAACGACGCCGATGAGCAGCACGGCCGAGAAGAGGACGCGGAACGCAGCCAGGCCGGTCGCGTCGACCTCGCGAGACAGGCGCATCAGTCGGCGTCCGAGGCGCCCTCATCGGGCAGCGTGAGGTTGAGCGTGGTCACGAGCTGAGTCTTCAGAAGGTCCGTGAGGCGCTTGATCCCGTCGTACGCGGCCCGAACCTGAGCGGGACGCGACGCGACCGCCTCTGCCAGCGGCCCCTCGACCGCCGCGACCGCCGCGTCCGCTGCGTCGAGCGCTGCAACGAGCGAATCCGCGAGTTCATCCGCACCCAGCACACGTACCAGCCGCTCGAATCCAGGCGCACCGATGATCAGGCGCGCGCCGCGCAGGTTTGCCGCGATGTTGGCGAGCGCGTTGCCCGACAACACCGACTCGATCTTGTCGGGGCAATGCTCCGACGCACACTCCGGCGAGATGCCCCCGGGATCGCGAGCTTCGCGTCCTTGGTCTGAAGGTCGAGATAGAAGAGCGCCGCAAAGACCTCGTCTCGCGCGGCGCGTTGACTACCGTACGCGCTCGCGTCCACGAGACTCGGCCGGAACGCACCCCACGCGTCTATCAGACGAGTCACGTCGACGCTCAGCCGCGCCACGACGTGAGCCGCATAGAGATCGCGACGCAGCTCCAGCTCAGCTTGGATGCCAGCCCAACGACCATCTGCGACGATCTCTATCTGCGGCGCGCAGCGACTCTCGGCCCCTCGATAGAAGAGCAGATCCTCCAGCGCGTCGAGGCCGCGCACGTTCACAAGCTCGCTGCCGAGCGCTCGCTCTTCTGGGGCAACGTCGAAATTGCCTTCGACGAGTTCCTGATCGATGCGGCAACGATTCGTACTGGGCCAGGAGTAGATCTCGTCACGCAGGCCCGCCCCGCCGGTTCGGGTGCTGGCGACACCGAGCGAACCAATCTGCATGACCTCGAGCTCCTGCCAGAGCGTCATTGCCTCGCGCCACGCGTTCCGAGCACCGTCCAGGCGACCGGGGTCGCCGGGGTTGTCGTTGACGGCGGCGTACAGCGCCAGACCCACGTTGGCCACGGCGCGGCGAAAGAGCAGGAGGCGAGCCTGCACAGTGTTGGCGACGAACTCCGGGAATGCCGCCTCGCCTGGGATGTGCCCCGCGTCTTCCGGAGTCGTATCGTCGTCGCAGCCGAGTACGAGGAGCGCCGCGAGCAGCAGCGCGAGTCTCATGTCACCAGCCGCCCTGTCCGTGCTCGTCGCCGAGGTTGGCCGGGTCGAAGCCGTAGGCGGTGGCGAGCAGGGTGCGGGCGGTGAGCAGCGCCTCGGCGTACGCGTCGAATCCGTCGGACCCGGGCAGCGCCGGGGCCTGCCCCAGCAGCGTGTGCAACGTCGCGAAGTCGTCGGCGCTCAACGGGGACATCCGATTGAACTGCAGGCTCAACGCGAAGCCCTTCAGCTCCGACCAGTGCTTCGCGTGGTCGTAGAAGTCGTAGTCGTCGCTGGCGCCCATGTCCTGCAGCACGTCGTTGACGTAGTGCACGCAGGTCGAGGCGATCGCGCGCTCCCAGTTCCAGAGCACGTCGTCGCGCGCCGTGCGCAGCGCCGTCAACTCGTCGTCGTCGAGCGGTCCAGCGGCCTCGGCGATGATCGTGCGCCCACGCAGGAAGGCGTTCCACGCGCCGCCGGTGTAGTCGGTGGCGACCACCGCGCCGCGGTCGCGCTTGGCGGCGTTGACCGAGTGACCCCAATTGAACTCGGAAGCCAGGTCGATCTCTGCGTCGCCGTCGCTGTCGTGGTAGCCGCTGCTCCAGCCGTCGCGGCCGTCCTTACCGGCGATCTCGTCGTCGGTGTAGTGGCCATAGTCGCGGGCCGCGCCGAAGTAGCCGAAGCCTTCGTCCCATGCGTGCTCGAGCTTGGTGTAAGGCTTGTCACCGTCGCGCTCCACATTGTCGGAGAGCAGGCCCGCGTCCTCGGTGTCGTCATCGAGGTAGTCGTCGGCGGCCTGCGAATACGCGATGGCACCGAGCAGGAACTTCTGCAGCAGCTGCTGGATGTCCGTCCCCTCGGCGGTGACGTGGACCTTCGCGATCGGTGCGCCGGAGGGGTCGGTCGCCATCTCGCCGTTGGCGCGGGCCACTGCCAGCTCGTCGAGCTGGTCGATCCAGCAGAGCACGAGGTCGGTGGGGCTCACGACATGGTCCGCGGACCAGCCCGTGAGGCCGCCGTCGTTCCACGTGATGTGCTGCCCGACCGCGTCGTTCCCGGCGAGCTTGCCGCGCAGATTCTTCGACGAGACCGCTCCGTAGGTGGCCTGATGAACCGGTGGCGTGGTCGACACCGAATGCTCGAGGTCGCCGCCCACCTCACCGTCGAAGTCGAAGTAGAACAGCAGCCGGTCGCGGACCTCGCCGGCCGCGGGCACCATCGTGCCGTCGTCGATCACAGCCGTCAGCGCGCCGATCTCGTGCTTCAGGTCGCCGATCAGCAGGTGACGATGGATCTGGCCGGTGTAGGAGACGCTGCTCTGCCCCTCGTCGAAGCGGCTCTGAAAAGCGTAGAGCGCATCTTCGGAGACGCCTTCACCCGGCGCCGCAGTCGTCGTCTCATCGTCGTCGCAGCCTGCGAAGAGGAGCCCGAACGCCCCCAGAAGAAGTAGGTGCCGCATCAACTGGTCCTCGAATTGCTGATATTGAAAAACATTATCATTTGCAGTTTGGTTTTAGCGACCTCGAGGTGGCCTTGTCAACTCAAGTCGTCAAGGCGACCCGAGGTGGTACCGTGCGGGCCGCCACAGGGACGGGAGGAGGAGCGGTGATTCCGCGCAGCATCTTCAGCGAAGAACACGAGATGTACCGAGACGTCGTACGGCGATTCGTGAAGGCCGAGATGTCACCGAACCAGGCCGCCTGGGAGAAGGCCGGGTGCGTGCCACGCGACATCTGGCTGAAGTCGGGGGCCGCCGGTCTGCTCTGCCCGAGCGCCCCGGAGGCTTACGGCGGCGCGGGTGGAGACTTCCTCTTCAACGTCGTCGTCGACGAAGAGATGATGCGCGCCGGCGCCTCCGGACCCGGCTTCTCGCTGCACAACGACATCACGTACCCGTACCTCGAGCACCACGGGACCGAGGCGCAGAAGGAGCGCTGGATCCCGCGCATGGTGAGCGGCGAGACCATCACGGCCATCGCGATGAGCGAGCCCGACGCCGGCAGCGACCTGCAGGGCGTCAAGACCACGGCCGTGCGCGACGGCGACCACTACGTCATCAACGGCTCGAAGACGTTCATCACCAACGGCCAGCTCTGCGACTTGGTGGTCGTCGTGGCCAAGACGGACCCGACCACCGGCGCGCATGGCATCTCGCTCTTCCTGGTCGAGGCGGATCGCCCGGGGTTCGTGCGCGGCCGCACGAGCTGGCCGGCGGCGTGCCGTCACCCGGCGCGATGGACCTCGTTCGCCGCGCCTCGAGCGACGCGGCCTGCGCCCTCATCCACCGGTGGTCGCTGCCGCACGGCTACGCCCGCTTCGCGCGCGCGTTCCAGAACCCCATGACCGAGGGAGCTCCAGCGAGCAGGCGCGCGGCCGTCGCCGCCCGCTTCGCCGCGAAAGTCGTGGCCGACGTGCTCGAGCTCAACCCCTTCGACCTCGACTTCTCGCTCACGGCGACGATGAGAGCGGAGCTCGGAACCATCGACCCCGCCTTGCTGGCGCGCTTCACCCGCCGTGCAGCTGCGGTGGCTCGCGAGTCGCTCGGCGCCGGTTAGGAGGCCGGCCGGCCTCCTTAGGAGCTTCCCCACAAATCCGGAAACCGTAGGAGTGGCGGGCGTTTCGCGCAGTTGTGGCGGCCTCTCAGATTGCATCTGGACGCGACAATGGTGAGCTGAAGGCCTCGGGCAAGGGGGCCGGGGACGAACCTGTGCGGT
>PVBE010227833.1_pt1 | contig 10353 bp, 3 predicted proteins | sample 1631181 | NCBI WGS metagenome assembly PVBE01 (sample SAMN08397723, study PRJNA350692) | Marine metagenome, whole genome shotgun sequencing project. | isolation source: water | place: Pacific Ocean | collected 2012-04 | reverse complement strand
CTGTCTGGTGAGCTCTGTAAGGTCCGTTCCCCTCAGCGGTCCGTTTGAAACTACGCTTGTTCCCACGTCGAGATCCGCCAACTCCCAGCTTTCGCCTATAGGCGTCTCGGGCGGCAGTTGTCGGTCAAAGAGCCTCTCAAGGCTTCGTCCGCCCCATATCTTTTCGATGTAGATAGGCGTGAACTTATAAGGATATATTTCCAACGCACTCATATCAGTGTTCCTCTGGCAAGCCGCATGCACCGAACATCGGCGTTTGTTGGGCCAATGGGCAAGATAATACCTCAAAGAGGCGAGGCATTACATTGCAAAGTTAACGCAATATGCGTCAGGTGGGTTCGTTTGTACGATAACCGCGATCGTAGATCGTAACTGGTAATGGACCGACGGGCGAGTGGGCCAAAAAATGGCGCCGCCTAGCGGCTGTTCTGCTCACGCTGCATCACTGCAAGATGACCAAAACAAGCCGCCTGGCGGCCAAGTCGTTCGCTCCTCCAAAAGCGAGGAGACTTCTACGCCAGCCCCTCAGCCGACGCAGCCTATACGGCAAAGAGCGATGAGCTTCAACCGGCCGGACAAGACGCATCCTAAACCGATCATCTACATTTTATCCAATCTCGCGAATATGTCAAAGGTAATGCCCGGAAAATAGGTATTTTACCCCAAATTCTCTGAAAATCGCCACCCTCTGACCGCCCCACCCCCCTGTATATGGCAGCCGTATCTGCGACAAAGAGGCATAAACGACGTTAGATATTGAGCACTAGAGCTTTTTGTCGGTCATCTGTGTATGGCTTCATGTATTTGACGCGGCCAGATGAGTTTTGCCTTGAATACTCGACTTAGTCGGGCCGTCCATTTACTAGCAAACTCATGATAGATTACTTCTTTGCGGGTATCACTGCCGGAGTTGGAAGTGATTTGGCGAGTTTTTTCCAGTCGGGCGAGCCGTATACTCCGGCCTGGGCGTAGTCGAACGGTTTAAAACCAACCGCAGTAGCGGCTGACGCGTCTTTGCGGAGATGGAAGTCAAACTTGCTCGGGTCAACGAATTGCGGATCAGCGATTACTGACCCGGCGTCGTGTCCTTTGGCCTGCCAGGCTTTCATATCCATACCGGCGAAAGTGACCGGCTTGCCGGCGCAGTTGAAGTAGAGATTGTTTGACATCTTCACATTGAGCTTCGTCCAGGGTCCGTGCAGCAGCTTCGGCGTGCGGTAGAAGATAATGTTGTTCTTCAGCGTAAACGACAGATGCTTCTCGACGCGCGTGGCCCGGATCTGGCAAAGTTCTGAAAACGCCAGGATGTTGTTCCGGATCACATTCTCCCGGCCGTAATGCTGGTGGAACGATCCGTCCTTTACGTTGTAGACGAGATTGTTGGCCATCTCGATGCCCGTGCTGCCTTCGTCGGTGTAGAGGCCCCATCCGCCGTAGGAATAGGACCAGACGTCGTGTATGCGGTTATTGTTGACTGTTGTGCCCTGGCTTGGTCCGAGGGTGTAGACTCCGCCCATGTCGCTGAGCACGCCGTATCCGATATGGTGAATGTGATTGAAGTCGATCTTGTTGCGTTTGGCCAGCGACTCGGCGTAGCCCCAGCGCCATCCTACTGATATCCCGGTGTAATAGAGTCGCCCGATATCGTTGTGCGTTACCGTGTTGTCTCCGCTCTGCCCGATCCATACGCCGACGGCACATGGGAAAATATGCCCCGTCGAGTGAATAATGTTGTTGTCGACGGTGATGTGACTCGTTCGTTCGGCGGGTTTTTTTGCGATTTTCGTTTCGCCGATTCGAATGCCGCCGGCGCCCAGATCGTGGATGAATGTGCGGCGAATGGATGAATTCTTGCACCCCTTGCGGAACCAGACGGCGTACGTGCCGATATGGGCTATTTCGCAATCTTCGATCGTTATGTTATGGGCGCCGTCTGCGAGCACTACCGCATCGATAGGCGAGGCGGCCTGGGAGGCTTCAAAACCGCCCTCGGGCGTGAGATACTGCGCGTGGTGGAACGTAAGGCCCTTGATTGTTACGTGTTTTACAAACTTCCTCGCCGCCGGATCGCCTGCGATTACAATGAACTTATCGAGCAATGGAGCGATTACCTCGGCTTTGGTCATGTCCTGGCCCTTTAGCGGTTTGTACGCCAACACACACTCGTCGCTCAGGTGTCCCGCCACAAACTTGGGGCCGGAGCAGAACCACTCGCCTGGTGCGTCCAGGGCCCCGATGAAGTTCTCAAGGTGGAAGCGAGTGCCTTTTCGCCACTTGTTCCAGGGTTTCATCCGCTTACCCACGGTGACGATCGACGACGATTTGATGTCGATTGACCCGACAAACCGTCGCGTATTGTCCCACTTGTGGAAGACCATCAGGTTCACGGCGCGCAATTCCGCGGGCTTCATGCCGGCTAGCGGTTTGATGTCTTCGGGGCGGAGTTTCACCGTTTGGCGATGAGTGACGCCTGCTTTACCGTTCTTCAGGGGCTCTTCCTTGACTTCCAGGAACGACATCCAGGCCGAGCCGTTGGGCGTTTTGGCTCGCGTCGCCCGCTTACCGTCAACAAACAGTTGCTCCATCAGCGTCATGTAGGTCCCAACCTTTATCCGCCATATCCCGTCATCACCGCGTTTGAAACCTGTGAGCTTCACCCCACCGGAGAATACCGGCTTGGCGCCGTCGGCGGCGCGGTAGACTATCGGGCATTTTTCAGTCCCGCTGTCCAGAGGCTTGAGTACGAGCGTTCCTTTCCGCATCTCGTACCGCCCCGCCGCTACTATAATCGTAGCCGGTGACGCCAGGAGCCCGTCGGGGCTGGTCTGCTTGAGTTTACGTACAGCGTCCCGGGCCGCGACTAGTGACGCCAGGGGTCCGTCGGTTTTGCGGTCGTTCGCCTTTTGGAGGCGTCCGGACCATTTGTCATTACCGTTCGGACTGACGTATATTGTAGTCGCCGCGGCCCGGGACGCACCGAGCAGCAAAATTAGCACCAGCAGCGAAAATCGCAACGCAGGAATAGATCGAACGCTTGGGACCGCTACTGGTATGTTCATTTGTGCTTACTTAGCCTCGCAAATCACTCGGAAACCTACACTGTAAACCTTCTGGTGCGACTGGTAAGGCAGCCGGAACGCCGACGTGCCGCGTTTGGCCCGATCGTGCCATGAACCGCCGCGAACGACTTTGGCGCCGCCGGTGTTGAACGTCGAACTGGTCCACTCGGCCACGTTGCCGTGCATGTCCTTCAGGCCCCATGCGTTGGCGCCGTATGCCCCGACGTTGGTGACGATCTTCTGTCCGTCGTTGAAGGTCTTGTCAGTGATGAACGGGGTAAGACGTCCTCTGCCGGTTCCCAGGCTCTTGGCCGCGGTCGCATCGGCGAAGTTGGCGAACTTGCCGTAGTCGCTGTCTACGGCGCCGAAGGACATCGCGGTGTCCGTGCCGGCACGGCAGGCCCATTCCCACTGTGCTTCGCTCGGCAGGGAGATGGCTTTACCGGTCTTCTTGCTGAGCCATGCGCAGAACGCGTTGGCTTCTTCCCAGCTGATGCGGATGACGGGCTGGTTGGGACCGTTTGCCGGGAAGCCGGGAGTGCTCTGGTCCTTGCCGGCTCCGTCGATGAACCTGCTGTCGTGATCGGCATTGAAGGCTGCATACTGCTGGTTGGTCACTTCAAGGGTTCCGATCCAGAACGGCTTGGCGATCTTGACTGCTGCGACATTTCGCTCATCGGTCGAGCTTGTCGCGTCACCCATTACAAACTTGCCGGCCGGGATGAGACGCATTTCCATCTTCACGCCATCAGCTACTTCGATAGTCTGGGTGGTTTCTTTGCCAGCCGCGGTTTGCTTGGCTGCTGCGGCTTTGGCGTCGAAGGGCCAATCGGTAACGCTCGGTACGGTAATCTTCGGCAGCGTAAGCTTGGCCGGCGCTACGAACTTGACATCCGTCGGGGGCGGGTCGCCCATGAATTCCGGATCGATGTTAACGTATGCGTATAGCTTCTGGAGTTCGCGGTATCGTTTGGAGATATTGGCGATCTTCTTCTCGCCGCGCGACTCGGTCCACGAGGCGTGGTAAGGAATGTTCAGATCGATCCATGTGCGAATTCGCTCCATGTCGGCCGGGGCGAGTTTGACGTTGTTGTGACCCTTGGTGAGCATCTGGACCAGTTCGCTGGTCGAAGAGTGATACTCCATCGGGCGGAACATGTGGTAGTCGCTCTCGGGGCCCGGGCGGCGGCAGTAAAGCTGCAGTGTATCGTATCCGCCTCGCTTGGCCATAAAGCTCGGGGCCTTCTTGTTCGTACCGTCATGGCAACCGCCGCAGTACTTCTCGATCACGGGCTGCACTTCGCGGCGATATCCGAATCCGCGAGCAGGACCGTTCCACGGCGTGATCTTCGCCGGGGGCTTCAGGCCGGCCATCGTGCGCGTCGGCGACGGGGCTTCCTTGGAAGTCTCGTGACATCCGACGCAGGACAGCGCCTCTCCGGGCATCGCGGTCAGCCAGCTTCGCATAAGCTGCAGCGAGGCTCCGTTTTCGTCCAGCGGTTGCAGCGAGATCGGCGTGTTGGCAGGTACGCGGAACATCGCCGAACCGTCGGCATGGACCGGGACCGTACCGAGTATTCGCTTGGCGTCCCATCCGCTCTCGGTGCCGAAGCATGTGTGTCCGCCTACGCCGCGATAACCATAGGTGTAGGTGAACACCCGCATCCTTTTTACGGTACCCTTGGGAACGCCCTTGAGGCCGGGACCGTTGTAAACGCTCTGGACATAGAGAATTGCGTCTTTCATGTCGGGATTGAGCTTGCTGGGGACCACAGGCGGCGCCTTTGTCGCTCGCAGCGGCAGCGGTTCGACAAGTGAACTGCCGGGAATCGACTTGATCAGCAGCATGTTGTCCCACACGTCCACCAGGAAGATTCCCCAGTCTCTGTTGCCGCGAGTGATCGGCCGGGCCGCGAAGTAGTACTTCTCGTTCAGCGGCAGCGGGTGGATGAACAGGGGCCAGCTGCCATTGACAAGCTGGTCGCGGATGATCGGCTTTACTTCCTTGCCGTAGTCGCTGATCCGCTGGACGACGCCCTTGGCTTCGTGAGTGCCCTTGGCGGTGTCGAAGATGACCATCTCGCCGAGTCTGGCGATACCGTGGTGCCCGCCGACGATTCCGACGAACTTAGTCGCGGTGCCCGGTACGGGTCGGGCGAAGAACAGCGAGTTGGGCCAGTACGAGTTGCTTCCGTAGTATGCAACCTGGTTGGTTCCGTCTGGGTTCATCGACATCATCACTCGCGTGAAGTAGTGCGGCGAGTCGGTGTATTCCCAGCGGAGGTACATGACGCGTCCGTTAGGCATGAGCGTCGGGCACCAGTCGTGGTCCTGCTCGAAGCAGAGCATTCGTGTCTTCTTGGTCGTCGGATTGTACAGGGCCATGTTGGCTACGTGCGATTTGCCGCCGATGCACGGTACGCCCTGCATGTTGGCGGTCGACGTGTACATCACGTTTCCGTCCGGCAGGTAGCACGGATCGTAGCTGCTTACGTCCGCGTGGTCCGACGGGGTGACCTGCTTGAGGTTCTTGCCATCGACGCCGACCTCAAAAATCTGCCAGTGCTTGCCGTCCTTCGGCATCGAAAAGAGCATCTTCGTGCCGTCAAAGTGCAGGTCCACGTCGCCGACAAATGCAGTGCCTTCGGGCTTGAAGATCGTGGTGATCTTGCCTTCGGGGCTGACAGGCGAAAGAACGGCGATCTCGTTTGTGTGTCCGTTGGTCCTTATGGCGGTATTGCTCAACCAGTTGTTGACCAGGAACTTGTTCTTGGAGTCACGTTTGATCAGCAGCAGCTTGTCAAAGTCGAGCACGGGATTGGCAAGCAGCGCTTCGTAAGCCAGCGCCTTCAACTTCGCCGCGTCGGGCGACGCCTTGAGTTTCGTCAGTCTCGCCAGGAACGCCGGGCCTTTGGAGTACTTCGTCGGATAGGTCTTCGACAGGTCTACGATCGCCCTTTCGAGCGATTCAACGCTGATGTCGACCTTGCTGCTCTTTGGCGGAGCTTTCTTCTTTCTGCGTGCCGCAGCGGCCGGGGGCGCCAGCAGCGCCACAAGCAGAAGGACGGTCAAAACGGTTGTGAAACGTCTGAAGTACTTTGCTGTCATTGCATTGATTCCATGCTAGGGTTAATGGTTCGTCACCCGCCAGGCGCATAAATCTCACCGCGGTAGTAGAGATAACGCTAAAGAAAGTCGCTTATTTCTTCGAGTAAGCCTATTTGGCCTCGATGACAACGCGGAAGCCGACGTTGTAAACCTTCTGGTGGGCCTGGTAGCCCAGGCGGTATGACGACGTCGATCGCTTGGCCCGATCGTGCCACGAGCCGCCGCGGATGACCTTGGAGCCGGATGCTTCGATCTTGTTTCGCCCGTCGGCGTCATTGTACGGATACGCCTTGAACGCAGAAGCGGTCCACTCGGCCACGTTTCCGTGCATGTCCTTCAGGCCCCATGCGTTGGCTTGGAACTTGCCGACTTCGCATACGATGATCTGGCCGTCGGAGAATGTCTTGTCGGCGACGAACGGGGTAATGTTGCCGCCGCCAAGGCCCTGCTTCTTCGCCGCGGCCTGGTCGGCGAAGTTGGCGAATTTGCTGAAATCGCCGTCTGCGGCGCCGAACGACATCGCACTGTTCGTGCCTGCGCGACAGGCCCATTCCCACTGGGCTTCGGTCGGCAGAGAGGCCTTAACGTCGGCGGTCTTGCTCAGCCAGGCGCAGAACGCATTGGCTTCGGCCCAACTTATGCGGATGACCGGCTGGGTGGGCTTGTTGGCCGGAAGACCTGCGTCGCCGTGGTCCTTGCCGGCCTTGTCGATGTAGCGGGAGTCGTGTTTGGCGTCGAACGCGGCGTACTGAGCATTGGTCACTTCAACTGTTCCGATCCAGTACGGTTTGGCGATCCTGACTGCGGCGACCTGCCGTTCATCGATGTCGCCGGTAGCTTCGCCCATGACGAACGAACCTGCGGGAATACGCTTCAGTTCCATCGTCAGGCCGTCGGCCAATTCGATGGTCTTCGTCGTCTCGACTCCGGCGGCGGTCTGCCTGGCTGCTGCGGTCTTGGCGTCGAAGGGCCATCCGGAAACCTGCGGGACAGTGATCTTCGGCAGGACGAGCTTCGTCGGTATGATCGGCTTGACCGGTTCCGGCGGAGCAGCGCCCATGAACTCCGGATCGGCGTCTACGAAGGCGTACTGCTTGGCCAGTTCGCGATATCGCTTGGAGATTCCTTCGACTCGTTTCGTACCGCGTACTTCCGTCCACGAGGCGTGGTAAGGGATGTTCAGATCGTGCCATGTCTGCAGGCGGTTCATCGCCGCGACGGGCAGTTTGACATTATTGTGTCCCTTGCGGAGCATCTGCATCAGTTCGCTGGTCGATGAGTGGTATTCCATCGGCTGGAACAGGTGGTAGTCGCTCTCGGGCCCGGGTCTGCGGACGTAAAGCTGCAGGAACTTGTAGCCTTCGGAGAACTTGCTGTTTCGCGTGGCGAAGTCCGGGGCCTTCTTCTTACCGTCATGGCATCCGACGCAGTACTTGTCGAGCACGGGCTGGACTTCACGCCTGAATCCGAATCCGCGCGCCGGACCGTTCCATGGGGTGATCTTCTTGGGAGGCTTGCGACCTGCCATCGTGATCACCGGCGAGGGCGCTTCTCTTGACGATTCGTGGCAACCGACGCACGACAGCGCCTCGCCGGGCATCGCGGTCAGCCAACTCTGCATCAACTGCAGCGCAGCACCGTTTTCGTCCAGCGGTTGGAGTGATATGGGCGTGTTGGCCGGTACGCGGAACATCGCCGAACCGTCGGCCTCGACAGGAACCGTGCCGAGTATTCGCTTGGCGTCCCAGCCGGACTCGATACCGAACTGCGAGTGGCCGCCCATACCGCGGTAACCGTAAGTGTAGGTGAACACACGCATATTCTTGACGGTGCCTCTGGGTACGCCCTTGAGCCCAGGTCCGTTGTAAACGCTCTGGACGTACAGGACTGCGTCTTTCATGTCCGGATTGAGCTTGCTGGGGATGACAGGCGGCGCCTTTGTCGCTTTCAGCGGGACCGGTTCGACCAGCGACTCGCCGGGCAACGCCTTGATCAGCAGCATGTTGTCCCATACGTCGACCAGGAAGATTCCCCAGTCCTTGCTGCCGCGCGTGATCGGGCGTGAGGCGAAGTAGTACTTCTCGTCAAGCGGGAACGGATGGATGAACAGCGGCCAGCTTCCGTTGACCAGTCCGTCGCGAATGATCGGCTCGACAGGCTTACCGTAGTCGGATATGCGCTGAACCACGCCGTCGGCCTCGTGGGTGCCCTTGGCGGTGTCGAAGACAATCATCTCGCCCATGCGCGGGATGCCGTGATGACCGCCGACGATTCCGACGAACTTCGACGAACTGCCCGGGATCGGACGCGCAAAGAACAGCGAGTTGGGCCAATACGAATTACTACCGTAATAGCTCAACTGGTTCGTTCCGTCTGGGTTCATCGTCATCATGATCCGCGTGAAGTAGTGTGCGGTGTCGGGGTATTCCCAGCGAAGGTACATGATCCGCCCATTGGGCATGATTGTCGGGCACCAGTTATGATCCTGCTCGAAGGCGAGCATCCGCGTCTTCTTGGTAGTAGGGTTGTACAGCGACATGTTGGCTACATGGGACCCGCCGCCGATGCACGGTACGCCCTGCATGTTGGCGGTCGAGGTGTACATCACGTTGCCATCCGGCAGGTAGCAGGGATCGTAGCTGCTAACGTCCTTGTGCTCGGCCGGAGTTACCTGCTTGAGGTTCTTCCCGTCGACGCCGACTTCGAATATCTGCCAGTCCTTGCCTTCGTGAGGCATCGAGAAGAGCATTTTGGTCCCGTCGAAGTGCAGGTCGACATCGCCTACGAATTCGCTCTTTTCAGGCTTGTAGATCGTTCTGATTTCGCCGGCCGGGCTGATCGGAGACAGGACCGCGATTTCGTTGGTGTGTCCGGTCTTCCCGATGGCGGTATTGCTCAGCCAGTTGTTCACCAGGAACTTATTCTTCGAGTCGCGTTTGATCAGCAGAAGCTTGTTGAAGTCCAACACGGGATTGGCCAGCAACGCTTCGTAAGCCAACGCCTTGAGCTTCTCGGGATCGGGGGTTTCCTTGAGCTTCGTCAGGCGAGCCATGAACGCCGGACCCTTGGAGTATTTTGTCGGGTAGGTCTTCGACAGGTCGACGATCGCCCTTTCAAGCGATTCAACCGTGATGTCCGGGCCGCTGTGCTGGGGAGCACGCTTGCGTGATGAACGTTTGGCCCGAGCAACTTTGGTAATCTCCTGAACGCGGAAGTACAGGTGTGCGGCCCCGGTTCGGTTATAGACCTTGATCAGCAATTGGTTTTCGCCCTTGCTCAACGGTAGCTTGGCGGTATGAGGATCCGAACCGCGTTTGGCCCGGGCCAGCGGGAGCTTCTTTCCGTTCAGCCAGGCGACGCAAGCTTCGTCGGCCCCGAAACCGCCGGTCACACTGACGGCGGACTTAGCGGTTATCGTGCGATAGAAATAGCGACACCCCCCGCCCCCTATCTTCAATGCGTGTCTGGCGCCGTCCTTGAGATGGGGTATGCTCTTCCAGAGGGCTTTGCCCCCGGCGGTCTTGGCCTTCAGGTCGACATTCCGCTCGGCGAACTCGGCTTTAGCCAGTGTGCACTTCACTTCCAGACTCATGTACCACGGGCCAAGCTTGACCGACTTCTTGATTTGGGCGGCGCTTGCTTTAGTCGCGGCCGCGGCTGGAGAGGCGATCAGTAACGCCGTCAGCACGGTCAGCAGTATTGCGGTGTAGCGTTTACACGTCGAGAAGCGTTCAATGTTCATATCGTAGGTTCCTTGCTCCACTCCAGTTTGCGGTTGTACAAATTCGAACCGAAGATTATACGCCAATTATCGGCACAAATGAAAACTTATCTTCGTAAAGGAATCGCCCAATTCGACAATTCACTGGCCTCGGAGTGTGCGTTTGCCTAGACTGTCGCCACAAATGTTCCTGATACGATTTATTAGAATACTGCTGTCCCTGCCGTTCGTGTGGGTCGGGCTGCTGAGCGGCATGTTCCAGTTGCCGATATCAATACCGCTCTTGCAAGCGGCCTGGTGGATATCCGCAGACGGGCAGATGGCTGTTAACGCCTTGTCTACAATGGTTAAGCATGAGCGGACTGAAGAGGCCCTGGCTTGCGCCATGGTTTGGATGGAGAAGCAACCCAGCGCGGAATTGGCCGCTTACGCCGGTGTTCTCGCGACGATCACCCAGACGCCTGG
>PVBE011008895.1_pt1 | contig 10354 bp, 11 predicted proteins | sample 1631181 | NCBI WGS metagenome assembly PVBE01 (sample SAMN08397723, study PRJNA350692) | Marine metagenome, whole genome shotgun sequencing project. | isolation source: water | place: Pacific Ocean | collected 2012-04 | reverse complement strand
TCCTCACCCACAGGTATTATTGGAAGACGTCTTTGATCCAGAAGAAGTCCCATGAGCAAGAAAGGTGGCAGGAATTGTTCCATCAGACTTTTATTTGATATCTCCTGATGTTGTTAGAACGATTTCAAGAGATTTCCACTCGTTTACCGTCCAATGTCAAATTGCTAGCGGTTAGCAAGGGACATCCTGTTGAATCTATTTGTTCGTTGGCAGATATTGGTCAGGTTGATTTTGGTGAAAGTCGCCTTCAAGAAGCATTGCCTAAGTTGGAGGCTTTTGAAGAAACTAAAAATATTCGTTGGCATTTTATAGGTCGACTTCAATCAAACAAAGTACGCAGTATTGTGAGATCTTTTGATTTTATTCACTCCGTTGACTCGCTGGCTTTGGCCGAACGAATTTCAAGAATTTCCTTGGAGGAAAAACGTTGTCCACAAATAATGCTTCAAGTTAAATTTCGTGAGGACCCAACCAAAGCAGGATTTGCCCCAGACAAGTTAATAGAAGATTGGCCCAGATTATTGCGCTTAGAGCACATTAGGATTGTTGGCTTGATGACAATGGCACCTATTCGTCTCGACTTAAATGAGCGGAAAGGACTTTTTAGTGATTGTCGTGGTTTGGCAAATAAATTGAATTTAGCTGACTGTTCTATGGGCATGAGCAATGATTGGCAGCAAGCATTAGAAGCTGGCGCAACCTGGTTGAGGCTTGGTTCATCTTTGTTTGGTGAGCGCCCGAAACATATCAACAGTCCCACAGATATCACTAAAAGCGGTTAAAAACCTTGCCCCTACCTTCTTGGAACGTTATTTAAGGTAGAGGGTTTGGTTGTCTCCCTAAAAAAGACTCTCTTAACTCGGCTTGAAACCGATTTAAATCACGTTGTTCTTAGAGGATTGAACTGGTGTCGCTTATTTCCCGTCTTCGTGCTGTCGTTGCTGGTGACGACTACCTTGAAAGCGATTTTGATGAGCTTGACTACGAGACAGGGGATGAATTTGACCCTTCTGCTAAAGGCTCGAGAAATGTTGGAAGTGAATTGGCTCCCTTTGAACAGTCGGCTCCCTTTGACTTAGGGGATGGCTTTTCATCATCTAATGTCATTGGCATGCCAGGGATCTCTACAGGGAACTCTGAGGTCAATTTGATGGAACCAAGAAGTTTTGATGAAATGCCTAGAGCTATTCAAGCTTTACGTGAACGGAAGACTGTCATATTGAATTTGACAATGATGGAACCCGATCAGGCTCAAAGGGCAGTTGATTTTGTGGCTGGCGGCACTTTTGCAATTGACGGCCATCAGGAGCGAATAGGAGAAAGCATTTTTCTGTTTGCCCCTAGTTGTGTAACAGTGACAAACTCATTTCAGGAAGAAGCATCTCCTTCCACTGTTTTGAATAAGGATTCTGAAGTTGTTAGTAAGGAGACATCTCCTGCTCCTGCCCCTGAATGGGGTGAATCCATGGTTTCTGTGGTTTAACTTTTCTGTGCCTTGCTCTCTTGGAGTTATTGGTTTAGGCCGAATGGCCCAGGCAATCTTATTGCCGTTATTTGAGAAAGGAGAATTAAACCCCTCTGAAGTATTTGGAGTGGTTGGTCATCAGAAGAGTATTCAACAAGTAAAAGATCAGCTTCCTAGAGGGGTAAAGGTTTTTTCTGCTAATGACCCAATTTCAATTGAGGTTTGGGAAGCTCCAGTCACATTGTTAGCAGTAAAACCTCAGCAACTAGAAAAAGTTGAACAAGCTTGGTCTCAAATCAAGACGCCTGATTTTAGTTCTAGGCCACTGTTGATTTCCTTGTTGGCAGGAGTTCAATTGGAGCGTTTGGCTAACATTTTTTCTCGACATGTATGTGTGAGGGCAGTTCCGAATACACCAGTTTTGGTTCGTGCAGGACTAACTGGCTTGGCCTGTAGTGAAAACTTGGACAGTGATCAACAACTTTGGTTGAACAAAATTTTTGATCCTATTAGTGAAGTTTTGAACTTGCCGGAAGACCAGTTAGATGCTTTTTTGGCTTTGACTTCTTCTGGCCCAGCATATATAGCTCTTATGGCGGAAGCACTTGCTGATGGTGCTGTTGCCGCTGGGCTACCTAGATCACTGGCTCAGCATTTGGCATGCAGGACACTTTTCGGAACTTCTTTGCTATTGAAGGAGAAAGATTTACATCCAAGTCAATTAAAAGACATGGTTGCTTCTCCAGGTGGAACAACAATTACTGCTTTGCGTCATCTTGAGAAGGCAGGGATTCGTTCTGCGTTAATGGAAGCGGTTGTTGTAGCCGCGGAAAGGAGTCGAGAGTTGGCTGAGTTGTCTTAACAGGAGCCCCATCAAGAAGCTCGGCATATAGCTTTTCTAAAGCATCAATATTGCGTGGAAGCGTGTAGCGCTCTAAAACCCTAGAGCGTGCTCGCCGCCCTAGTTCAATAGTCAATACAGGCTGGTCCCTAAGTACTGGTAGGAGTGTGCGCAGCTGGGTTGTTACTCCTTGTGTGCTCAGAACTATGCCTGCGCCATCTTCCAAAACCTCTCCATCAGCACCAGCATCAGTTGCGACACAAGCTGTACCAGTAGCCATGGCTTCTAATAGGGATAACGAGAGTCCTTCCACGAGGCTCGGCAATACAAAAACCTCTGCACATTGGAGCAGGGCAATCTTGGTCTCTAAGTCCGATTCATACCCCCACCAGAGAACATCAACGTCATTTGCTGTTAGGGAGTTGTACTCCAGTGTTGATTTGAGTGGTCCATCTCCAACGATGACTAGACGACACCCCTTCGGATCTACTTGACGCCAAGCTCGTAATAGGGCTTCAACATTTTTTTCTGCAGCAATTCTACCCATGTATAGAAAAACTCTCTCTTCTCCTAGTCGACTATGAATGGCTTCTTGTTGGGGGGTTAAGGCATCTTTATTGGCTGGTGTCCAAACCTCTGTGTTAACTCCATTTGGTATTACAGCTAGCTTCTTTTCATTTACTCCTAGTTTGGCAAGTAATTCCGCTTGCATTTCTGAGAAGACGATTACTCTGTCGTAACGCGCTAATGAGGGTGCATATAACTGATAGGTCAACTGTTGGGTCCCTGCAGTCAGATTACGAATGCCTGCATCAAAAGCAGGATGAAAAGTTCCTACAAGAGGTACGCCAATTTGTTGGCAAAGTTCAGGGAGTCTGAAATCTAATGGGGAAAGAGTAAGGCTGGCGTGGACTAAGTCAGGCTTGAGTCTTTCAAGAGATTCCCTTAGTTCCCTTTGGGCTCTTGGAGAAGGAATTGTGTAGACCTGGGATTTGACCAGATATGGCAAACTGACCTCAGGATCATTAGCAAGGAAAGAAGTTTGGCTATCGCTTGGACTAATTGGATTGTCAAAGTGAATAAAACTTATTAGATGCCCTCTTTCTCTAAGCGCCTCTGTGGTGCTTAGTCCATAAGTAACATTCCCACAGAAGGGTGTTTTTTTGCCTAGCCAGGCGATGTGTGATCCTCGCCGCATTGAAGAGTGAAAAAAGTGGTTTTTGAAGTTACAAGTTTTTCCAAGGAAACTCTTGGATTGCTGCAATAAGGGACAGTGCAGCTAACAACCAAAGAATAGGGATTAGTCCATACCGACTTACCAAAGTACCAGCGAGCATTAGAGGAAGGCTAAGGGAAATGTTGATTAAGTTGTTTTGTAGACCAAAAACTTTTCCTCGCTGATTTTCTGGTGTGTCTTCTTGAAGAGTTGTTTGGGCTGGAATTGCGACCAGTGCAGCTCCAATTCCGAGTAGTCCACAAAGAATCAAAGTGAAGCTCAATGAGCCTCTAAAATGGCCTAGAAGTATCAGGCTCCAAGTGATAGAGGCAAGCCCAATGGCTGCAAGCTTTCTTCTGCTAAAAAAATGCCCTATTTGCGCTATCACTATTGCCCCTATCGCCATACCTACGCCACTGATCGCGAGCAATGTCCCAAACCTCGTAGGACCAAGGCCCTCTATAGATGAAGCAAGGCTAATGGTCAGGACATATAGAGCAGCAAGCAGGCTGTAAAGGATGACAAGGTTCAGCATCGCTCGCCGAATAGTTGGCCGTTCTTTAAGTACTTGGAAACCAATGATGATTTCTGACCAGATGCTTTTGTGGATGTTGGGCTTTGCTTCTTCTTTTAAATTGATTTGGCTCAGGCTCAAAGCAGCAAGCCCATAACACATAGGGAGCAAAGAAAATTCTCCTCCAGTCACTTGAATTTGAAGAAAAAACAGTTTTAGAAGTCGCAGTATTGGATCTCCAAGAGCAAAGCCAATTATTGTTGCGCCCATGCTTGTTGCTTGGTAGAGCGAATTTGCGGCTAATAAATGCTGCTTAGGGACTAATAGGGGAATAGTGGATTGTTCCGCCGGAGCAAAAAATTGGGTGAGGACAGATTCCAAAAAAGTCATCAAAACTAGTGCCCAATACCCCCAACTGATACCAAACCAGCTGGGCCCAGGTAGAAGGCATAAAGGCACTAATAGAACTAAAAGAGCTCTTAAGCCATTGGACGCAACCATTACACGCTTCTTTGGCCATCTATCTGCTCCTACCCCAGCCAATGTCCCTAAAATCATGGCTGGGATTGTATTCGCTACATAAATTCCAGTAGCTAAAAGTGTTATCTTTTGCGCACGGGTTTGAAAATCCATTCGCATGACAGCAGCTACACCTGCCAATGCTTCGTTGCTGTCAGGATTGTTGATTACCCAGTATTGGGCAATCAAGTAAACCATTAAAACTATGTAGAACTTATCGGCTAATTGAGAGAAAATCTGACCTATCCAGAGTTTGCGGAATTCATTCAAGTGAAGAACTGCTTGCAGGCCATTGACCTCATCGTTAGTTCTTCTCTTCAGTGAATTAGTGCTTTTTTTGTGAATGCCCAACTCGCTTTTTATGTTTTCATCATGATCGCTCATTTATTTAAGCCTTAATTCTTTAGGATCGATTCACGCAGCATCTTGAGAGCACTAATATTTTTTGGGAGATGATTCTCGATCCAGCATTCCACCACAGTTAAAAGTCTGAGCCAGACGTTTTGTGGTCCCATAAGCTCTCCATTACTGCGTTTTGGAAGATTTGGCTGAAGGAGTCTTTGGAGTAGAGCTAATTCAGATGGATTGAGTTGAATAGGTGTATTTGGTACTGATCCAATTGCGAAGCCTGCTTCAGGTATCAGGCTGCAGCGCCATTCCCATTCCCCAATAGGTGGTTCTAGAGGTAATCCACTTTGGCAACATTTTTGGATGGGTAGCCCATATCCCCCTAGAGCAAGAAGATGCACAGAAGCCTGAACACTTTTTGCCAAAATATTAGTTGGCTTAATCTGATAACCCTCCCCTTCGGACTCTTCTAGTCGACCTAGATGGGCTAGAACAGTGTTCAACATCCCAGGGAGTGGATCATTGCCTGCTACAAGCAATAAGCTAAGTTCGGCCAAAGCTTGCGCGGCCGCAAGGGTTTCTAGTTGCTCCCCTACTTTGGAAAAACTGCGCAGAACTTTTAAGTGTCGCACTCTTTGCAGATTAGAACGACCTCCGATATGGAGATCTAGCAAAGTTAGAGGAGCGGCAGCAGAAAGGTTGCTTCGCGGTCGCCTTGCTCCTGGTACCGCAATGCGTGTGATCCCTTCTTCATCGCTCAGGATGGTTAGCAACCTGTCGTTCTCTCCTAATGGACCCACTTTTAGGGAGAGTCCTCGTAAACGTTTCTCAGGGGTCACTGGTTTTGCTTGGGTGAATTTTGGATCAGTTGAGGACCAGTGGTTGTGCCTATTTTTTTTGCACCCGCTTTTATCAGTTCTAAAGCTTGATTGTCTGTTTTAATACCTCCTACGGCTTTGATTTCGCATCGACCGCGCGCCAAATTAGATAATTGATGCACGTCAGAAGCAATTACCCCTCGTCCAAATCCTGTGCCAGTTTGCAACCCATGCACTCCTGCATCGATTGATGCTTCTATTGCAACGGAGAGGTTCTCGTTGGGAATATTCGCAATATCTAGAATGACTCGTATGGGTAGTCCTATCTCACAGATTTTTGCAAGTTCATTTGCGAAGGCATCTGCTTTGCCTTCAGCCAGAGCATAGAAATTGGGCACTACATCTAATTCCTCAGCTCCTTTCTCTGCCGCCCATTCCGCTTCAGCTTGCTTTTGATCACTGGTAATAAACCCGAAAGGAAAGGCAATTACAGCTATTAGCTTTGTTCTCCCAGGCGCGCCTAATCTTTCTCTAGCAGCTGAAAGTCGGGAAAGATTGGTGCAAAATCCAGAAAAATCACAGTTCCTTGATGTGTCGCATATCTCATTAAGTTTTTCGATAGGCAAGTGAGGGTCTAAAGCCGCTTGATGAATGTGCGGTGCTAGTTCTGTGAGGTCATTTGTAAATGACATGAAAAATGGTTGGTTTTAATCTCGAGCTTGGATTACTCCATAACCACCATGATTCCTCTTGTAAATCACTTGTAATTCTCTTGTTTCTTCTTCACGGAAGAGATAGAAATCATGATCAATTAAATCTAGTTGTTCCCTGGCTTTCTCTACGCTCATAGGAACCATCGGAAAATATTTTCTTCTTACACCTGGATTGGGCAGGTGCACTTCTTTCCCCTCAAGAAGTGATTCATCGATTGAAGATTCTTCCAACACCGATTCAGTCGATGGAGTTATAGAAGCCTTGTGGCCAGCACTATGATGATGGTCAGCGTGCCTCTCCTTGTAGCGACGTAGCTGACGAGAAAGTTTGCTGGCTACAAGATCAATGCTTGCATATAGGTTCTCGCTACGTTCTTGTGCTCGAATTACGGTTCCGTTTGCAAACACAGTAACCTCAGCTGTCTGTTGAGGAATGCGAGGATTTCGTGCCACTGATAGATGGACATCCGCTTCTTTGACCATATCTTCAAAGTGCTGGATAGCCTTTTGGAGTTTTGATTGTGTGTATTCGCGAAGTGCTTGTGTTAGTTCAAGATTTCGACCATGGATAAGCAGCTTCATGGCATTACTCCTGAGCCATTAGATACCGGCAAGTTAGGTAAAACTTCTCCATCGGGGAACGTTTTCAATGCTTTTATTATCGAGCCAAGAGATTTAGTCCCATTTTCTATAGCTTGGGGTTGGCAGAAAGATTGGCAAAAAAGCCTTTTGACTCATAGAGATCTCCCTCCAGCAATTTGGCTTCTTCAGCACCCAAACTGTTACACCCTTGGTAGGGGCTCAAGTGAGTCTAACTTGTGTTTCCCTCCTGACAAACCACCAGCGGATTTGTACCGAATAAATAGAGGAGGAGAAGTTACTCATCATTTGCCTGGACAGCTTGTCGTTTATTTAGTGATGGATCTTCTGAGATATAAGCAAGATCTTTCTTGGTATTTACGTCAACTTGAGCAGGTTGTGCTTGAAGTCCTTCGTGAATTAGGACTGTTGGGAGAGCGAATTCAAGGATTCACGGGTGTTTGGCTTGATGGGTTTAAGGTGTCATCAATTGGCATTGGTTGCCGACGTTGGGTTACTCAACATGGCCTTGCTCTTAATGTGAATTGTGATTTAGTCGGATTTGATCAAATTGTTCCTTGTGGTCTTAGTGGAACTAAGGTTGGAAGACTTGATGCATGGTTGCCTGGTCTACAAGTTCAAGATGTTCAACCTTTGATGAGGAAAAGCTTGGCTAATCAATTTGGTTTGAAATGGACGGAACAAAGCTTCCTCCCTAAATTTTGAGGAAGCAGATCGACAATTAATTAATTTTTGCTGATCTGAGATTAGAAGCTTGCAAATTTAGAAGAATGATCAATCAAGCTATGAATACATCGAATCCCCAGTTTTCCCAATCTCACTGGAGACCTACGCAAAGAGAGAAAGATGCCTTGCGGCAGCACAAATATGTAGAAGATCTTGCTCGAGTAGATCAAATTTGGGGATTCTTGAAAAAGAACCATTGTGATGTGGTAGCGGTAGATGCGCCTCATGCCACTAATCCTGAGAGGTTCACTTATGGTGAGCTTGCTAGGCTTATAACTACTGCTGCTTCTGGTTTTGAAAGATTTGGGATAGGCAGTGGTGATGTTGTAGCACTCTTCGCGGAGAATAGTCCTCGTTGGTTAATAGCGGATCAAGGTTTAATGCGGGTAGGAGCCTCAGATGCTGTGAGAGGTGCATCTGCTCCCGTCGAGGAGCTTCGCTATATCATCGAAGATTCTTCGGCAATCGCGCTTATAGTTCAGAACTCAGAAGTGTGGGCAAGGCTCTCGCTCGACGAGAAACAATTGTCGCGTTTAAGACTAGTAGTACAACTTGAAGGAGACCCTATAGATGAAAAGGTGTGTGGATGGGATGTTCTCTTGGCTTCAGGAGAAGAACGCCAAGCATTGGACTTTGGAGTGAATTCAGAGCCTAACTCTGCGAAAGCGAACAACATTGCGACAATCCTCTATACATCTGGCACAACTGGGAAGCCCAAGGGTGTGCCGCTATCTCATGCCAATCTTCTTCATCAGATGAGGTCGCTTGCTTGTATCGCCAACCCTTCAGTTGGATCTGCTGTTTTAAGTGTGCTACCTATCTGGCATGCCTATGAAAGGAGTGCCGAATATTATTTTTTTTCCTGTGCTTGTACTCAGAGTTATACCACTATCAAGCAATTGAAACATGACTTACCAAGAGTTAGACCTGTTGTGATGGCAACTGTCCCTCGATTATGGGAAGCCGTACAAATGGGCTTTGATGATGCGGTGAAGCGAATGCCGCGAAGTAAACAGTTCGTTTTACGAGGATCACTTGCAAATAGTAGTTCTTATAAATTTGCGTTGAGGAGACTCAGGGGCTTGCTTATAGAGGAGGTGTCAGTGCTCAAAAAATTGTATGCATTAATCGAGGCAAGTGTGCGATTGCCTTGGCATGTAATTGCGGCTTCTTTTCTTTGGCCGAAAGTCGTAAAGCAGTTGAGTGGAGGTAAGTTGTTGTTCCCAATTAATGGTGGGGGTGCGATAGCTCCACATGTTGATCTTTTCTTTGAAGCGTTAGGAGTGGAGCTATTGGTGGGGTATGGGTTAACTGAGACGAGTCCAGTTGTGAGTTGCAGGCGCCCATGGCGAAATATTCGTGGGAGTTCAGGCCTTCCTTTGCCTGAAACTGAGTTCCGAATTGTTGATCCTGAAACAGGCGATCGAAAGATGTTTCGTGAACAGGGCCTTGTCTTGGTTAGAGGTCCGCAAGTGATGCATGGCTATTTAGGGAAGACTGAAGCAACTGCAAAGGTTCTTGACTCTGACGGATGGTTTGATACTGGGGATTTAGGACTGCTTTTAGAAGATGGTTCCCTGGTCCTTACTGGTCGAGCGAAGGATACGATTGTGTTAAGTACAGGAGAGAATATTGAGCCAGGTCCTTTGGAAGAAGTTTTGGTAGCTAGTCCATTAATTGAACAGGTGATGTTAGTAGGACAAGATCAAAGACAATTGGGAGTATTGGTGGTACCTAGTGTTGAGATGGTTTTACTTTGGGCGGAAAAGAAGGGGCTGAGGCTTCCAAAAAATCTTGGAGGCTATCCAGGAGAAAAAACCTTGAGAAAGTTGCTGCGTAGTGAAATCAATTGCTTGCTGGGAGCCAGGCAAGGTTCACGTCCGGATGAGCGAGTCGCCGGTGTCGCCTTGGTGCAGCCATTCACGATTGAGAATGGCTTGTTGACACAAACTCTGAAACAAAGACGTGAAAGGATTGCTTCTAGAGATTGTGGATCTATTGCTTCAATTTATGGGCGGTAATTTATTTAGACACTAATTTTAGTTGACCGAAAGGGCTTTAGGCTGAGAGCCTTGGCGGACATTCCTTTTTGTTATGTCCGACGACACATCTTTATCTATTAAACGTTCTATAACTGTCCGTGCAGTTGTTACCCCGTCATGGAAGGAAGAGGCGGAGCGTGAACTCAGCACCGCGATTTCTTCTACAGATCAACAATTGGCCCAGTTAGAGCAGGAGGGTCAGCAGGTTGTTAATGATCTGAGGAGTCAGAGCGCCAATCCCTTAGACCCACGAGTGCAAGATCAGGTTGGGCAAGTTCAACAGCAGGTAGCAGCTAAAAGAGCGGAGATTGAAGAGCAAAAAAGAAATCTTCTTCAACAACAGGCTCAGGTTCGAGAATTAGAGATGGAGCAGATTGTTGAGCAGGGTCAAATAGAAAGCTTCTGCGACCTCAAAGTGGGAGACAATCTAGTCAGCAAGATGCAGGTTGCTGTGCGCGTTAGAGACGGTGTGGTGGAGGCCATTGAACAAAGTTGACTTTCGGAACGGATTTGGAATGCTTGGAGATGGAGAACTAAAATTAGAAAGTATCT
>PVBE010867699.1_pt1 | contig 10354 bp, 4 predicted proteins | sample 1631181 | NCBI WGS metagenome assembly PVBE01 (sample SAMN08397723, study PRJNA350692) | Marine metagenome, whole genome shotgun sequencing project. | isolation source: water | place: Pacific Ocean | collected 2012-04 | reverse complement strand
TGTCGTTCACCATCACCGACCAAAGTGGCCGCACACTCTCCGGCCAAACGGTCGAGGCGTACTGGAATTCCGTTGCTAACATCGACCTGCTCAGCGTCGGGATCAACTGCGCACTTGGCCCGCAGGAGATGCGATCGCACATCGACGAGCTTTCGCGCATCGCACCGGTTAACGTCAGCGCACATCCGAACGCCGGCATGCCGAACCCGCTGCTGCCGACCGGTTTTCCCGAGACGCCCGAGTCGTTCGCGCCGCAGTTGCGCGAGTGGGCGGACAACGGATGGCTGAACATCGTCGGCGGTTGCTGTGGCACGACGCCGGATCACATCCGTAGCATCGTCGAGTCGGTCAGCGACTGCGAGCCGCGCCGCTTGGCCAAGCCGCAGCCGTGGCTGCGGCTCAGTGGTATGGAGGCGTTGACGGTTCGCCCCGAGTCCAATTTCATCAACATCGGCGAGCGAAACAACGTCACCGGCTCGCCGCGTTTTGCCAAGCTGATCAAGAACGACCAGTACGAGGAGGCGCTGGCGGTCGCCCGGCAGCAGGTCGAGAACGGCGCGCAAATCATCGACGTCAACATGGACGAGAGCATGCTCGACTCCGAGGCGGCGATGGTGCGATTCCTTAATTTGATCGCGTCCGAGCCGGACATCTCGCGCGTTCCGATCATGGTCGACAGCTCGAAATGGTCCGTCATCGAGGCTGGTCTCAAGTGCCTGCAGGGCAAGGGAATCGTCAACTCGATCAGCCTCAAGGAGGGCGAGGAGCTGTTCCTCAAACAGGCGCGGCTGATCCGCCGATACGGCGCGGCGGTGGTGGTGATGGCGTTCGACGGGCAGGGCCAAGCCGACAGCACCGAGCGTCGCGTTGAGATTTGCACGCGCTCGTACGATCTGCTGACGAGCGAAGTCGGTTTCCCGCCGGAGGACATTATTTTTGACCCCAACATCCTTACCGTCGCTACCGGCATGGAGGAGCACAACGACTACGCAGTGAGTTTCATCGAGGCCACGCGCATCATCAAGTCGACGCTGCCCTTGGCCAAGATCAGCGGCGGGGTCAGCAACATTTCCTTTTCATTTCGAGGCAACAACGGCGTGCGAGAGGCGATGCACTCGGCGTTCCTCTACCACGCGATTCGCGCCGGGCTGGACATGGGCATCGTCAACGCCGGTATGCTCGAGGTGTACGAGGAAATCCCACCCGACTTGCTTGAGCGCGTCGAGGACGTTCTGCTGAATCGCCGTTCCGATGCCACCGAGCGGCTCGTCGAGTTTGCCGAGACGGTCAAGCAACAGGGCAAGTCCGAGAAGGTTGCCGATGCCTGGCGCGAGGGAACCGTCGAGGAGCGGCTGAGTCACGCGCTCGTTAAGGGGCTCGTCGAGCACATCGAGGCCGACACCGAGGAGGCGCGGCAAAAACTTGGACGTCCGATTCACGTCATCGAGGGGCCGTTGATGGATGGCATGAACGTCGTCGGCGACTTGTTCGGTGCGGGGAAAATGTTCCTGCCGCAAGTCGTCAAAAGCGCGCGTGTCATGAAAAAAGCAGTCGCTTATCTGCAACCGTTCATGGAGGAGGAGAAGGCCGAGACTGGCTCGTCGTCGCGCGGTAAAATCCTCATGGCCACCGTCAAGGGCGACGTGCACGACATCGGCAAAAACATCGTCGGCGTGGTGTTTCGCTGCAATAACTACGAGGTCATCGACCTTGGTGTGATGGTGCCGTGCGACAAGATTTTGAAGGCCGCTCGCGAGGAAAACGTGGACATAATTGGTCTCAGCGGGTTGATCACGCCGTCGCTCGACGAAATGAGCCACGTTGCGAAGGAGATGCACCGAGGGGGATTTGATTTGCCGCTGCTCATCGGCGGGGCGACGACCAGTCGCGAACACACCGCAGTGAAGATCGCGCCCGGCTACGAGATGGGAACGCTTCACGTGCTCGATGCTTCCCGCGCTGTCGGCGTCGTGGGCAAACTATTGAGCGAAAACGGCCGTGAAGATTTCATCGCGACGAACACAGCGTTGCAGGACGAACTCCGCGAAAAGCATTACAGTAAACGCAAAGCCAAGCCGCTGCTGTCGATCGCCAAGGTGCGCTCTCTCGCGACTCAAATAGACTGGCGCGCGGAGGACATCCCGCAGCCGGAGTTTACCGGCGTCCGCGCGGAGGACGACTTCCCGCTGGAGACGTTGGTTGAGTTCATCGACTGGTCGCCGTTCTTCCACGCGTGGGAGCTGCAGGGGCGTTACCCGAAAATTTTTGACGACCCGGCCGTCGGTGACAAAGCGAAGGAGTTGTTCGACGACGCGAAGGAATTGCTCGACCGCATCGTCGGCGAAAAATTGTTCACGGCCAAGTGCGCGTACGGTTTTTTCCCGGCCAACCGCATCGGCGACGATGTGGAATTGTTCACCGATGTCAGGCGAACCAAGCGCTTGGCCAAGTTCCATTTTCTGCGCCAACAAAACGAAAAGGCTTCCGGTGAAAACCACAGCTTGGCCGACTTCATCGCGCCGGGGGAAACCGGCTTGGCCGATCACTTGGGCGCATTTGCCGTCACGGCCGGTCACGGCGTGGAGGAGCTGGCCAAGTCGTTCGAGGCTGACAACGATGATTACAACGCCATCATGGCCAAGGCGCTTGGCGACCGTCTAGCCGAGGCGTTTGCCGAGTGCCTGCACGCGCGCGCCCGGCGCGAGTGGGGCTACGGCGCTGACGAATCTTTGAGTAGCGACGAGTTGATCCGCGAAAAATATCGCGGCATTCGTCCCGCCGCCGGTTATCCCGCCTGTCCGGATCACACGGAGAAGCGGCTGCTGTGGGAGTTACTTGACGCCGAGAAGCACACCGGCATCCGCCTCACCGAGAGTTGTGCGATGTGGCCAGCCAGCTCGGTGAGTGGGCTGTACTTCGCGCATCCGCGTGTCAAGTATTTTGGCGTCGGCAAAATCAACCGAGACCAGGTCGAGGACTGGGCCAAACGCAAGAGCATAAGCCTCGCCGATGCCGAGCGCTGGCTCGCCCCGAATCTCAACTACGATCCGGCTTGACCATCCGCGACCGAGGCTCGCCCCGTTTGTTAAAAACTGGCATGCTCTGCGCGTGACGAGTGGCTTTGGATGGGACCGTTTTTCTCTCTCTATTTGGCTTGCCTTGGCTGGTGTTTGGCTGCCGCTAGGCTGGCCGCTGGGCGCTGAACGGGCGGCGGAGACGCGCCTGGTTTATGCTCAGCTTGCCGGCGAACCGGCGGCGGACGTTGCCGTTCGCCTCAGCGCACAAGGCTTGGACGCGGGTGAAATCGCCAAGGCCACCCGCGTTCGTATTGCCGAAATTGCAGCCCAGCAGGACGCGCTCGTGGCCAGGGTTGGCCAAATCGGAGGAATGGTCGAGGCGAGGTTTAGCCGTTTGGCCAATGCACTCAAGGTGCGACTACCGCTCGCCCAGATGGAGCACCTCCGCCGGCTCGATGGCGTCGACGATGTCCGTCCGGTGGCGCAATTTCACCTGTTGACATCGACGAGCGTGCCGTTCATCGGCACGCCGAAAGTCTGGAACCACGGCAAGCTATCCGTCACTGGCAAGGGGGTGCGCATTGGCATCATCGACTCCGGTATCGACTACAATCATGCGATGTTCGCCGGGAGTGGCGACGTGGCGGACTACACCAAGAATAACCCAGCGCGTGTCGAGCCCGGCACATTTCCCACCGAGAAGGTGGTCGGTGGCTATGACTTCGCCGGCGACGAGTACGATGGCACACGGACTCCACATCCGGACAGTGATCCGCTCGACTGCGAGGAGAACAGCCACGGCTCGCACGTGGCCGGCATCGCGGCGGGAATGGGCGTGCTGACAAACGGTGTGCCGTACTCGGGCGGTTACGGGGGGGAACTGAATATGGACAAGTTCCTGATCGGGCCCGGCGTGGCGCCGGAAGCCAAGCTGTACGCGCTGAAGGTGTTCGGCTGCAAGGGCACCACCGGCCTGTCGGTGGACGCGATGGAATGGGCGGCCGACCCGGACGCGGACGGTGACCTGAGCGACCGGCTCGACGTGGTAAACCTGTCGCTGGGCAACTCGTACACCCACCCGGAATTCGAGAACAACGCCGCCGCCCGCCTGTTCAAGCTGGGCTGTATCGTGGTGAGGGCGGCTGGGAACAGCGGGAACAATTTTTATGCGCTGATGTCTTATGACGACAGCGAGATCAGCGTCGCCAACTCGATGGACGATGGCATCGAGAACAACAGTATCGAGGCCACCGGCCCGCCGGTAGTCCGTGGTTTTTACGAGGCGGTTGAGGGGGTGTTTACGAAGCAGCTTGAGGGTGCGGGGGAGATCGCTGGCCGGGTGGTTTACGCCGATCCACCCCAGGCCTGCGAAGACCTGAAAAACGCCGTGGCTATCGAGGGTAACATTGCGATGATCGATCGCGGTGTCTGTTTTTTCCTCGATAAAATCCAGCGCGCAATGGACGCCGGCGCGGTCGCGGTGATCGTGGTCAACAACGAGGGTGGGCCACCGATCGCGATGGGCACGCCCGGAGGCACGGTGGACATCCCGGCCATGATGATCACCCGTCGCGCGGGCGAGAAGCTGAAGGAACATTTGGCGGACGGCCTGCATGTAACGCTTGGCGGCGATGTCATGATTGGCGGCCCGGAACTGGGCGATCAACTGGCACCTGCCAGCTCGCGCGGGCCGGTGTACGAGACGCATCTTCTTAAGCCGGATCTTGCTGCGCCCGGCTTCAATATCCATTCAGCATGGGCTGGGAGTGGGGTTCAACAAATGAGCGGCACCTCAATGGCGGCCCCGCATGTCGCTGGCGCAGCGGCGTTGCTGATCGAGCGGCATCCGGACTGGACGCCCTCAATCCTCAAGGCGGCGTTGATGAACACCGCCGTGCAAACGCGGGATGAGAACGGGGCGCCGTATCCGGAGACGCGCACCGGGGCCGGCCGCGTGAATCCCCATTTGGCCATTGACACGCCGATCATCGCCTCGGATGCGGATTCGCCGGCGAGAGTGTCGTTGTCGTTCGGCCTGCTGGAAGTGGCTGGGCCGCATTTGGCCAAGCGCAACATCGAGTTGACTAATTTGGGCGACCAAGCGTGGGCCGGCTCTATCGTGGTGAGCAACACTTTGGCCAACGCCGGCGTGACGCTTACTGCGGCCAAGCAGACGGTCACCGTCCCGGCCAAGAGCGCGGCCACCGTCGAGATGACGCTAGCGATTGATCCGGCGAAGGTGCAGTTGCTGTTCGATCCCACCACGCCGCCTGAGGTTAAGGGCGGGCCGCGGCACATCGCGCACGAGGCGTCCGGCCAGGTTTGGTTTCACGGCGAGTCGCGCTCGGTGCATGTGCCGTACCACATGCTGCTGCGCCCGGTGGGAGACTGCCGTGTGGAGCCGAAGAGCGTTGAACTGTCACAAAGCGATGGCTTGGCGACGGTTACGTTGCCGATTGTCGGGGGCAACCCGCACAGTGCGCCGCTGGTGTCAGTGTTTCAGTTTGGCTACCTCAGCCCTTCGCGGGGGTACAGCAACCGAGAGCAGGCGGCGCGCGATTTGCGCGTGGTGGGCGCGGCGTCCAACGCGCCGGAACTAGGCGGTATCGACAGGGCCACTGTGTTTTTCGGCATCGCCATGGACGGGCCGTGGATCGTGCCGCAATCGTTTCTCACCAACATCGGCATCGATGTGGACATCAACCTCGACGGCGATGCCGACTACAAGTTGACTCACGGCTCCTCCGGCGACGTGCTGGTGACCGGCGGCATCACCGAGCGCGAACTGGCTGACGACGCCTACCACACCATCATCGACTCGTTCGATTTGGAGAACCCGAAGCTGGGTGACACCCTGAATGTTTTCCCGTCGGCGGAACGGGAGACGTCGCTGCTCAACAACAGCGTGATGATCTACTCGGCCAAGGCCGCCGACCTCGGCTTGAGCAAGAGCAGCACGCAGATTCAATATCGCTTTAACAACGTCCTTGAGACCACGCGATGGATTCGGTTTGACGCCGCCCGCCCGGCGCTGCGCACCGCCAACCCGTCACTCGGGCACTCGCCGTATCACGCTGCGGATTCGCCTCTGGTGGTCACCGTTGAGCACGACGCACTGTCGGGCAACGGGTACGACAACAACACGCTGCCAAGAGTGCTTCTGTTGTTTCACCACAATGCGGCGGGCACACGTTTTGACGTCGTGAAACTGGCCCAGAAAGGGCCGGACACGGACAACGACGGCATGCTGGACAACTGGGAGAAACTTCATTTTCTTGGCCTCAGCGTTGCCAATGCTGACAGCGATTTTGACGATGACGGCTTTCCGGATGTTTCCGAGCACCATGCCGGTACTGACCCGAGAGACAGCAATTCGTCACTTCGCTTCGAGACGCCAATCGACGTGAAAAACGAGACCGTCTTGCTGCGTTGGCAAAGCGTGCCTGGCCGGCGTTATCGCGTTGAAAAAAGCAACGGCGACCCCACCGAGTGGCAGCCGATCGCCAAGGGCTTGATGGCGCGGCTCGACTCACTCGAGCACATCGACCTGCGGGTCGACAACGGCAAGCCGGTGTTTTACCGGCTCGTGGTGGAGTATGATTGATGGTCGGTTTGGACGAACAACTCGGGCGCGACCTCGGCGAAATCCGCGATGCCGGCTTGTGGCGTGAACTGCGGGAGATCGAGTCGGCGCAGTCGGCGAGTATCAAGTTCGGTGGCCGTGAGTTCATCAACTTTTCCTCCAACGACTACCTTGGCTTGGCTGGGCATCCGGCGCTTGCCCAGGCGGCGCGGGAGGCGATCGAGCAGTTTGGCATCGGCTCCGGCGCGTCGCGGCTGATCTGCGGTTCGCTCCAACCGCATCACGAACTCGAGTTGGCCTTGGCCAAGTGGCAGGGCACCGAGGCGGCGCTGGTTTTCTCAACCGGCTTTGCGGCGGCCCAAGGAGTTTTGACGTCGCTGCTTGGCCGGGGTGACGTGGTGATTCTCGACAAAAAAGCCCACGCCTCGATGATCGATGGCGCGAAACTGAGTGGCGCGACGCTTCGTATTTTCCGGCATAACGACCTCGGGAATCTCGAGAGACTTTTACAGTGGGCCGCCGACCGGGGAGGGCGTGTGCTGGTGGCGACCGAGAGCGTTTTCTCGATGGACGGCGATCACGCGCCGCTGGCCGGAATCGTCGAGTTGAAGGAACGCTACGGCGCTTGGTTGATGCTCGACGAGGCGCATGCCATCGGGCTGTACGGGCCGCTTGGCCAGGGGCTGGCGGCGGCCGGCGGCCTGGGCGAGCGCATCGAGATCCGAATGGGCACGCTGGGCAAGGCAGTCGGCGCGGCCGGCGGCTTCATCTGCGGCAGTCGCCAACTCTTTGACTTACTGGTGAACAAGGCGCGTAGTTTTATTTTCTCGACCGCGCCGAGCCCGGCGGTCAGCGCCGCTGCCCGTGCCGGGGTGGAACTCATCCAGGGCGCGGAGGGGCAGTCACTGCGCGGTCAGCTTTGGCAGCGTGTGGACGAGTTGAGGCACGGCGCCGCGTCGCTTGGCTGGAAAACGCCAGCCGAGCCAAGCGCCATTCTGCCACTGATCGTCGGTGAGGAAGCCAAGGCCGTGGCCACGATGGATCATTTGCGCGAGGCGGGATTTTTCATCCCGGCGATTCGCTACCCGACCGTCCCCCGCAACAAGGCTCGTCTGCGCTTCACCCTGACTGCCAATCATACGGCAGAGAATATTGAGCAGTTAGTGAACGCGCTTGGCTAAGCGGTTATTCGTTGAAATAAATCTTCAAGTTGTGCGATGCGCGGCCGGCGGCGACGATGTCGATTTTGCCGTCGGCGTTGAGATCGGCGATTCGGATGTCCTCGGTGGCCATCTCGTTGTCATCGACGAGCATGCTTTTCCATTCCGACCGCTGCTTGTTGGTCGGGTAGTAAAATTTCACACCTACTTTTCCTGTGCGGCGAGTGCCGCGCCAACCCACTACAATTTGGTCGCTGCCAGAACCCATGAAGTCGCCTGTGGCCAGGGCGTGGCCCTGGTCGAGTGAGTCGTCGATGACGTTTCGGTCCCAAAGTTTTTTGCCCTTGGCAGTAGTGTAAATGGAAAGCTGGTTGCCGTGCATCGGCTCGATGGCGGTGACGAATTTTACGCCTTCTGCACCGGCTCCCTGGCGGACTTCGCCGGTTGGGTTGTTGGAAATCTGGCGGCGACTCCAGGTGCCATCCTTGGCGGAGTTCAACAGGAACACACCCTCGAGGCCTCCGAGCAGCATCTCGTTGGCCTGGTCACCATCCCACTCGGCAACGTCGAAGTTGTGGCTCATGTGCATGTTGCCGTCCAGCAAGGTGGTGCTCCAGTTTCCTTTTGGATCGTTTGGCTTGTGGTAGGCGAGGGTGCGGACGCCGTCGCCTTTACCGCCCTTGTTACCGCGGCCGTGCAGCGGGAGAACGACGAGGTCAAACTTTCCGGTGGGTGTGGCAAACCAGCGCATGCGGTGGGTGGTTGGCTCGTGCTCGAGTTGAACCGGAGTCCATTTCTGCGTCCGGTCGGCCGGTGGGATAAGGTAAAATACGGCGCCGGATTTGGCGGTGTCGCTGGTTTCCCCGGGGTTCCATTGAGCACCGGCGGCGATCTCGGCCTTGCCGTCGCCGTCGATGTCGCGCACGGCGATGCAGACGTGGTCTCGCGGGGTGGTGAGGTTCTCGACGATGATGTGCTTCTTCCACGACGGGTTCTTGTACCAAGCGATGTTGTGGGCGTCGCACAGGATGATGTCCGGTTTTTTGTCGCCGTTCATGTCGGCGATGGCGATGCCGTAGCCGATTTTCACCTGGTCGTCGATGGTGACATGGCGAAACTTGGGTAGGTCGGCGGCTTGGCCAAGCGCGGCCAAGCCGAAAAAGGAGAGGGAGAGTGTTACAACTGCTTTCATGGTACGGGCGGTTTATGAAGCCAAGCGGCGGCGGAGGCAAGGGCCATCGCTTGGCCAAGCGGGACAAAAAAAGGACGGGCGCTTGGCCCGTCCCCGAGAGTTTGATTCGCGCTTGGCTTAGAAGCGGTAGTTGAGCGTTGCCATTACGTGTGTACGCTCGGAGAAGCCGACCTCGATGCCGTAGTTCCAGCTTTCGCTAGCCTTGAGATTTGCGCCGACGAGGTAATTCCACTTATCCTCGGCTTCCGAAATGACGTCGTATCCGACCGGCAGGGACTGTCCCGCGACCGGGAAGTTGACGGTGCCATTTTGATTCTCATCGATGTCCTGATACATGGCGCCAACGTAGAGCGAGCCTTCAAGTCCGCCGAGGTTTCCGGTTATGCCAATGCGCGGTGAGATGACGAATGCCTCGATGGAGGAGTCGCCAATGTCGAGGTCTGACTCGGTGTAATTGGCGTCCAGAGAGGCGAAGAATTGGTTGTAACCGGCTGCCAACGTAATGCCAGCACCGTAAACGGGGCCGCTGTAGGCGATGGAGAAAGAGTTGGGCAACAGGCTGGCGAGCTCCGGGGGCAGTCCGCTAACGGAGAATCCGCTTGCGACAGTTTCACCATCCACATAGCCGGCGACGCCGTACACGTTCAGGAACGGCAGCAGCCATGCATCGAGCTTGGCGGTGGTACTGGTGGCGCGGCTTTCGAGTTTGTCCGCCGTGGCGGGCAGGCCGGGCGGCAATTCCACCAGACCGGTGGGCAGGGGCAGGGGTGGGATGTCGATCGAGATCGACTGGGCCTCCATGTTTTGCTCCAGGAAAAACACGTTGGCGCTGACGCCGAGTGACAGCGGGAGTTCGTGGCCGGCAGCGAGGCTTTTGCCCAGCGGCAGTGAATCGGACAGGCCATCCGCCTGCGCGGTGGTGGTGAACGCCACAGCAACGGCTGCAGCGATGATGGTTTGTTTGATGTTACTCATAATTGATGGATTTAGGGTTGCGTTGTTCTGGCCATGCTTGGCAGGGAACGCGGGCAACCTACTCACCGGGACACTGTGGGACAACCTCTATTTTTACCTTTAGCCAAGCATGATATGGGCACAAAAAAACCGCAGCCAAGTTGGCTGCAGTTTGGGGTAAAGTAGGAGGAATTAAGCAATCTCGGCGGTATGAAACTCCAGCCAATCGTCGAGGTTGTTGAGGTTCACTGCGTCCTGTGGGTCGCCGTCCGGCAGGCCGTTGGCGCTCAGTATGCCCTGACGGGTTTCGTCGTCATGGTTGTAGCCCACGATCGAGTCGTTCAGCGCACCGATGGCATCGGCACCCAGCGTGGCGCCTTCCTGAGCCTGAATCCACGCCTCGAACTGCGGGTAGGTCGGCTTGTCGTTGGTGATGTGGGCACGAACC
>PVBE012834615.1_pt1 | contig 10355 bp, 6 predicted proteins | sample 1631181 | NCBI WGS metagenome assembly PVBE01 (sample SAMN08397723, study PRJNA350692) | Marine metagenome, whole genome shotgun sequencing project. | isolation source: water | place: Pacific Ocean | collected 2012-04 | reverse complement strand
GTCCCCGCGCACCAGCACCGAGCCGATCGGGATCCCGCCCTCGGACAACCCCTTCAGCGCCTCGTCGATCGCCGCCTGCATGAAACGGTCTGCACCCATCAGATCACCATCCCCTCAGCGTGGCCGAACTCCCGCCCCACCAGCATCGCTCGAACGTCGATCTCCTCGTCTTCCACGACGACGGACTCCAACGTCCGCTCCGCGATCGCCATGGCCGCGATCGCCTTCGCCGTGAACGGCCCCAGCATCGCCCCGTGACCCGAGAAGCCGGCCGCGTGCAGCAGCGCCGGCTGCTTCGGGTCGAACCCGAGGATCGGGTTGTGGTCCGGCGTCACCGCGTAGAACCCCGCCGTCGTCGCTTCAATCCCCCCGAACTCCCCGATCGCGGGCATCGCCTCCGCCAACTCCATCCACAGCTGGAACCCGAAGTTGTCGAGCCCCGTCTTGTGGAAGAAGGGCGGCTCGATCAGGTCCTGATCCGACCAGTCGAACTCCGGCTTCGGGTCCGTCGCATGGGCCCACCCCGCCAGCAGCTGGTCCGGGTTCTCCGGCCGGCAGTACGCCCGCGACGGCGTGATCGTCATCGGCCAATCGACCATCTCGGAGGCCTCCACCCCCGCCCGGTGCACGAAGTACAGGTACCGCTTCAGCGGTGCGATCGGCAACTCGACCCCGCCCAGCCGCTGGGACAGCCGCGGCGCCCACGCGTTCGTCGCGTTGATGAACACGTCCCCCGCTGCCTCCCGGCCGTCGTCGCTCACCACCGCCTTCAGTCGCCCCGCCGCATCGTGCAGGCCGCTCATGACGCGCCAGTTCTGCAGCAGCGTGCCCCCGAGCTCCGCCACCCGGCGAAACCCCTCCATGTACACCACGTCCGGCCTCAGGAAGCCGTCCGAGGGACAGAACGTCGCGCCCTGCAGGATCGAGGCATCCACCCGCGGAAACCGCTCCGCCAACGCCCCCGGCTCCAACGCTTCGACGTCGCTGAGCCCGTGGGCCTGCTGCATCGCCACCCGCTCCCGGGCCGCCGCCCACGCCGCGCCGTCCTTGTGTAGGAAGAGGTACCCGTTGTGGACCACCGGCTCGATGACGTCGGCCGAGCAGCCGAACTCCTCGAGGAAGCGGTCGTACGAGCGCATCGCGTACCGCATCGCCCGGACCGTCGCCGGGGTCGACCACTGCTGACGAATGCACGCCGCCGACCGCGAGCTGCTGCCGCTGCCCTTGCTTCGCGCCTCCAGGATCGTGACCTCGACGCCGCGCAGGAGCAGCTCGTGGGCCGCCAAGGCGCCCGTGATCCCCGCTCCGATGATGACCGCGTGCATCGACTAGGGCCCCTCGACCAGCTCGGTCAGCCGTCGCGTCGCCAGCTCCCAGGTGCTGTCGTGCTGGTTGGGTCGAGTCGGCTTCTGCACCCGCTCGAACGCCCGCCGCGCCGCCTCTGGTTCGCCGTACAGCTGCGCGATCCGCCCGATCACGTACCAGTCATCGGAGCTCGGCCGGCTGCGATCCCCGGCCGACATCGCCCGCAGGAGCGCGTCGTGAGCCTCCGCCGCGCGCCCCTCTTCGACGTACGCGGTCGCCAACGTGTGCCACGAGGACGAGCTTCCGTCCCGCGCCGCCTTCTGGGCCTCCTCGGTCGCTTCCGGCCCCGGCTGCCCCACGATGAGCCGGTACCAGGCCCGGTTGTTCGCGTAGTTCCGAGTCGGGTCGTGCTCCTGGATCGCACCCATCGTCGCGATCGCCGCCGCCAGATCCGCGTCGTGCTCCTGCTGCGCCAGCTGCAGCTCCAGCTCGGCCTGGGTCGGATCGGACGCCCCTTCGATGGTCGCCTCCGCGACCAGCTTGGCCTCCTCGGGGTCGCCGGCCGACAGCAGCAGCCGCACCAGCACCGGACCCCAGCTGCCGCGGTCGTCCGACTCGGCCCACAGCCCTCGGAAGAACTCGGCCGCAGCGCCCCAGTCCTCCAGCTCCGTCAACAGCTCCCCCAGGTGCATGGTCGCCAGACCCTGCCCTGACTCCGTCTCGAAAAGCTCCAGCCCTTCCTGAATCGTCGCGGCGCACTCGGTGCGCGGCTCGAAGCACGACAGCACCGCCGCGGCCAACGTCGTGCCTTCCGGCCCGGTGACCTTCAACGCACGACGGAACACCATCGCCGCCAGCTCCACGTCGACGGCCAGCTCGGCCCCCGCGACCTGCAGCAGACGCCGCGCCACGTCCGGCTTGCTCTCCACGAGGGAGGCGGCGTGATCGCCCAGCGGCTCCCAGAAGTCGCCCGCGCCGAGCAGCCCCCAGCGCCCTTTCTCCTTCAGCAGGACCAGCGTCTCGGCGGTGCTGTCGCCGCCCAGCCCCACGCTCATGCGGACCGCGACCGTGCGCTTGTCCAGCGTCTCTTCCCGCAGTTCGATGCCCGCCAGGATCATCGCCATGGCCGCGTCCGGGCTCATGCCGTTGTCGTTCAACGTGGGCGCCAGCTCAGCCGCCAGGTCGCCCTGCCAGCTCCGCATCCGCTCCTCGGTCATCCGCTCCATCGCCGGAGCCGACAGCAGCTCGCCGTAGGCCTCCAGGCTCAGGTCCGGGTCCATCACCGTCTTCAGCCACAGCAGGACCGTGTCGCTCGGGTTCTTCGGCGAGTCCGAGATGTCCAACGTCGCCGCCCGGCGGAGGATGCGACGGATCTCGCGCCCCTCGGCCCCGCCGTCGTCCTCCGCGATCTGATCGAGCAGGTCCGCGGCGGCCTCGAATCGACCCGTCGCGTACAGGTCCAGGTACGCCGCCGAGAGCAGCTCGGTGCGCTCGCCCTCGGTCGTCGTCTCCCGACGGGCCGCCAGCAGCGCCGCCTCGGGGTTCTCCGTCGCTGCCGCCGCGACCAGCAGGCTGCTGTTGGTCCCGGTGCCGATTTGGGGCACGAGCTTGCGCAACTCTTCGAAGTCACCGATCCGGAACAGGTTCGCGAGCAGGTTGTCCTCGAAGGTGGGGACTTCCCACTGCGAACGGAGCGTCTGGAGCTCTTCGATCGACGCCTCGACGTCGGCCCCCCTCCCGTACCGCTGCCCCAGCAAGTCGTGCTCCAGCACGATCGAGAGGTCCGCCCTGGCGATCCAGTCCTGTTCGTTCAGCTCGAGCGCCTTCTTGTACGCCACGATCGAGCCGTCCCTGTCCCAGCCCGGCGCCAGGCGCCGCCCCAACTCATCGTGCTGCCGCGCCCACGCCAGCAGCCGCCACGCCCGCGGAAGCTCCGGGTTCGTCTTCGTCGCGCGCGCCGCCACCATCTGCGCCGCCTCGCCTGCGCCCGCCGTGAGCAGGAGCTCGGCCAGCCGCACGTCCGCCAGCGCCGACTCGGTCTCTCGACCGCCGCGCGCCGCCTCGATCGCCTCGTCGAGCTTCCCCGCGTCGGCCAGCTGCTTGCTGCGGTGCACGAAGTGCAGGTACGGCGGGTCCGGTCGGTTCAGCGCCGACAGCGCTTCCCGCATCGCGACCTGATCCTCGGGGGTGAACCGTCGCCCCGCCATCGACGACTCGAAGCGGACCCGCACCGACCCGTCGTCCTGGTTCGTCACGGTGCTGACGTAGGTGAACGGGCCCCCCGAGAACTCCTCCGGTTCGGGGGCCTCCTGGACCACGTAGCCGGCGGGGGGATGGACCACGTACTCGAGCACGCCCGTGTAGGGGCCGTAGTAGTAGAGGTCGGCGGTGCGCTCCCCGTCCTCCGGCTCGATCCAGAAGAAGTCGTCGAGGTTGCGGAACAGCGACGTCATCGGGAGTCGTGCCCACGCCTCGTCGTCCTCGGACCAGGCGAGCCCCACCCCCGTCGCCTCGAGATCCAGCGAGAAGGGGATGTCCAGGTCGTCCGGGTCCGACACGGTCAGCTCGGTCAGCTCGCCCGATTCGTAGCGGTTGACCACGTAGTCGGTGAGGTAGTCGCGCCGCGCCTTGTCGGTCGTGCCGGTGTAGCCGCCGCGGATCTCCGCCTCGTTCCAGCCGCTGTACAGCGTGCGCTCGTGCAGTGTGGAGGAGCCCTCGTCTTCGATGCGCAGCGTGCGGGTCTCGACCCAGCCGTTGTCGGCGATGCCCGAGGCGGCGATGGGCACCAGCCCCTTGCTCGCGGGGTGGGCGATGAGCGCGAGTCGATCCTCCAGCGCCACCCCCACGCGGCCGGCCCGGAAGAACCGGTTGGTGGGGTCGATCCACATCGGTTCGCCTTCGCCGCGGACCACGACGATCGCGTGGTCGAAGCCCCCCAGACCGGGCAGGGCGGGATCCACGTCGCGGCGTCCGCTCGCGCTCAAGAGCGCCAGATCGGCCTCGTAGCCGAGCGCCCGGAGCATGCCCGTCAGCAGCGTCGACTGATCCTTGCAGTCACCGAAGCCGCGCTCCAGCGTGCTCAGCGGGAACATCGGAATCAGGGCGTTCTCTCCGAGCTCCAGGCCCGTGTAGCGCACCTCCCGCTGCACCCAGCTCAGCAGCCGCTGGGCGACGGCATCGCGGTCTCCGATCGCGTCCCCCGCGGCTTCGGTGGCGAGCTCCAGCAGCTCCTGCCCGGCGAGCTTGGCGTCGACCTCTTCGGCGTACGCGGTGGCGACCGCCTTCCAGCTGGAGCCGGTCGAGAAGCCGACCACCCCGAACTGCGGCAGATCCCCGGGGAGCCAGGGGTCGTAGTCCTCCGGAACGGGTCCCGGAGAGATCTCCCAGGTACGGCGCAGTCGGCCGTCCGCCGTCGCCTTGGAGGGGGCATCGAGGAGGTCCGTCGACAGCTTCAGCTTCGTCGACTTGGGGTGCTCCAGGATCACCCGCCGCACCAACGCGCCCGAGCTGCCCACGAGGAAGCTGCGGGTGACGCTGCCGGCGGAGAAGAAGGGGCGGTGCTGCTCGACCCGCACCTCTGTCTCGACGAGCGAGCCGATCTCGATGCCCGGGAGCGGCCCCTCGAGCACCTGCCGGTCCCAGTACATGTCCGCTTCGCCGCCGATCCGGCGCTGCATCAGCGTTGACGGGTCCAGGGTTCCGACGGTGCCGTCCTTCTTGATGACCCGGGCTCGGACCGTCGCCGGGGACTCGTACCAGGGGGCCCAGGAGGCGCCGACGCTGCCGTACTCGGAGACGCCGTCGCGGTCGATCACGAGCGTGACGACGCGGGTGGTGCGCGTCACCAGGTTCTCGTCGTTGACGTCGTAGCGGGACTCGACCAGCAGCGGCCATCCGCCGGCGCGGTTCGTCGTGTCCATGGCCGCCGCAGCCGCCAGGGCGCCTTCGACGTCGTCGGTGAACGGGGCGTCCCAGGGCTCCTTCGCGGACGCGGCCGCCGGGAGGAGCAGGACGAGGATCAGGAGCAAGGCGCGATGCAGCACCTGAGCATTCTGACGCACCGGGGGCGCCCGAGGCCACTCAGGGCGCACGGTGGGCTCCTACTCGACGTGGACCTCCCAGGTCATGACCACGGATCCCGTCCCGTATTGCTCCCGCCACGGGACCGCGACGGCGCGTCCGTCGGCGGTGGGGAGGAAGCGCTCGGTCGCGCCGGAGGAGGCCGATCGGTTGCGGGAGGCGCCCTCGCGGGTGAGCCGCTCACGGAGCGCGCGAACGGCCCCCGGGCGGGGGTTCATGAGCACGTCGACGACCTCGGGATCGGGCTCGCGGCTGTCGATGATGGCGAGCAGGTCGCCCTCGGCCGAGGTCCGCGTCAGCCGCAGGTAGGCGCCATCGGACGGAAGTACATACAGCCCCGCCCGGGTCGTGCCCCACTCGCCTGCCGCCATGCGGGGGTACAGCGGCACGACCGTGTCCGGTCCGTCGAACCACAGGACCGCAGTCCACGCTTCTTGACCGGGCCGGAAGGTGATCTGGAGGCGCGAATCGGCCGGCCAGGAGGCGCGGCTGCCGAGCTCGCCGGGCTCGGTCCCGTCGCCCGGCTCAATCACCACGGCGGCACCGAAGCTCACGGGCGGCAGGTCGTCGACGGACACCTCCGGCTCGGCGAAGCCGACGAGCACGGCGGCCTGCAGCAGCAGCCCCGCGGCGAGCAGGGGCGCACCCCAGCCATGGTCCGAGCCCCGGCGCCGGGGGAGGGAGGTCAGCTTGCGAACCGGGTCCATCGATCCAACTCCGTCATCTCCGCGGCGGCCCGCAACTCCTGTTCACACACCCGCAGGGCGTGCAGCTCTTCGACCCGGGCGGCCCGGTTGACGCCGGCCCGCAGCAACGTCGCCCGCAGCTGCGCGGCGGTGGGCACCAGGGCCGCGATCTGGCGCTCCAGGGCGAGGCGGGCTTCCGGCGCGTCCACGCCTTCGAGCTTCTCCCGGGCGACCGTCAGATCGGCCCCCATGCGCACGATCCGGGCGATGCGTCGGCGCAGCTCCCGGCGGCGGTTCCTCGGGATCTCCCGCAACTCCTCGAGCGCCCCTTCCGAGACGGTGTAGAGGCGGACCAGCGCGATGACGCCCTCGTCCTCGCGGGGGAACCGGCGCACGCCGCCGAACCCGAGCTTGGGGAAGAGCCGGCGCCACGCCCGCACCGGGGCCCGGCGATCTGCGGCCGCCACCGCGACGGTGACGCAGGCCCCCACCGCGATGGCTGCGACGCTGCCCGAGAGCAGGCCGAGCGCCAGGGGGATCAAACTACGAAGACCGGTCACCGCTCACCTCCAGTCGGGTCAGCCCGCTGCGGGTGCCGACCCAGATGGTCTCGCCCTCGACCGCGATGGTCGTGACGTCGTCGCCGGCGAGGCCGTCGGCCATGTTCCAGCGCTCCAGTTCGCCGCTGGCGTCGATGCGCAGCAGCCCCCCGCCCATCGTCCCCACCAGCACGCTGCCGTCGGGCAGGGCGGCCATCGCGCCGGGATTCACCCAGCCGGAGCTGATGTCCTCGCCCTCGATGAACCAGCGCCACGTGCCGTCCGTCTCCCGCATCGCCAGGCCGGCGTCGTAGGTGCCGACCCAGAGCCGACCGGTGGGGCCGCGCGCGACGCCGTTGATCCACGAGTCGGGGAGCTCCCCGGTCTCGTAGCGGAAGCCGGTGGCGCCGCCCCGCCGGACCGACCACAGCCCCTCCAGGGTGCCGGCGAAGATCTCGCCTCCGGTGCTCACGAGGTCGTAGACGTGGCCCACCTTGAAGGCGTCTTCGCCTCCCAGGGGAGCGCCGAAGCTGCCGCCGTCGAACGGCTGCACGCCGGCGCTGGTGCCGACCCACACTCGTCCCTCCTCGTCGGTGGCGATGGCGCCCACGTGGTCCGAGGTGAGGCCGTGCATGGCGCCGAAGGTGCGGACCCGCTCATCCACCCGGGCGACCCCGCGGGAGGTGGCGATCCAGGCGACGCCGTCGGCGTCGATGAGGGCGTCGTTCACTTCGGCGTTGCCCAGCCGCAGCGGCTGGCCGTCGATCGACGCGCCGCGGTCGAAGGTGCCGACCAGGAGCGAGCCGTCGTGCAGCGCCGCGGTGGTGATGTCGTTGCTTCCGGGACCCTCGTGCACGATCCAGGTCCACGTGCCCGCCGCGTCTTCGACCGCGATGCCCCGGTCCGTGCCGACCCAGCGCCGGCCGTCCGCTCGCAGCAGCCACCGGACCTCCGCCCGGGGAACGCCGTTCCAGGGGCCGAGCCCGTCGGGGCTGGTGGGGAGCCCGACGCTCGAGACGGTACCGATCCGGCCGATGCGGCCCCCGCTGATCGCGAGGCTCCCATCCGTGCCGAGAGCGCGGGGCATGCCCGGGGGGCAGTCGTCGCCGGGAGCCCAGGTGCTGATCACGCCCCGGCGGTACTTCGACAGCCCGCCCGGGGTGGCGATCCAGACCGCGTCGCCCCGCTCGGCGAGGTCGACGATGAAGTCGCCCGCGAGGCCGCCCCGCTGCACGAATCGGCGGCTCTTGCCGTTGGTTCCCCTCACCCACAGGCCCGCGCCCGCGGTGCCCGCGACGAGCTCGCCCTCGGACCACGCGATGGAGGTGACGCGGCGCGACTGCATGCCCGTCTTGGGACCCACGGCGGCGAACGAAAGCGCCTCGTCGGTGCCGTCGGACATCCAGATGCCCTCGCCCCAGGTGGCGGCGTACAGCGAGTCGTCGGCGAACATGAGGTCGCTGATGCGGGCGTCGCCGACCTTGGCGTACTCGACGACGACGGGGCTCCCGGTGGTGACGTCGACCATCAGCACGGAGCCGCCCTCGGTGCCCAGCGCGAGGCCGCCGGGGACCTGCTCGATGGCGGTCAGGCGGTGGTCGGGGAGGCCGTCGGCGGTGGTCCACCACTGCGTCGGCTGGTCCTCGGCGAAGGGCACCCGCAGGAGCCCTCCGCCGCTGGCGGCCCAGAGCCCGGTCTCGTCCGCGATGGCGTCGCGCACGTCGTCCGGGTCGGTCCAGGTCTCGGCGAGGCGCAGGTCCAACAGGACCGTCTGCGGCTCGGCCGAGGTCGAGCGAGCGGGCCCGGCGGGCAGCTCGGAGCCCCGGTCGATCACGCCCATCGTGACCGTCGGCAGCTCGTGGCGCACGCGCGCCACCTCGGTGAAGTTCGGGGACAACGCTAGGCAAATTCCCAGCGCTGCCCCCAGGGTTGCGACACCGCCCCACGATGCGTGTCGAACCCAGCTCAAAACTCGTGCGGCTTTCATCAGAGGACTCCGACGACCGCGGTCCGCTCGACGTAGACGTCGGTCGTGACCGTGTGCTTGTTGCCCGCCACGTCCGTGGCGGTGATTTCGAGGCTGTACGTGCCTGCCGGCGTGCTCAGCGGCAGGTCGATGGAGCCGTGCCAGCCGGGGGCGCCTCCGACCGAGCTGCGCAGCGGCACCTCCAGGTCGGTGCCGGCGAGCCGCGCGACCACCGTCTTGACGTCGACGAACGCCTTGGCCCGGGCGGCGGCGTCGCGGCCGAGGGCGCGCACCATCTCGGTGCCCAGCTCGAGGAAGCCGATGACCGGGCGGGCGGTGATGTCGATGGAGCCGCCGACCGCGACCACGTCGTCGTCGAGGGCGACCTGCATCACCGGGGCGAGCGTGTCGACCGTGTAGGCGAGCTTGAAGAACTCGCTGCGGCCGGTCCGGTCGGTGGCGACGATGTGAATCCAGTAGACGCCGTCGACCGCCGAGCGGGGCACGAGGAAGCGGGTGACCCAGAGCTCGGCGTCGGTGTCGTAGACCAGGTCCTTGACCTCGCCGAAGGGGAGGAAGGCGGTGACGGCGACGCTGTCCGACGGAGCCGGGATGGCGAGCACGGGGTCGCCGGGCTTGATGCGGGCGGGGGTCAGGCTCGCGACCCGGGGGTCGGCGTGCGCCACCAGCGAGGTGTACGGGGTGGCGAACTGGTAGTTCGAACTGAGGGCGATGATCTCGTCCTTGGCCTCGGGGGTCTCGCCGTACATGCGGATGTCGGCGAGCAGGTGGTCGGAACGACGCTTGGCCCACATGCGGGCGACCCAGGGGTGCTCCGTGTCTTCGGCGGTGAAGTCGATGGGGAGCTCGAGGTTGCGCTCTTCGCCCCCGATGCGGCCGGTCACCGTCAGGGTCTGCTCGCCGACGCCGCGGTAGCGGCCGGTGATGACGAGCCGCTGCCCCTTGTAGACGTCGGGCATGACCGCCGGGTAGGCGCGGTTGGCGACCACATCGCCGAAGTCGAACTCCAGGTCGGTCAGCACCGGCTGGGAGATGGAGGCGTAGAACTCGCGCACGACGTCGTCGATGGCGACCGAACCGTTGATGGCGGTGTACGAGCCGCGGTTCTAGTGGGCGAGCCGCTCCAGGAACGCCTGGTTGACGCTGCTGCCCACGCCGAAGCTGAAGATGCGCGTCGGGCCGGCGGCGTCGTGGACCTTGCGGAGCGTGTCCTCGACGGGGAGGCGGCCGTTGCCGTCGGTCAGGAAGACGATGGCGGTGGGGCGCTCGGAGGCCTTGAACACGTCCAGCGTCGACAGCATCGCGTTCTGGATCTCGGTGCCCCCGCCCGCGGCGAGCCCGTCGACGAAGGCGTGGGCGCCCGCATCCACCGGGCCGACCTTGTTCTTGTAGGGGCTCAGCCCGTCGTTGAAGGCGACCACGTAGGCGCCATCGCCGGGGTTCATGAGGTTCAGGCAGGCCTTCAGGGCGGAACGCGCCTGGGCGATCTTGATGCCGCTCATCGAGCCGCTGACGTCGAACACGAAGGCGACGTCCTTGCGCACGATCTGGTCGTCGGTGGTCTGCTCGCGGGGGGCGACCGTCGCGACGAAGAAGCCCTGCTCGCCGGCCTCGCGGAAGGTGCGGAAGCTCAGGCCGAAGTCGGTCGACTCCAGCTGGTAGTCGAACTGGAAGTCCTGGTCGGGGACCGTGTCGGTCAGCCGCATCGACGTGGGCGCCATCGACGAGATGGGCTTGCTGTCGACCACGGTCACGTCG
>PVBE011733046.1_pt1 | contig 10356 bp, 10 predicted proteins | sample 1631181 | NCBI WGS metagenome assembly PVBE01 (sample SAMN08397723, study PRJNA350692) | Marine metagenome, whole genome shotgun sequencing project. | isolation source: water | place: Pacific Ocean | collected 2012-04 | reverse complement strand
GACCCGAAGTCCGTCCCGTTTCGATTCACCCATCGGGTGTGCCATGCCAACCACTCCATCAACTCCTCAACATATTGATTCTTATAGCATAATCTCCATCTCAGGGCATCGATTAACGAGTCCATCTGGGAAATGGGGGTTCACATAGCCGGCTATTTCCACCGGAAAGCATGTGGCTAGCTACAGTTCGCGCGATGCTGTGACGCAAAAAGCGTCCCTGTCCCCGATTTTAGTACGTTAGAGGAACGCCACCGCCTTCAGTTCTCTCGCTCCAGCTTCGATTTGACTTCCTCGAATTTGCGCTCTTCCCAGTCATGGCCGAGCAGGCGGTCGACCAAGTTGAAGGTCGTCAAAGCGTGGAAGGTGACCGGAATGCCGAGGCCCAGCACCGGCCAGTACCACCACCAGGAAAAGGGTGAGGTCAGCATGTTGATGACGAAGAGGAAGCCGATCAAACAGCCGTACCAGGTCAGCGTGCGGTAGAAGCGGCGCAGCTTTGCCACCTGACGCTGGGCCCGTTCCTCGACGCTTTTGCCGCTGGAGCCCCCATGGTCCCCGGCCCGGGACGGCTTGTCGCGGGAATGCCGGGAACGGGAACGATGAGCCCGCGGGGACTCGGCCTCGACGGCCACTTCGACACCGGTTTGCAGACGATAGACCGGCACTTCCTCGGCGATGTTCTTGACCGCGCGCTGGCCGAGGAACTCGAAGCCGAGCGTTAGCTTGTTGCGAACCTGGTCATAGACCGTGCCGGAGACGCAGATGCCGCCGGGCAGGGCGATTTCCTGTAGGCGGGCGGCTACGTTGATGCCTTCACCGAAAAGATCGCCGCCCTTGACCATGACGTCGCCGACGTTGATGCCGATGCGGAAATCCATGCGCCGGCCCTCAGGCAAATCGGCATTGCGCCCGCCCAGTTCCTGCTGCACCTCGACGGCGCGCTGCACGGCCTCGACGACGCTGGGAAAGTCGGCCAGCACGGAATCGCCGGCAGTGTTGACCAAATTGCCGCGGTGGCGGTCGATCAGGCCCTTGAAGGCGTCGCGGTAGTCCGAAAGCGTGGCTAGCGTGGCTTCCTCGTCGCCATCCATCAAACGGCTATAGCCGGCAACGTCGGCACATAGCACCGTCGTCAACTTGCGTTCCACATTCTCTGCCGCCAAGGATTCGTCCTCTCCGCCGCTGGTTCGTATCTAGGCGCTCTGAGCGCAAATTTGAAGCAAATTCCTGATCCCGCGAGTTCGATGCGGGAAAGTGGATGGCTGTGATCGAAAAAATTCATCCAAACCCCCATTGATGATCGCAATTTCACGTTCTATGTGGTCGGTAGTGAGGCATACGCCGTTACGCCCCTGTGAGTTGGGCGGGTTTGGGAGTGAGTATCGTGATCAAGGTCGTGCCGGCCGTCGCCGCCCTGCTCGTGGGTTTTGCCGCCGTGGCTGCCGGCAATGCGCTGTTGCATTCCTTGCTGGGGCTCAGGTTGGGGCTGGCCGGACTGACGCCGCTGGCCACCGGCGCCGTTCTTTCGAGCTACTTTTTCGGTTTCATCCTGGGCACGCTGGGCGGCCACCGGGTGATCGAGCGGGCCGGGCACATCCGCTCGTTTGCCGCCTTCGCGGCGCTCTGCTCGGTCTCCGCCCTGCTGCACGCGTTGACCGACGAGGTGCTGGTTTGGGCGCTCCTCAGGGCGCTCACCGGCTACAGCGCGGCGGGCATGTTCATGGTCACAGAGAGCTGGCTCAACGCCCGCGCCGGCAACGCCATGCGCGGCCGCGTGCTGTCGCTCTACATGGTTACCGTCAATTTCTCGGTGGGCGGCGGCCAGTTCTTCCTCAAGCTTGCCGACCCGGCAGGATTCGAGCTTTTCGTGCTGGTATCGGTGCTGCTGACGCTGTCGCTGGTGCCGATCGTGCTGACGCGCACGGCGGCGCCGGCCATCGAGGGGCCGACACGGGTGGGTTTTCGCCGTCTGGTGCAGATCTCACCGCTCGGCCTGGCGCTCTGTTTCGGGGCCGGGCTGGTGAACAGCGCCTTTTACAGCCTGGCACCGGTCTACGTCCTGGGCATTGGCTTGGCGACCGAACGCATCGCCGATTTCGTGGCCCTGGCGGTCTTCAGCGGACTGGCCTTGCAGTGGCCTATCGGCTGGCTTTCCGACCGCGTCGAGCGCCGTCTGGTGGTGCTCGGCAGCTGCCTGGTCATGGGCTTCGCGGGCGTTGCGCTATGGCTGGTGGGGGCCAACCAGAGCGCCGCAATGGGGCTGATCATGCTCTACGGCAGTTGCGCCTTCACCCTCTACGCCCAGGGCCTGTCACAGGCCAACGACCACGCCGAAGACAGCGAATTGGTGGCCGTCTCGTCAGGCCTGCTGCTATTTTACGGCATCGGCGCCGTGATCGGACCGCTGGCCGCCTCCGGCTTCATGACAGCCTTGGGCCCAAACGGACTGTTCGCCTACATCGCGGCCATCACCGGGGCTCTGGCGCTTTTCACGCTCTACCGCCGCGGCGTTCGGGTGGGGCTGCCACTGGCCGAACAGGCGCCCTATGTGGCGACGCTGAGCACCACACCACTGGTCGGCGAGCTTGACCCGCGCGCGGACGGCGACCAGATCGAATTCGCCTTTGAGGAGCAGCCGCAGGCCAACGACTTGCGCCCGGCCACGGCCCAAATTGGCTCTTAAGAAAACCCCGCGTCTATGACAGACTGTTCCCCGAAGTGGATTCGGGGACCGAAAGCAAAGGCATGGCGGAGTCAAACAGGGAGGTGGAGGAAGCTGCGCCCGAGGGGGAAGTGGCCGACGGCAAGGCCGTCTATCTCGAAACACTGCAGCTGATCGAGCGCCTGCACCGGCAGTTTCTCGATGTCGTCAAGGTCGAGCTCGACCACCTGGGCCGCAACGACGTAAGCAACGTCCAAAGCCTTATCCTCTACAACATCGGCGACTCCGAGATGACCGTCGGCGAGCTCACCTCGCGGGGCTATTACCTGGGCTCCAACGTCACCTACAACCTCAAGAAGCTGGTCGAAAACGGCTTCCTCGAGCAGGAACGCTCGACCTACGACCGGCGCTCGGTACGCATCCGGCTGTCGGAAAAGGGATTGGCGTTACGCGAGGAGATCGACGTGCTTTACCAGCGCCACGTGGCCGCCCTGGCGGAGGGCGTGTTAGCGGTCAGCGACCTTGACGAAATCAACCAGTCGCTGCGCACCCTGGAGCGTTTCTGGAGCGACGAGATCAACTTCGGCAAGCGCTAGAGCATGTCGCGGCTAATCTGACCCATTTGATGACGCAAGCAAGCCATTGTGGTAGGCGCGTGGCGCAGCGCGATGTGGGACATCGGGCAAGCCGCGCAACGCCGCACAATGGCTTGCCTGCGTCACCGCAGGCCGGCACACCAGGACCCGTGGCGGCGTTGCGGTTCTTGGCCGTAGTCCCACTACGCCCTGCGAACCGCGCCTACCCACGGGTCCTGGTGTGCCGGTCAAATGGATCAGATTAGCCGCGACATGCTCTAGGTTCAGCCGCGCCGCTTGAACGGGGCAAACAGCGCCTTGAGGTCAGGCAGCGGCAGCACGGTCGACAAGGAAGCAAACAGCATCCCTAGCGCCGTCAGCTCCACCCAGGTCACCGGCTCGTCCAGTAGCAAGGCCGCCGAGGCCACACCGACACCGGGCACCGCCAGCGCCGACAGCGCCGCCACTCCGGCCGGCACCATCTCGACGATGCGGAACCAAACCCAATAGCCGATGACGATGCCGAACAGCGCCGAATACAAAAGCGCCCCTACAGCGACCAGCGGGATGGGCTTGAGCGAATCGAGTTCCAGCAGCGCCCCCAGCGTCAGCGGCACTGCCGCGACCGCCATCTGCCAAGCCGTCACCACCAGCATCGGTACCGGCCACCTGACATACTTGACCACCACCGTGCCGGCACCCCACATGGCGGCACCGACCGCCATCGCCGCCACACCCCAGACCGAGGGATCGGACTCGCTAATGCCGCGCCAGGCCAACAGTCCAATCGCCCCCATGCCGATGCCGAGGCCCAGCCAGCGCAACGGCGTCGGCCGCTCGCCAAGCAGCGGGACGCCGATCAGAAAGGCCCATAGCGGCATGGTGTAGGCGATGATGGCGGTCTGCCCGGTGGGGCTGACGGTCAGTGCCAAGGCCGAAAAGAACAACCAGCCGAAGATATTGAGCAGTCCCGCCAGCACCACCCAGCCGCGAAACCCCCGGGGCATGCCCAGCCTGTGGCCGGCCGCCCGGGCCATGGCGAAGACCGCCAGAGCGGCAATGACGGCGCAGAACGAGCGGAAACTGAAAACCGGAATGTAGCCCACCGCCACCTTCATGATGGGCCAGCTAACGCCCCACACCAGCATCAGCGCGAGCAGCAAGGCTGCCCCCTTGAGCGGTAGCCGCGATGGCGCCTCGGGTTTCAAGCTGGATAGATCGGAAATCTTTGACAAAGATCTGCTACCACTCTTTTTGCCGCTGCCTCGGCTGTGCGATTGTCGCCGGGCTCGGCAGCCAAACCGGAAAGCACGTCGGCGATCAGCCCGCCGACGATCTCGAACTCTATCGTTCCAAAGCCGCGAGTCGTACCGACCGCTGACGAAAGCCTGAGACCCGAGGTCACCCGCGGCGGCTGCGGATCAAAGGGCACAGCGTTCTTGTTGCAGGTCAAGCCGGCGTTTTCCAGGCTTTCGGAGGCCACGTCGCCGGTCAGACCGCGGGGCCCTGTGGACTGAAGATCGAGCAGCAAGAGCGAGGTGTCCGTGCCGCCGCCGACCAGGGTATGGCCACGCGCCGCCAGTACCGCTGCCAGGGCGCGGGCGTTCTCCAACGAGCGCCGGGCGTAGTCGCGGAATTCCGGCCGTAGCGCCTCGCCCAGGCAGACCGCCTTGGCTGCCACCGTGTGCAGTAGCACGCTGCCCTGCAGTCCGGGAAAGACGGCTTGGTCGAAACGCTTGGCCAGGGCCTCGTCGTTGCACAGGATCACGCCGCCGCGCGGCCCCCGCAGGCTCTTGTAGGTGGTGGTGGTGACGACGTCGGCGTAGGGCACGGGGCTAGGATGAACGCCGCCGGCGACCAAGCCGGCGAAGTGAGCCATGTCGACCAGCAGCCAGGCGCCGACGCTGTCGGCAATCTCGCGGAACCGGGCGAAATCGATCAAACGAGGATAGGCAGAGCCGCCGGCAATGATCAACTTGGGCCGGGTTTCCTGGGCCAGCCCGGCGACTTCGTCATAGTCGATTATTCCGTCCTGGCGGCGCACGCCATAGGGCACCACGTCGAACCATTTGCCGGTGAGATTTACCGTGGCGCCGTGGCTGAGGTGGCCGCCGGCCGGCAGCGCCATACTAGGAATTCGCTGGCCGGGCTCGAGCAATGCCAGATAAACGGCCTGGTTGGCCTGGCTGCCGGAATGGGGCTGCACGTTGGCGAAACGACAGCCGAAAAGCTGCGTCGCGCGCTCGATGGCCAGGCGCTCCACAGCATCGGCGGGAGCAGCGCCGCCATAGTACCGCCCGCCGGGATAGCCCTCGACGGTCTTGTTGGTGAAGACCGATCCCTGGACTTCAAGCACAGCCCGGCTGACTAGGTTCTCGGAGGCGATGAGTTCGATGCCATCCTGCTGGCGCACCAGCTCGTCCGCCACCGCAGCCGCCACCTCGGGATCGGCTGCAGCTAGATCATCGGAGAAATAGCCCGGATGGGGCTCCAGCCCGGCCGGTTTGCGTTGGGCGCACATACCCCCTTCTCTACCTGCGGCCCGCTTTCCTCACAAGTCGGACGCGAGGCCAGCCGATTCGCTTGCCTCGAAAGAATGTGTAGAGTTCGTCCATCACCTTGGGAGCGCATGAGTGATGAACGAGGGTGGGGCAAAAAGGCGTTTGGCCGCGATCCTGGCCGCCGATGTGGCTGGCTACACGAGCCTCATGGAACAGGACACTGACGCCACCGTAGCCGCCTGGCAGAGCGCCCGGGCCAACGTTATCGATCCCGCCATCGGCGCCCACTCCGGCCGCAACGTCAAACATACGGGCGATGGCTTCCTGGCCGAGTTCACCACCGTTCTAGACGCCGTTAGATGCGCCATCGCCATGCAGGGCGAACTCGCAGCAAGCCCGCTTGATTTCCGTCTGGGCATCAATCTCGGCGACATCGTCGATGATGGCGAGGACATTCACGGCGAGGGCGTGAATATCGCGGCCCGCCTCGAAGGCCTCGCCGAGCCGGGCGGAATTTGTGTCTCGGGCGGCGTCCATGAGCAAGTGCGGAACCAGATTGCAGCCGTCTTCGAGGACATGGGCGAGCAGCGGGTCAAGCACGTCTCAGCGCCAGTGCGTGTCTATCGCCTGGCACTTGATGGCCGAGCAACCCAAAAACCTCGTCGTCTCCAGCCGGGACAGAACGAACCCCAAGACAAAGGCAGCAGTACGAACCTGGCACGTGATCTAAAACTTGGTGGTGTGCTGACAATTTTCACCGCACCTGGCTTGGTCGTGCTGGGATGGTTTGTCAACGCGGTACAAACAATGTTGGGCGTCGCCGCGCTCGTGCTTTTCGTCGGTATCGGCCTTTTGGTAGCGGCAATATTTATCGAACGCTGGTACGGGGAGGACGAGGCCTCGGAACCTGAACGGCCCCCGAATTCCGTCTAAGGCTTAGTACTTTGCCGGGGCGTCAATCGTTCGGCACCACCGCCGCGCTTTCGATCTCGACCAACGCGTCGTCGACCAGAAGCCGCGAGACCTCAACCACGGTCATGGCCGGGAAGTGCTTGCCGATGGTGGCCAGGTAGGCCTCGCCGATCTCCTTTCCGGCAGCGGAGTAGGCTTCGCGATCGGTGATGAACCAGGTCATGCGCACCAGGTGTTCGGGCTTGGCCCCGGCCGCTTCGAGGACGTCGACGGTGTTCTGGAAAGCCTGCCTCACTTGGGCTCCGAAACCCTCTTGGACCTTGTGGTCCGGCGTCCAGCCGATCTGCCCGGCGACGAAAATCTGGCGCCCTTCGGCGGCGACACCGTTGGAATAGCCGCGGGGTCGTTGCCAACCTTCGGGATTGATGAATTCCATGACGATCTCCCTATGTCACTGGGTAGAAGCCGGAGGGACGGGGCTGACAATAGGCCAGGCCCGGCAGCATGAGAAGGCGAAAGGGCTCTGGCGGCGCCTTTCTGTGTTGACAAAGATCAAGGGCAAGCGTCGCAGGATTTGCACAATCTTAACCCTGAATAAGCAAATATCTCCTTTGGCGGCGCCCGCAAACTATAATGCGTGCTTGCCCCTGACGGGCCGGGAGGGCCCTCGTGATGGATTACGTCAAACATTTTGCCGGCCGCATCGACGAGCTCAAGTCGGAAGGCCGCTATCGGGTTTTCGCAGAACTCTCGCGTCATGTCGGCGACTTCCCCAACGCCACCCGCTACACCGCCGGCGACGGCAGCGAGGACCTGACAGAGGACGTGACGGTCTGGTGCTCGAACGATTATCTCTGCATGGGCCAGCACCCGGTGATCCTGGACGCCATGCGCGCAGCGATCGACGAATGCGGCGCCGGCGCCGGCGGCACCCGCAACATCTCTGGCACCAACCACTACCACGTGCTGCTGGAGCGCGAGCTGGCGCTGCTTCACGAGCAGGAGGGCGGGCTCATTTTCACCTCGGGCTACAACGCCAATGAGGCCTCGCTGAGCACCATCGCCCGGCTGCTGCCGGATTGCGTCATCCTGTCGGACGAGCTCAATCACGCCTCGATGATCGAGGGCATCCGCAACTCGAGGGTCGAAAAGAAAATATTCCGCCACAACGATGTGGCCCACCTGGAGGAGCTGATCAGCCAGATCGCACCTGAGCGGCCCAAGCTGGTGACCTTCGAATCGGTCTATTCCATGGACGGCGACATCGCCCCCATCGGTGAATTCTGCGATATCGCCGATCGCTATGGCGCCATGACCTATCTGGACGAAGTGCATGCCGTCGGGCTCTACGGCGAACGCGGCGGCGGCGTCGCCCAACGCGAGGGCATCATGCACCGGCCGACGGTGATTAATGGCACGTTGGGCAAGGCCTTCGGGGTCGGCGGCGGCTACGTCGCGGGTCCGGCGGCCATCCTCGATTCGATCCGCAGCTTCGCCTCGGCCTTCATCTTCTCGACGGCGCTGTCGCCGGTAGTGGCGGCCGGAGCGCTGGCCAGCATCCGCTACGTCAAGGCACATGACGAGCTGCGCCAAAAGCATCAAGAACGAGCCGCCCGGCTGAAGCGCCTGTTTGCCGAGGCTGGACTGCCGGCGATGGATTCGGTCAGCCACATCGTGCCCGTGATGGTCGGCGACGCGGTACTCTGCAAGCAGGTCTCCGACATCCTGCTCGACAGCTACGGTATCTACGTCCAGCCCATCAATTACCCGACAGTGCCGCGCGGCACGGAACGCCTGCGTTTCACGCCCACGCCCCAGCATACGGACGAAATGATGACCCAACTGGTGGCAGCCATGAACGAAGTCTGGGGCAAGCTGGGTCTCAAGAGAGCGGCCTGACAGGGCCGCTTGGGGGCCACAGGGGCCTGGCCGGGGGGCGGATGGCGCGAGAGCCCTACCTGATCGAGTTCGTGCGCGTGGGCAATACCGTCAAGGTTTCGGCCGTCGACCCGGTCACCATGATCGAGGTTTCGATGGTCGGCCCCGCCAATGCCGGGCGAGAGACCCTGAAGCGCCATGCCGTGCGCAAGCTTGAATACGTCATCGACAAGAAGCGTCGCGAGGCCGAGGCAAAAGAGCGCGGTATCAAAGCTTAATCTCCCCTGCCCCGCCAATCCGGCTTTGACCGGTCCTGCCAAATCAGCTACATGCTTCGTCGGTACGGGAAAGACAGTGCGGCGCAGCTAGCTGCAAAGACGCCGAAACCCGGACATCGCGTGCCCGCTTGCAGGGAGATCCGCGTGACGGCACCACCGCCTGCCATACATCACCGGAAGGGACCGGATGGGTGATGAAGTCTCTATGCTGGGTACGATCGAGTACTTCGTCGACCAAACCCTGAACGGCGTCACGCTGGGCGCCATCTACGGCCTCATCGCCATCGGCTACACCCTGGTCTACGGCATCATCGGCATGATCAATTTCGCCCACGGCGAGATCTTCATGATCGGCGCCTTTATTTCCATCATCACCTTTCTCGTATTGGGCATCGTCGGCATCACCTGGGTGCCGCTGGCGCTGCTGATCATGCTGATCGTCACCATGGTGCTGACGCCGATTTATGGCTGGACCCTGGAACGGGTGGCCTATCGGCCGCTGCGCCGCTCGCCGCGTCTGGCGGCGCTGATCACCGCCATCGGCATGTCCATCTTCCTGCAGAACTACGTGCAGATCCTGCAAAGCGCCCGCAACAAGCCGATGGAGCCGCTGATCTCGGGCGGCGTCACGCTGATGCAGAAGGGCAGCTATGTGGTGACGCTGAGCTACCTGCAGATGCTCATCATCACGCTCACCGTGGTGTTGATGGTGATCTTTTCGCTGATCATCGCGCACACGCCGCTGGGCCGGGCCCAGCGGGCCTGCGAACAAGACCGCGACATGGCCTCGCTGTTGGGCGTCAACGTCGACCGCACCATCTCGCTGACCTTCGTCATGGGGGCGGCGCTGGCCTCGGTGGCCGGTTTCATATTTTTGATCAACTACGGCGTCATCGACTTCTTCATCGGCTTCCTGGCCGGCATCAAGGCCTTCACGGCGGCCGTGCTGGGCGGCATCGGCTCGCTGCCCGGAGCCATGCTGGGCGGTATTCTGATCGGCCTCATCGAGGCCTACTGGTCAGCCTATTTCACGGTCGAATACAAGGACGTGGCGGCCTTCTCGATCCTCGTGCTGGTGCTGGTCTTCCGGCCCACCGGCCTGCTCGGCAAGCCCGACATCGAAAAGGTCTAGGCGGCTATGACCACAGTAAGTACCCCCGTCAGCGCCCCCGGTCCCATCCTGCCTCCCATCGACGCCCGGGCCTTGGTCAAGGAGGCCGGCCTGGCGGCGCTCGTGGTGATCGCCCTGGCCATCGCCCTGGTCGGCCTGCGCACGCTCGACGTACCTGGCCGCCTCGACATCGAAACCCGCTTTGGCGCCGTCGCCATGGCTGCCGTGGTGACTTTCTTCGGCCGCCTCGCCACCATCCTGTTGCGCCAGCGCCGAGCCACCCCGGTGCTATTCGGGGCCGGCGCCTTCAGCGCCTATCTGCTGGTCCTGACGGTGGCCAGCCTGACGCTCGAGGGAGAGGGCGACACCGCCGCCCTGGCCGGCACGCTGCTGCCCTTCGGCAGCATGGTGGTCAACGTCGTCCTGCTGGTGGTCAGCG
>PVBE011022840.1_pt1 | contig 10356 bp, 10 predicted proteins | sample 1631181 | NCBI WGS metagenome assembly PVBE01 (sample SAMN08397723, study PRJNA350692) | Marine metagenome, whole genome shotgun sequencing project. | isolation source: water | place: Pacific Ocean | collected 2012-04 | reverse complement strand
GATTCTGTTCCAAAGCTGTTCATGACGGATGTTCTTTCTCCCGCTGTTTGGTCGAGGGTGCGTCTGTAGTAACCGGCCCACGAAAACAATACCGAACGGCTCGCGTTCGGAGTGAACCTCCCATTATAGACAAAGCGGACACGACTCACATGGGGATGTTCAATGAAGCGAGCAGCGAGCAGCTGTCAGCAGGTAGCTCCGAGGAAATCGCTGCCCGCTACTCGCTCCCCACTGCCCGCTTCCAAATCACCGAACGACCGTTACGCCCAGCAATGTTCCGATCGCGTAGGTTGCCGCAGCAGCAAGTGCACCGATGCCGACCATCCGTCCCCCACTGAAGAGCACGCTCCGGCCGGTGAATATCGAAATCAATGCCCCGGCGCCGAACAGGGCAACCGCGCTTCCGGCAGCCGAAACGACAACTGCGGAATTGCCTGTAATGAACAGGTAAGGGAGAACGGGGACCACCGCGCCGATGCCGAACGCCAGGAAGGAACTTCCCGCCGCGGCCCACGGGGATCCCAGCGAAGTGGGGTCGAGACCCAGTTCTTCACGGGCCAGAGTCTGGATCGCTTGAGCGGGGTCGGAAATGATTTGTTGGGCCAGTGCTTCGGCCTGATCTGCCGGGATTCCCTTGGCTTGATATATGAGGGCTAATTCGTCGCGCTCCTCCTCAGGAGACATTTCCAGTTCTTGTTCTTCCAGTAAAATCTGCCGTTCGTAGAGCTCCTTTTGAGATTTGACCGAGACGTATTCGCCGGCCGCCATTGAGAACGCGCCTGCCAGCAGTCCCGCCACTCCGGCCAGCAAGACGAACTCTGTTTCAACGTTGGCACCCGCAACGCCCATGACGAGGCCGAAATTCGAAACCAGCCCGTCGTTCATCCCAAAGACGGCGGCGCGCAGGCTGCCACCGTAGCTGGCGCGGTGCCATCGCTCCGCTCCGAGTATCTGGTCGGCGCCGCCCACCGGATCGTTCATTGCCTGGATCGTACGTCGATGGCTCCGCTCCTCGGCCGGAATTCTTCCCGCCTCTGTCTGTCCGGCGTACTCGTCCTGAACCTGAGCTTCGAGGTTGCTGATGACGGGGAGCACATATGAAGTTCCCAGTCTGCGGGCCAGAAACGCCAGGACGCCCACGCGCCAGTTGGGTGTGTAGGCAGGCGCGGGTTCCCCGGCCGTAGTGAGCAGGTCTACCCACCGCTGGCAATGGCGTTCCTCGGCAACAGCCAGTTTCTCGAAGATTTCGGCGCGGTGTGGGTCCGCTTCGGCTTCCGTCAGCGCACGATAGAGCGCCGCGCCCTCGCTCTCCCTGAAGTAGTTCTCGCGATAGCGACGGAGATCTTCAGCTTGGGGTTTCACGCCCAAAGCATACTACACAGACTTCCACCACAGGCTGCTACGGCTCAGGGGCAAGATCACGATGTTCGGATGATGTTCGGTCTTGATGGCGACGCTGCCGGCGTGAGAGCATACCCCCGAGGCAAAGCTGGGCGGGTTTGGCCCGCGAATTCTCTGTTCCCCGATTTGATTCATTCGGATCCTTCTCCCCCGATCGGTAGCTCCGAGTGATGCGAACGGCGAGGTTCGTCATGGTGGGAAAGAAAAGAGTTGGGGAGAAGTACGGATGTCGTTGTTGGATCAGTTTGACATGAACGAGGAAGAACGATCTAGACGTCTCGAGTTTCTCGAGTTTACCGACGAGGATCGGAAGAGCCTCCGGTCCATCCACGCCCTGGCGATTGAGCATGCCGATGAGGTTGTCGAGAAACTCTACGATCACCTCATGAAGCACGAGCAGACACGATCGTTCTTCGTGGACCCGAAGGTGCTTCGGCGTGTGAAGAAGCACCAGAGAAAGTACTTTCTCGAGCTTACCGAAGGAACCGTCGATTCGGACTATTTCGAGAATCGCTTCAAGGTCGGTGACGCGCACCAGCGTATCGAGTTGCTTCCCCAGTGGTACCTGGGTCTCTACAGCCTGTATTCCCGCCTGATCCTGGATCAGATCCGGCAGCAGAAAGGAGACGCGGCAGCGCTCGACGTCGCGTCGTCACTGTTGAAGCTGGTCTTTCTCGACGTCGGTCTTGCCATGGATGCTTATATCCAGGGTGGCTTCATCGAGAAATTGAGACGGGAGCGAAGCGTCAGCGCGGAACTGCGGGAAGAGTTGGCCCGAAAGGAAAAGCTGGCATTCCTCGGGCAACTCGCCGGAGGAGTTGGTCACGAGTTGAGGAATCCACTCGCCGTGATCCAGACGTCCGCGTACTTCCTGAAAATGGCCGTGGAGTCGGACAACCCCAAAGTCAACAGGCACATCGACATCCTCGAACAGGAGATCGCGAACGCCAACGAAATCATCTCCAACTTGCTGGATTTTTCTCGGACCCGGAGGTCCCAGCCTTCACGATTTGGTCTGGATCAACTCGTCCGGGAAGTCACTGCCCGGTGTGACCTGACGAACGTTCGGGCCCAGTTCCAGCTCGATGAGGTCGAGGTTTTGGCCGACCGGGGCCAGATCGGCCAGGTCGTGGGCAACGTGATCAACAACGCAATCCAGGCGATGCCCGAAGGCGGGGATCTGCGCCTGGCGACACGGCGGGTCGACGGCCACGGCGAACTCGTCGTTGAAGACAGCGGCGAAGGTATTGCCCCGAACCAGATGGAGAAGATCTTCCAGCCTTTGTTCACCACGAAAACGAAAGGTATCGGGCTTGGGCTTGCCGTGTGCGACACGCTGATCCGTGCCAACGGGGGCAGCATCTCGGTCGAAAGTGAGTCCGGTCGAGGCGCCTGCTTTACGGTCAGTCTGCCGGTAGGGGAATAGTGGGGGCATCCGTTACTACCAGACTGATGCCTGGCCACTATGGTGATCACCGAAATGAATGAAGACTTCCGAGTCCTTGTTGCCGATGACAACCGCACGATGACGGAGGCCTTGCGTGACGTCCTCGAGGCCAAGGGGTACGAAGTGACCGTTGCCTTCGACGGCGTGGAGGCTGTGGAGAAGGTTAGCGAAGCGGAGTTTGATTGTGTGCTGATGGACATCCGAATGCCCAGGATGAACGGAGTGGAAGCGTTCAAACAGATCAAGAAGTTATCCCGGGAGACCAACGTCATACTGATGACGGCGTACTCGGTGGAGGCGCTGATCGACGAAGCCCGCTCGGAAGGCGTTCTGGCCGTCCTCCAGAAACCGGTCGACCTGGACAAGATAATCCGAATATTGGCAGGCCTGTCCGATGGTGCGGGTGTCATTCTGGTGGTCCCCGAGAAGGAGCCGCACCTTGCCCGACACCTGTCCGAACAGGGATATCGCGTCGCTGTCTCCAGCAGTCCCAGCGACGCCGTTGAGCTCTCCTGTGCCGGCGATCACCACGTGGTGATCCTTGACGCTCATATCCGGGGGCTCACGGGGCCGGACAGCGTTGTATTGTGCCGGCAACTGGATCGAAAATGCATGACCATCCTGCTTTCGGCTTCTTCGGGGGACACAGTGCCTGGAGAGTCCGTCAGCCTCCAGAAACCTTTCAAGGTCAAAGACGTGATCTCTCTGCTCGAAGGCCTGCGCGCCCGAAAAGTACGCGATCGGATGGGTGACGAGTTGTTCGAAATCTAGTGGTTGGAGCGAGTAGCTGGCAGCGATCAGCGGGCAGCTACGAAACATCTCCGAACAGCTACTCGCTGCCGGCTGGCCGCTCCCTGAGACCGACCCTCCAAGCTTCCTTGAATTGGTCCAACCCATCTGCTAGCGTTAGTCCTTTGCTTTGACGGCTGTATTCTGGCCGTCAAGGAGGGTTTTCCGGAGGCTCATGCTTCATGAATATGGGGGTGTCCGGCCCAGGCTTGGCGAAGGAGTGTTTATCGCTCCGGGCGCTCATGTGATTGGTGACGTAGAGATCGGCGACCACTCCAGCATCTGGTTCAACACGGTGGTTCGGGGTGACGTTGATTCCATCCGAATCGGACGCCGCACCAACATTCAGGATGGTTCGATTTGTCACGTCATGATGAATGAATGCCCCTTGGTCGTGGGTGACTCGGTGACCGCCGGTCATGGCGTGATCCTGCACGGCTGCACCGTGGAATCGCACTGTTTGATCGGCATGGGGGCGACGATCATGAACAACGTGCGTGTCGGTGAGGGGTCGATCGTTGCCGCCGGAGCACTGCTGACGGAGAATACACATATTGATCCGCGGAGTCTCGTGATGGGAGCGCCTGCCAGGGTGGAACGGGAAGTGACGGACGAAGAGGTTGCCGACATCGACGAATATGCCCGGCGTTATTGCGCCTACAAGGATAGTTACCTCGTCGGTAGCTAGAGAAACGATGATCAAACTGGTTCGTGGTACCTACGACATTCTCCCGCCGGATGTGCGTCTCTGGCACGCTATTGAGACGGAAATGAGGGCAGTGTTCGAGTCCTACGCCTTCGGTGAAATCCGAACGCCGATCTTCGAAGCTACCGAACTGTTCGTTCGGGGAGTCGGGGAAGAAACCGACATCGTTTCCAAAGAGATGTACACGTTCAAAGACAAGGACGAGAAGACGTCTTTGACTCTCAGGCCCGAGGGTACGGCCCCGGTTGTCAGGTCCTACATCGAACACCATCTTTCCGATGAAGCGAGGATGATCAAGCTTTACTACATCGGTCCGATGTTTCGCCGTGAACGGCCCCAGAGGGGCCGCTTCCGTCAGTTCTACCAGGCCGGTGTAGAGGTTCTGTCCCCCAACGACAACCCCGCGATCGAGGCAGAAGTCCTGGAAATGCTGATGCTTCTGTTCGAACGGCTGGGAGTTTCGGACCTGGACCTGGTTGTCAACTCGATCGGTTGCCGTGAATGCCGGCCTTCTTACATCGAGCGCCTGCGGAACGAAGTCCGTGGGCGGGCCGCAGGGTTCTGCGAAGACTGTCGTCAACGGGGCGAGAAGAATCCCTTGCGCGTTTTCGATTGCAAGGTGAAGTCCTGTCAGCCGCTGATTGAGGAACTGCCGAGGATTACCGACAACCTCTGTCAGCAGTGCCGGGATCACTTCGCCGGGTTTCGCGGCTACCTGGATGACCGGGAGATCACCTACCGGGTGGACGGCCGGCTCGTTCGTGGCCTGGACTATTACATGAGAACAACCTTCGAGATACTTTCATCCAGCCTCGGGGCTCAGGATACGCTGGTCGGCGGCGGACGCTACGACGGTCTCAGCGAAGACCTTGACGGCCCTCCCACGAAAGGATTCGGATTCGCGATGGGCCTGGAACGGTTGATCCTGTCGATTCCGGAGCCTGAAAAGCTGGCTCCGGGACCCGGCCCGGCCTACTTCCTGGCAACAATGGGTGAGGATGCATTTCGGTACGCCACGCTGCTGGCACGCAAATTACGAGCTACAGGCTGTTCGGTCTATCTGGATTTCGCCGGACGCAGCCTCAAGAGCCAGATGCGGCTGGCCGGCAAACTCGATGCCGCGAGTGTCGTCATGATAGGCGACAATGAGATCAAGTCGGGAAGACTCGTGGTGCGGGATATGAACACCCGGGAGCAAAAGGAGTTGAGCGAGTCCGAACTGGTGGAACTGGCCGGCCCCTGACGCCGGGAAGGAATACGACTGGTCTATGCAGGAAATGACGAGAACTCATAGTTGTGGAGAGCTGACCGCAGCCGATGAAGGAAAAGAAGCAGTCCTCATGGGTTGGGTGAACCGGCGGCGGGACCACGGTCAGCTTGTGTTCATAGATCTCCGCGACCGCGAAGGAATCACCCAGGTCGTTCTGCACCCGGAACGCGACGCCGATGCGCACCAGCAGGCCAAGACCCTGCGATCCGAGTTCGTGATTGCCGTTCGTGGCAAGGTCTCGCGACGAGAAACGGACCTGATCAACCCCAACCTGAAGACCGGTGAGATCGAGGTGGATGTCGAGCAGGTGGAGGTCTTGAGTGAAGCCAAGACCATTCCCTTTCCGATTGAGGACGACATCACCACTTCCGAGGATCTGCGGCTGAAATACCGCTATCTCGACCTGCGACGTCCGCAGATGCAGGCCAATTTCCACCTTCGGCATCAGGTCATGATGGCGATTCGCAGCTACATGGACCGCCTGGGATTCTGGGAAATCGAGACCCCTTTTCTGACGAAGTCGACCCCAGAGGGTGCGAGGGACTACCTGGTTCCGAGTCGGCTGTCCCACGGTAGCTTCTATGCCCTGCCGCAGTCGCCACAGATCTTCAAACAGATCTTGATGGTTTCCGGCTTTGAGAAGTATTTTCAGATTGTTCGCTGCTTCCGAGATGAGGACCTTCGCGCGGACCGACAGCCAGAGTTCACACAGATCGACGTCGAAGTTTCTTTCCCGGATGTCGACGCGTTCTTTGCCGTGATGGAAGGCTTGATGGAAGAAGTGTTCAAGGTTCGTGGCATCGAGATCCCGCGGCAATTTCCTCGTATGAATTACCGGGAGGCGATGGACCGTTACGGCAGCGACAAGCCCGACACCCGGTTCGGTGTGGAATTGCAGGACTTTACCGAAATATTCCGAAAGGCCGAGCCGTCCCTGTTCCGGGACCTCGTCGAGCAGGGTAAGACCGTTCGCGGCCTGGTGGCGCCCGTGTCCTATTCCCGCAGGATACTGGATGAAATCGACGCTTTCGTGAAGCAACTCGGCGGGGCGGGCGTGGCTTGGATAAAGGTAACCGAGGAGGGAAGAACCGCGGTTCCCCCGATCAAGAAGGCGGGTACCGTCGCGATCGACGCCATCCTGGCTCAGGCGGAAGCGGGTCCGGGTGAGATGGTGTTCATGATCGCCGCGGACCGGAACGACGCCCTCACAAAGTTGGGTGCCCTGCGGTTGGAGTTGGCTCGTCGGGAGGGTTGGATTCCACCGGACAAGTGGAACTTCTTATGGGTCGTGGACTTTCCACTATTCGAATTCGATGCCGTGGAGAACCGGTGGACATCCCTGCACCATCCCTTCACGTCACCGGTCGCCGAAGATCTTTCGATCCTGGAGAGTGATACTGGCAAAGTTCGAGCGCGGGCTTACGATCTCGTGCTTAATGGCGTGGAATGTGGTGGTGGTTCCGTTAGAATCCACAGCAGCGCAGTCCAGGCGCAAATCTTCAAGTTGCTGGGACTTAGCGAAGCTGAGGCGAATGAGAAGTTTGGCTTCTTTCTCGAGGCTCTCCAGTATGGAACCCCGCCCCACGGAGGCATCGCGCTCGGCCTGGACCGAATCATCATGCTGCTGGCCCGAGGCCAATCGCTCCGCGATGTGATCGCGTTCCCCAAGACGGCCCGTGCGGTCGATCTGATGAGTGGTTCGCCGTCCCCTGTAGTCGACCAGCAACTCAAGGAACTGGGAATACGTACACGCAAGAGTTGATGCCCGAAGCAACAGTTTCGACCCCATGTTAGGTTGTTCTCAACACGAAGACACGAAGTCAACGAAGGTTGGATTCTTCTAGACCGAATTCCTTCTTCGTGCCCTTCGTGTCTTCGTGTTGAAAAAAATGTCCCGGTGTGAGAGGCCTTTTCGGTAAACGAACCCCGACTTATGTCCAAGATACAGGTATTGCCTGACGTTGTTGCCAACCAGATTGCGGCTGGTGAGGTTGTGGAGCGACCGGCGTCGATCGTCAAGGAATTGATTGAAAACTCCATCGATGCCGGTGCGGGCAAGATCTTCGTCGAAGTTCGTGGCGGCGGCAGATCCCTCATTCGCGTGATCGACGATGGGGATGGCATGAGCAGGGAAGACGCGGCGCTCTGTTTCCAGCGACACGCCACCAGTAAGCTGCAGGATTCCAAGGATCTGTTTTCTATCCGGACACTGGGTTTTCGTGGCGAGGCCTTGCCGTCGATTGCGTCTGTTTCTCGAGTGCGTCTGGAGACCCAGCTTCGACATGCGTCCGTTGGCACCGTTGTCGAGGTGGCGGCAGGTGAGGTTCTGTCCACAAGGGAGGATGCCTTCCCGGAGGGCACCCAGATCTCCGTCGAGGATGTTTTCTACAATGTGCCGGCCCGGAGCAAGTTCCTGAAGTCGGAATCCTATGAACTTGGTCGGATTACGTCTTTGTGTACTCACTTCGCCCTCGCCTTTCCCGGGATTCATTTTGTTTTGAAGAGCGGGGACTTCGAGATCTTGGCGGCACCGCCGGCGACCGGATATCGCGACCGCATCTTTCAGGTGTTCGGACAGGACCTGCTTGCCGAGTTGGTTGAGCATCAGAAGGACTGCGGGCCCGGGCTGAAGATCCACCTGTTCACATCCCGGCCTCATGTTCAGAAGTACAACCGGAACTCGATGTTCTTTTTTGTTAATCGTCGTGCCGTGCGGGACAAGATCATTTTGCACGCATACAACGAGGCATATCGCGGCATCCTTCCGTCTGGTACGTTTCCGGTCACGATGCTGTTCGTCGAAGCCCGTCCAAAGGACGTGGATGTGAACGTCCATCCGGCCAAGACAGAAGTCCGGTTCCGTCAGGGATCGTTGATCCACGATGCGATTCGAGACACGGTGGCCGACGCCTTGACCTCGGACAAGACGATCGTTCCCATGGAAGAGGGTGCTGCCGGGGCGTCGCCCTATCGTGCTCCGGAGTTCAAACCTCGCGTGCCGGATTCCTGGAGGGGAGGGCCTCTCGCGAAAGAGCCGATAGTCGATTCTCCCGCGGCACTCACATATTCCGAGGGCCGGGTTCTGGATTTCGACTTCCAGCAGGGACAGACCGTAACAGGGGGAGATGCGGCCGCTGAGTCCGGGGCTCCGCCCGATTTCGAGTTGGTTCGGAGCGAGCTTCGGCCCCTGGGCCAACTGCAGGACAGCTTCATCGTCGCGGCCGATTCCTCAGGACTCGTTGTCATCGATCAGCACGTGGCCCACGAACGCGTTCTGTTCGAAGCGTACATTCGCGAGCGTGCTGACGAACATGTTCAAGTTCAGCAGCTCTTGATGCCGATCCTGATTGAATTGAGTCCTCGACAGGAGGTCCTGGTCGAAACCCTGAAGCCTGAACTGGAGCGAAACGGTTTCGAGGTGGAACCGTTTGGAGGTCGGACTCTGGCAGTGAAAACAGCCCCGGCCATCTTGAAGGCAGGGGCTGTCGAAAAGCTCGTCCGGGAGCTCCTGGACGGTCTGGACCGCGAACAGCAAGGGTTGAGTATCGACCATTTCCGAAAAAAAATTGCCGCCACCGTGTCTTGTCATGCAGCAATCAAGATCAACAATCCCCTGGATAGTGTTAAGCTGTGGTGGCTGGTTGCAGAGCTCATGAAAACAGATGTTCCGACGGTCTGTCCCCATGGCCGTCCCATCATCGTGAGATACGATCTTCGGGAGATACAGAAAGCGTTCAAGAGGTTTTGACCGGTATGATTTCCTGGCCGGTAGTTGGTCCCAGCGAAAGATATGTGGTCTGGCCCAAGTGATAGTTTTGATTTTCCTCAGCAATCACGATAGTCTCTACACTCACTTTTATTAGGAGGATCCCGTATGGCAGGTAAGATGACGCAGACTCAGATAATCGCCACCCTGGCAGAGAAGGTGAATGTCAGTAAGAAGGAAGCCAAGACCTTCATAACTACTCTGGCGGAACTGGCCCACAAAGAAACGAAGAAGAATGGTGAGTTTACGTTTCCTGGTGTTGGCAAGCTGGTGAAGCAGAAAAGAAAGGCTCGTACGGGGCGTAACCCAGCGACGGGTGAGGCGATCAAGATTCCTGCCAAGACCGTCCTGAAGTTCCGGATTGCCAAGGCATCCAAGGACGCGGTGCTCGGCGTCAAGAAGAAATAGTCGGCTATTTCGAAGTTTTGTATCTGAGTACGCGGGGACCGACTCGTTCGGGGCGAGTCCCCGCGTCTGTTTTTTTCACCCTGCCTGATGCCGACACGAGGCCACCATCCCGGTGCGCCTTTATTGGCTATTCCGCCACTTCCACCACACCTTCGTCGGGTATTAAGCCTCCCATGGCCCAGCCGATGACAGCCGTCACCGCGGCGATTACGCTGTTGACGAAGAGACCCACAACTCGAATCCCCATCGCCGCAAGAAAACCGACCGGTCCCTCCTGGTTCAGAGCAATCGGATTGTTGAAGTGCGTATCGCCTGCCACGTAAGAGAGGCCAGTGCCGAACAGAATCAGGATTTGAGACACGAGGGCGATCATTATCCCCACCTGGACGGCGCCCAGCAAACCGTAGCCTTTGTAGCGTCTCGAAATCGCCGGCCACAACAGGGCCAGATGTGTTTGTAGAGTTACCATCGAGAAAAACTGAATGCCAGCCTCATACGGGGCTCAGGCCTGGCTCATGACCAATTTCCCAAGAAAGAAGATCAGCAGCAGAAGAGCGGGCAGCGTGATG
>PVBE011773788.1_pt1 | contig 10357 bp, 11 predicted proteins | sample 1631181 | NCBI WGS metagenome assembly PVBE01 (sample SAMN08397723, study PRJNA350692) | Marine metagenome, whole genome shotgun sequencing project. | isolation source: water | place: Pacific Ocean | collected 2012-04 | reverse complement strand
TCTGAAGCATCAGTTGCTACAAATGATTATGTGTCAACAATGAAAGCTGCAACAAATTCCGTTAATGTATTTGCTGATTCCTATCATAAATCAACAGAAGCATTAAATACATCAGCTGAAGATCTTACCCGATCTTATCAGAAATCATCTGAAGCAGTTGCTCAAACAGGAGAAAAACTTGTCGACCAGGTATCAAAATCAAGTAATGAACTGTCAAGTACATATACAAAACTTCTTGAATCGGTAAATAAAGATTTTGTACGACTCAGTGAAGGAAATACGGCATACGGAAACCAGCTCGAGCAACTTAATAAAAACCTCTCTGCTCTAAATTCAATTTATGAAATACAGCTGGCAGGAACTGATAAACATGTTAAATCTACTGAAGAAGCATATACCGGACTCGATAATATGCTTGATAATCTTAGATCCTCTGTTGAGGAAACAAGTAAATACCAGCATGAAGTTGCCAAATTAGGACAAAAGCTTGAAGCTCTTAATACAGTTTATGGTAATATGCTAACAGCCATGAATGTAAAAACCAATATTTAGTTTATCTGTTAATATAATAGATTAATATGGCAGCTCAGAGAATAACAACACGACAGAAAATGATCAATATGATGTATTTGGTGCTACTAGCTATGCTAGCACTGAATGTGTCAAAAGAAACTCTGGATGTTATTGTAAAAGTTGACGATGGACTTAGAAAAACCACTGATAACTTTGAAGCCAAAAACAACCAGCAATATACATCATTCGAAAACCAACTTTTCTTAAATAAGGCCAAGGTAGGCCCTTGGAAAGATAAAGCTGATGAGGTTAAATTACAATCAGACGACCTTTATAATAAAATAAACCAGTATAAACTGGAGATAGTCCAACGTGCTGATGGTGATGACGCTGACCTCGACTCAATTAGAAATCTTGAAGACTTGAATGCTTCAGCCGAAATAATGCTTACCGCTGATGGTGGTAGAAGATCTGACGATTTGAGAAATTCATTTAATTCATATCGTGATTTTTTATTAACATTAGTTGTTGATGCAGATTCAAGCTTAACAAACTCAATAAGAGAAAACCTTGCAACTCCTGATCCTCCTAGAGATGAGCATTCAGCAGGAAGAACATGGCAGATGGATAATTTCGAAGATCTGCCACTCATTGGAGTTATGGCACTTATGTCGAAAATGCAATCAGACGTTAGAAATGCAGAATCTGATGTGTTGAATTATCTTTTCAGCCAGATAAGTGCACAGGAATTTAAATTTAATGATTTAAGAGCTCTTGCAATTCCAAAATCAAATTATATTTTCCAGGGAGGTACATTTGAAGCAGAAATAATTCTTATTGCCATTGATACAACCCAGGAACCTCAAATATTTGTTAATGGAGCTGCACAGACAGTGAGAGATGGAAAAGCCGTTTACAGTACACGCAGCAATAGCCTTGGATATAAAACATATAATGGATATATCAGATACACAGCACCTGACGGATCTGTTAATAATTACGAATTCAACGGTGAATATGAAGTAGCTGTACCAAGTCTGGTAGTTTCACCAACAAAAATGAATGTATTCTATATGGGTATTCCAAATCCGGTTGAAATAGGAGTTCCAAATGTTCTTCCTGAGAATATATCAGCTGAAATGACTAATGGCAGAATAGTTAAAACCGGTGACGATTTTCTTGTTGAACCAAATAAAGACTTTGGTACCGCAGAAATCACTGTTTATGCTCAAATTGATGGTGAAAGAAGAAATATGGGCACCAAAGAATTTCGTCTTAAACCTTTACCAACTCCTACAGCTAAAGTTGCTGATAAAATTGGAGGAAGAATAGATAAAGCACTCCTATTATTACAGGTTGGAGTTGAAGCAGCCCTTGAGGATTTCCTGTTTGATCTTAGTTATGAGGTAATCTCATTTAAGGTTACATCAATTAAAAGTAATTATGCAGACGATGAATCTTCCAACTCATGGAGATTTACCAGTCAGCAAAAGGATCTAATCCGTGCATTGAACCGGGGAGACAGGTTATACATTGAAGATATTAAGTGTACAGGGCCTGATGGAAAAGTAAGAGATTTGCAAACAATTAGTTTTATTATAAACTAAATGAAAAATAAAATGAAAAAATTATTAATTATCGGAATTGGCTTATTATTAATTACTACAAATCAGCCACTTAAAGCACAATCCTTTGACGGACTTGATCTTGTTTACGATAAACAACATACAGTAAATAAAAAACCTATCCCTTACCAGTCAGTTAGGGAAGCAGATATGTTCTGGTCAAAAGTGGTATGGAGAATAATAGACCTGAGAGAAAAAATAAACCAGCCCTTGTACTTTCCAACAACACCGCTCGGAACAAGAAAAAGTTTAATAGATGTTCTTATGGCTGCTATTGATTCAGGAGGATTACAAGCATATTCCACTCGTGACGATAATAATGAATTTAAGGTGCCTATCACCTACGCTGATGTTATTGAAGAATTTGATGCAACAGAAAAGGTACAGGATGTGGTTATTAATTTTCAAACCGGAGAAACAAGGCAGGATACACTTGAAGGTGAAGTACGTTCTGATGAGGTTATGCAGATATTGGTTAAAGAACTCTGGTTCTTCGACAAGCAACGTTCTGTAATGGATGTAAGAACAATAGGATTATGTCCTATAAGATTATATTATCAGGAAGGGGCATTGGATACATTGGGTCTTGCTGAAGTAGAACCAACTAAGAAAAAACTTTTCTGGGTTAAATATTCAGAAGCCAGACAATTTCTAGCCAGCAATGAAGTCTTTAACCAGAAGAATGATGCTGCCAGATTATCTTTTGATGATATCTTTTACAAGAGAAGATTTAACGGATATGTTGTGAAAGAATCCAATGTATTTGATAACAGACCTATTAACCTCTACTTTACCGGGATTGAGATAATGATGGAATCTGAAAGAATTGAAGAATTCATATTTAATTTTGGTCACGACCTCTGGGAGTACTAACAGCTAACAGCTAAACATATGATTCTCCTTTGTGAATCTGTATATCATTCACAAATTGTCTTATTTTTTGCTCCTCCTCCCTCTTGCATATTAGTATAGAGTTATTTGATTCAACAACTATATAATCATCCAGGCCTTGCAGAACTATTAGTTTATCATTGGAAGCATTAATAATACAATTAGAACTATCGTATAAAAAAATATGTTCTCCACTTACAGAATTTCCTTTTTCATCTTTCTTTAGATGCTCATATAATGAGCCCCAGGTTCCAAGATCCGACCAACCAAAATCAGCACATATAACATAAACATTTTCAGCCTTTTCCATTACCCCAAAATCGATTGATATATTAGGGCAGTCGGCATAAGCTCCGTGAATAAATTCCTTTTCTTTTGCAGTACCATATAATCCACTACCCTCCTTAAAAATATTGTTAACCTCAGGGAGATGTTTATTAAAAGATTCCATACTTGATTTCAAAGACCAAATAAATATCCCTGAATTCCAGAAGAATTCTCCGCTCTTTAGAAAGATTTTTGCAAGCTCAACATCAGGTTTTTCAGTAAAAGTTTTAACCTTTTTTAGTCTATCATTATGATATGTTAATTTATCTCCGTTCACCTGAATATAACCATATCCAGTCTCCGGTCTGCTAGGAGTGATTCCGAGAGTCACAAGTGCATTTTGTTCTGACACAAATTCCAGTCCTTCGTTAATTACCTTAACAAATTCATCTTCATTAATAATCAAATGATCTGAAGGAGCAACAATAATATTTGCCTCAGGATTTAACTGATTTATCCAATGATTAGCATAAGCAATACATGGTGCAGTATTTCTTCTCATCGGCTCAAGCAATACATGTTCAGGATTAATTTCGGGAAGCTGCTCTATAACAAGTTCTTTATATATTGTATTGGTAACGACAAATATGTTTTCAGCCGGACAAATAGTTCTAAACCTTGAGAAGGTTTGCTGAAGGAATGTCTTCCCTACACCTAAAATATCAAGAAATTGCTTGGGTTTCTCTGTCCTGCTAATAGGCCAAAAGCGGCTGCCAATACCACCAGCCATTATTACACAAAAATTGTTATTCTGCATATTATTGATTTAGTTATTTCCGACAAATAAAATACTTAAAAAAATTGATTTTATTGCTCAGTATACTCAATTATTTTTGCAAGATTGTGAACAAAATATAATCGTCCTGAACTAACTTCCTGGCATTTATATCTTTTCCTGAGCTTTTGTCCTTTTACCATTATTTTTCCTGATTGAAGAGTGAAGATTAAATTATCAGGAATATCTTCTAATCTAATATATTTCTTTTCTGATGAATAATTCTCCAGCATTCTTACCAGATTACTATTCATATTGGAAAAATTTGATCGACCATTTTTAATTTCCCTGCTTAAAACATCTTTCAAATCATCAGGGAAAACATCGAATGAAAGCATTTTCTGAATTAATAATCCGAACATATCTTTCCACTCATTACCATGTGGCTTTGCTTTTCTTTTATATTCATCCCAGATTATCATATGTGATAATTCATGCAGAAGAGTAATAAGAAATTCATATTTATTTAAATCCCCGTTAACAGAAATTCTATATTCCCCCTTGTTATTTAGTGGTTTAAAATCTCCAAGTTTACTAATCCTGGGCTTAGAAATAACAAGCAATAAACTGTATTTGTTAAAAATATTATAAACTATATCAATAGATTTATGTGGTATATACGGAGAAATGCTATTATAGAATTCAGTTTTTTCCATAGATCAATATTATAAAATTTTAAAAAAATAATCAGTAATTTAGCAGGAGATATGAAAAAAATAAATTTATTTTTTAATCTGGGAAGGTATTTTGTTTTTATGAAACAGGTATTCTCCCGGCCTGAGAAATTAAAAATATTTTTTAAACAATGCCTTTTTGAAATTGATAAACTTGGTATTGGTTCATTAGGGATTGTAGTTATTATCTCCATATTTATGGGGGCAGTAGTAACTGTACAGACAACTATTAACCTTGAAAACCCACTAATTCCAATCTTTTATATAGGACTAACTACTCGTGACACTCTTATTCTAGAATTCTCCTCAACCGTTGTAAGCCTTATACTAGCAGGAAAAGTAGGCTCAAATATTGCTTCTGAAATTGGAACAATGAGAATAACAGAACAAATTGATGCACTGGAGATTATGGGAGTTAATCCAGCCTCTTATCTGGTCCTTCCAAAAATTACTGCATGTGTTTTTATAAATCCTTTTCTTGTTGCCTTAAGTATTTTTATTGGCATATTCGGAGGCTTTCTTGTAGTACTCTTAACTAATAGCCCTGTAACAGTTCCAGATTATATATTTGGAATACGCTATGCATTTAATCCATTTTTTATTACCTATTCACTTATTAAAAGTGTTGTTTTTGCATTTATTATTGCCTCAGTTTCTTCCTATCGTGGATATTATACACAGGGTGGTGCTCTTGAAGTTGGTAAATCAAGTACCGATGGAGTGGTTAACTCAATGATAGTAATACTAATAGCAAATTACTTATTAACCCAATTCCTGCTCGTATGATAAAGATTGAAAATGTAAGCAAGTCATTTGATGGGATTATGGTTCTCGATAATATTTCATCAATATTCCAACCTTCAATGACCAATCTTATCATCGGAGAATCAGGATCAGGAAAAACAGTTTTATTAAAATCTATTGTTGGCCTTCTGGGAATCGATGAAGGAAGAATATTATTTGATGAAAATATATTTTCTGAATTAAATATTAAGGCAAGAGCAAAAATCAGACAGGAAATGGGAATGGTTTTTCAGGGAGGTGCACTATTTGATTCTTCAACAGTTGAACAAAATGTCACATTTCCACTTGATATGTTTACAAAACAAAGTGCAGAGGAAAAACGTGAAAGAGCAAATTTCTGTCTTCGTAGAGTGAACCTGGAAAATGCTAATCACTTATTCCCTTCTGAAATATCTGGTGGAATGAAAAAAAGAGTTGCCATTGCACGGTCTATATCACTCAATCCAAAATATCTGTTCTGCGATGAACCAAATTCCGGATTGGATCCAAAAACTTCCATAATCATTGACAATCTTATACGGGAAATTACCGTTGAGTATAATATTACAACAATAATTAACACACACGACATGAACTCTGTAATGGAAATTGGAGATAAGGTGCTGTTTATTCATAAAGGGGTAAAAAGCTGGGAAGGCAACAAAGATAATATTGCAGAGACTAAAAATACAGAACTAAGAAAATTCATTTTCGCTTCTGCATTAATGAAAAAGGTTGATAAACTTAATAAAGTTAAAAATTGATTGTTTAGAATAATTAAATATGCATAAATATAAATTTCTAATAATATCTCTTATAATAACTTTTACATTAGCCTGCAAAAATGAAAGAGTTGTTAATCCTCCAGAAAATCTTATCGATGATGATATATTCATTTCCATTCTGGTTGATATGCATATTGCCAACAGCCAGTCGCTTAAACCAAGTGAAGATGGAATGCAGCCTAAACGAAATCTTTATTTAATGCATGATTATATATTTACAAAACACGAAATTGTCAGGGCTGATTACGATAGTACTGTTAGTTATCATATGAAATTTCCTGATCGATATGCAAAATTATATGAGTCGGTATTAAATCAATTAAGCAAAATAGAAGGCGAGCTCAAAGCAGATTCCCTTGATATATGAGAAAAATATCAGCTAATTATATTTTTCCTGTTATTTGTCCTCCACTAAAAAATGGGATAATAAGTTTTAGTGATGATGGAAGGATTTTAGAAGTTATTGATACAAAAGGAAAATTAAAAGAAATAGCAAGTCTCGAGTTTTATAACGGAATAATTATACCAGGCATTCTATTCTCTGGTAATCCAGCAATTGATTACAAGGATGATAATATTCATATTTTAATCCAGAATTATATTAAAGAAGCAAAATATCTTAATGATAAATTAGAATTCCAATCCTGGTTATATAAATTAACAATAGAGAAGGCCAGAAAATTAGATATTGACAAAATTTACGGTAGTATTGAACCAGAAAAAAATCCAGGACTTCTTTTATTAAATAATTTTAACTTTCAGACTATGAATATATCTGAAAATACAAATATCAAGATTCTTGTACCTTGCATGATATGAAGTCTGGGAAAAAAATACTGATATCGCCACTCAATTGGGGATTAGGTCACGCTAGCCGAATTATACCAATTATAAAATGCCTCCTCTTATATAATGCTGAAGTAATTATTGCTGCAGATGGTCCTGGTTATGATCTTCTAAAGATTGAATTTCCAAAGCTAAAACAAATACGATTAAGCTTCCCAACGATCAAATATTCACGTTCAAAATATCTTATACATGGATTGTTACTTTATATTCCACGCTTAATAATTGGAATTTATAAAGAACACAAACAGTTAAAAAAAATTATTAAATCTGAAAATATCGATATTGTAATTTCTGATAATCGTTATGGATTATGGAGCAAAAATATTACCTCTATATTCATTACACATCAGTTAATGATTAAGATGCCGGGATATTTAAAGATCATGGAACCATTGTTACATAAAATTCTGTTAAGATTTATTAGAAAATTTGATGTATGCTGGATACCAGATTATCAAAATAATATGGGGCTGTCGGGTGACCTTTCTCATAAATATCCAGTTCAGCCAAATTCAATATTTATTGGCCCTCTAACACGGTTTTACAAAAAGGAAAATAAATCAATAGATATTATTCATGATATACTGGTAATATTATCAGGGCCTGAACCACAAAGAACTATTTTAGAAGAAATCATTATTGAACAAATTCAGAACACAGATTATAATTCTCTAATTGTGAGAGGATTACCCTTGGCTGAGAAAAAAGAATCATACTCACCAAATATTAATTTCAAATCACATTTATCATCTGAAGAACTGTTGCATGAAATAAACTGCTCAGAAATTATTATTTGTCGTTCAGGATATTCATCTGTTATGGATCTACAAACAATTAATAAAAAAGCAATATTAATTCCTACACCTGGTCAGACTGAACAGGAATATATTGCCAGTCATCTGAAAAAAATGAAAATGTATTATTCAGTAGATCAGAAAAATTTTCGTCTTAAAACCTCAATATCAAATATGTCAGAATTTGATCCTGAAAAGAACTTTTCCTTAAATAACAAGCTTGATGAAGTGATAAAAAAATTACTCTCTGCTTAGGTCAGCAATCATTTTTACAATTCTCGGAATATCCTGATCAGGAATTTTTCCTTTACAAATATATCTTACTATCCTTTTCTTATCAACTATCACAATATTATAGGAGTCTTCTTTAAGATCCCATTGGTTTCTTAAGGTTGCCTCAGTATCAAAAAGGATGGTTGTATCATATTTTTTTGCTTTTTTCCCTGCAATTTTTTTAATCAGGAAATTTGGTTTCCATGTAGCTTTACAATCAACAATACCAAAACCTTTAAAACCCTCTCTAAGAAATGTTCCATCATCTGCAGCCACATCAATAACATCATTAAAGGCATCATTAAGATCAGATTCATCAGGATCAACATAGTTAATCTGTAAAACTTTTCCCTCCCATGATTTCATAGAAAACATTTTCTTGTCAACATCAGGGAAGGTCCATGGTGTTGCTTTATCCCCAACTTTCAATTGGGAAAATCCTAAAGAGGAAATTGCAAATAAGCCAATCAAAAATAAAAGTGTTTTTTTCATTTTAGTATAAGTTAATTAATACACATTCAATGTTTTGTAATTAATACTAAAGGTAAAGATAAAATATGTGGGGGAAAATAAAAATATGAATTAGCTAATAATTCTAAAATCCATTTGCTTTTTCTGTAAACTAACTCTTAATATTTCAATGCTCACACGGTCTCCAAGCTTATATTGTATGCCTGATCTTTTTGCTCTAATGCAAAAATTCTTTTTATCATATTCATAAAAATCACCATCAAGTTCACGCATTGAAACCATTCCTTCACATTTATTCTCAATAATTTCAACAAAAAATCCCCATTCAGAAACACCTGAAATAATTCCCTCAAACTGCTCCCCGGTTTTATCCTGCATAAATTCAATTTGCTTGTACTTTACAGAAGCCCGCTCGGCATTAGTTGCCTTTTCTTCCATATTTGACGAATGTTCACACTTATCTTCCAGGCTGTTTACATTTAGCTGTTTACCATCGTAAAGATAATTTTCCAACAGCCTATGCACCAAAATATCCGGATATCTTCTTATAGGTGATGTAAAATGAGTATAATGTTTGAATCCCAGTCCGTAATGCCCAATATTTAATGTCGAATACACCGCCTTTGCCATGGATCTTATAGCCATAATAGACAGAATATTTTTCTCTTCCTTCCCCTCAGCATCCTTCATTAGTTTATTAATTGATCTTGACAGATTCTGATTATTATCTAAATTTATTTTATAGCCAAATCGTCTGGCAATATTTGATAGCTCGGCTAATTTTTCCTGATCAGGCTTATCGTGAATTCTATAAACAAAAACCTTAGCCTTTTTGCCCTTTGACAATTTATTAATCTTCTCAGCAACACACTTATTAGCCAGTAACATAAACTCCTCAATCAGCCAGTTTGCCTCTCCTGTTTCTTTAAAAACAATTCTTGTTGGAAAGCCTTTCTCATCCAGAATAAATTTAACTTCATCACGATCAAAAGCAAATGCTCCCTTCTCCATTCGCTCTTTTCTGAATCTTGCAGCCAATCCATTAAGTACATTTATTTCATCAGAATAATCCCCATTACCACTTTCAATAATGTTTTGTACTTCATCATAGCAAAACCTTCTATTCGACTGAATAATTGTTCTCCCTATCCATTCCTTTTTAATGTTGCAATTCTTATCTATCTCAAATACTGCTGAATAGCATAGCTTTTCTTCATCAGCCCGTAACGAACATATTTCATTCGATAATCTTTCAGGTAACATAGGAACAACTCTGTCGGCAAGATATACTGATGTAGCTCTTTTATATGCCTCCTTATCGAGGATACTATTCTCCTCTACATAATAACTAACATCTGCTATATGAACCCCTACCTCCCATAAATCATTTTTCAGTTTTCTAATAAAATTAAAGCTGAGGAATACAAAAAGAGAAAAGACTTCAGGAACATTCTCACTTTTACTATTGACCCTGATGATGCAAAGGATTTTGATGATGCTATTTCTTTTAGAAAACTGAAAAATGATTTATGGGAGGTAGGGGTTCATATAGCAGATGTTAGTTATTATGTAGAGGAGAATAGTATCCTCGATAAGG
>PVBE010871953.1_pt1 | contig 10357 bp, 9 predicted proteins | sample 1631181 | NCBI WGS metagenome assembly PVBE01 (sample SAMN08397723, study PRJNA350692) | Marine metagenome, whole genome shotgun sequencing project. | isolation source: water | place: Pacific Ocean | collected 2012-04 | reverse complement strand
TATCGTCAACAAGTTCCGGGGCGATATTGCGCTGTTCGACGACGCCCACGCCATCATCTCCGAGCGCACCGGACTGGACAGTTTCGGCACCGTTCCGTTCTTCGACGCCGCCCGCCTGCTGCCCAGCGAAGACTCCCAGTCGCTGGTTGAGCCACAAAAGCCTGGCGGGGCCGGGGCGACAATCAAAATCGCCGTCCTCAGGCTGTCGCGCATCGCCAATTTCGACGATCTTGATCCGCTCTCAGCTGAGCCGGACGTAGAGGTGCGTATTGTCGAGCCGGGGTCCGCCGTGCCCGGCGATACGGACGTGATAATCATTCCGGGTTCAAAATCAACTTTGGCGGACCTGGCTCAAATCAAAACCCAGGGCTGGGATTTGGACATTACCGCCCACTACCGCCGTGGCGGGTGGGTGGTCGGATTGTGCGGCGGCTACCAGATTTTGGGCCGCCATGTCGCCGATCCGGATGGTATCGAGGGCCGGCCCGGCGAGGCCGAGGGCTTGGGCCTGCTCGATATCGAAACGATAATCAGCGGCGATAAGACGCTCTCGGAGTCCCGCGGAATTGATATTGATAGCGGCGAGGCCGTCAAGGGCTATGAAATGCATATCGGCGAGACCTCTGGGGCGGGCCTGGAACGACCTTGGCTGAGGCTGGAAGACTCGGTCTCAGGCGGTCGCGATGACGGCGCGGTATCATCCGACGGGCGGGTGCGGGGGACCTATCTGCACGGGGTGTTCGCCGCCGACGGCTTCCGCCACGGCTTTCTGGCCGGACTGAGGCCCGGGCGCCGGGAAGGCGTCGCCTACGGGGCGCAGGTCGAAGAAACCCTTGATGCGCTGGCGGCGCACCTGGAACAACACCTCGACCTGGATGCTCTTCTTGCGGCGTCCTCGCCGGTGGAACCGGGGATACGCGCTACAGGCTGAAGCGCAGCATGGCGATGGCCGCCACCCACATGGCGTTGATCAAACACGCGACGAAATAAAGATAAAGCGCCCGGCTGATGTCCTTAGGGCCGGCGTACGTTTTGCCGTCGCCGATCCACGGGTCGTTAACCGTTTGGCTGGCGTATTGGCGCGGCCCCGCCAGCGCCAGCCCCAAGGCTCCGGCCATTGCCCCTTCCGGCCAGCCGGCGTTGAGGGAGCGGTGAAACCAGGGATCGCGCAGCATCACCTTCAAGGCCTGCATCGGCTTGGCCGTCGGCACAAAGGCGCTGGCGAAGACGAAGAACAATCCGGCCAGCCTGGCCGGGATCAGGTTGAGCACGTCATCCAGGCACGCCGCCGTCATGCCGAAGGCGCGATAGCGCGGCGAACGGTAGCCTATCATGGAATCCATGGTATTAACCGCCTTGTAGACCAGCAGTCCCGGAAACCCGAACAGCACGTACCAGAACACAGGCGCTATGACGCCGTCGCCAAAATTTTCCGCCAGCGATTCGATGGCTGCCCTAGCCACTCCCGCGCCATCCAGGTGGCCCGGATCGCGTCCGACGATGTGGGCGACGGCCTGTCTACCGTCCTCGACGCTTTGACGCAAGCCACGGGCGACGGCGCTGACGTGATCATAAAGCCCGCGCGCCGACAGCAGCGACACCAGGCCTAAGAACTCGACGATCCAGCCCAACGGATGATTGAGGCTCAGCCAGGCCACGGCGAGGCCCAAGCCAAAGGCCATGCCGACAACCACGACAACAACAAAAGCGCCGCGAAAGGCGCGGTCCACTTCGGCGCGGTCCTTGCGGTTGAGCTTGCGGTCGAAAAAACCGATGACGTCGCCGATGATCCGGACCGGATGGCGCACCGCCTTGAACACCAGCTTGGCCTCGCCGATATAGGCTTCGACGATAAGCGCCAGCAACAAAAGCACCAGTGGGTCGAACCCGCCCTTGGCCGTCATTCCGAAAATCAACATAAACTAGACAATCGCCGCTCGCGCCTGACCCCGTCAATGAAAATGACCCGTTGGGGCAAGAGTGTGCTTTTAATAGCTTTAAAATTCTTTATGATCGCGGGGCCTGACACGATCGCCCGGAGGCAATGACCAGGCGGTCCCGGCATGGAACTGTAACGACAACGCTCGAAGGCAAGGACCAGGCGTAATGACAGACAAGACCGCCGTCATGATCTGCGGCCACGGCAGCCGTGATGATGGGGCCATCGAACAATTCAACAAACTGGCGGGGCATTTTTCCGAACGGCTGCCCGATTTCGACGTCGAAAGCGGATTTCTCGAATTCGCCACGCCGGTGATCAGAACCGGACTCGATAAGTTGAAGGAACGCGGCGCGAACCGCATCGTCTGCATTCCGGGAATGCTGTTCGCCGCAGGCCATGTAAAAAACGACCTGCCGTCCGAGGTCAACAATTTCAGCGCCGAAAACCCGGATATCGAAATGATTTTCGCCAGCGATCTGGGCATCGACAAACGCCTGCTGGAAGCCGCCCGGCAAAGGATCGAGGCGGCGGAGAAGGAAGCCAAAGGAGACGCGACGCGGGCCGAAACCCTATTGATGGTGGTCGGGCGCGGTACCAACGACTCCGACGCCAATTCCAACGTGTGCAAGGTCGCGCGCATGTTGTGGGAAGGCATGGGCTTCGGCTGGGCCGAGGTCAGCTATTCCGGCGTCGCCTTTCCGCTCGTCGATGCCGGGCTGGAACGCGCGGTGAAGCTGGGCTACCGACGTATCATCGTGTTTCCCTATTTCCTGTTCACCGGCATTCTGGTGGGCCGCATCTACGATTGGGCCGACGCGGCGGCGGCCGTCCATCCGGAGATCGAATTCATAAATGCGTCCTACCTCAACGATCATGACCTGCTGATTGACACCTTCGTCGACCGGGTGACCGAGGCCCTGGACGGCGACAACGCCATGAACTGCGCGCTTTGCAAGTACCGCGAACAGATCATTGGTTTCGAGGACGACATCGGCGCGCCCCAGGTCGGCCACCACCACCATGTCCGGGGCATCGGCACCGACGGCCACGGGGCCCATGACCACGGCCTGGTGCACGGGCACGATCATCATCACCACGACACCGAATCCGGCGACAAGCGTTAAGCCCGGGCGAAGTGGCATCGATGTTCGATTACATCCGCGTTCCGGCGGAAATTTATGAAAAATCCTTCGCCACCGTGCGGGCGGAAACCGACCTCGCCGGGCTCGACGGAGCCGAGGCGGATGTCGCCGTACGCCTGATCCACGCCTGCGGCCAGCCGGATATCGCCAAGGATCTGGTTTTCGCCCCAGGCGCTGTATCGGTTGGCCGCGCTGCACTGGCCGATGGCGCGTCCGTGCTGGTGGACGCGGAAATGGTTGCCCACGGCATCATCGGTGATCGTTTATCCGCAAAAAACGAAATTGTTTGTACCCTTAACGACGACGGCGTTCGCGCGGCGGCGGCGACCGGAAAAACCACCCGTTCGGCGGCGGCGGTTGATTTGTGGCTGGATAGGCTGGACGGAGCCGTAATCGCCATCGGCAACGCGCCGACGGCCTTGTTTCGGCTGCTGGAACTTTTGCAGTCGGGCGCGCCGCGTCCGGCGGTGATTTGCGGCTTTGCCGTAGGCTTTGTTGGCGCGGCGGAATCCAAGGCCGCCCTGATTGAATGCGCATCGGAATGGAACATTCCCTTTATTACGCTGAAAGGACGCCTCGGCGGCAGCGCCTTGGCGGCGGCTTGTATCAATGCCCTGGCAGGTGAACATGAGTGAAAAATGGATCACCGTCGTCGGTATAAGCGAAGACGGCCTCGATGGTCTGACGCCTCGGGTCCGGACGGTGGTGGAGTCGGCAGATGTTTTGCTCGGCGGCGAACGCCATTTGTCAAAAGTGCCTGAGGGCGCGGAAATCCGCATCGATTGGAGCGACGGCTTCGAGGCGGCGTTCGACGCCCTGGAGCAACATTCGGGCAAGCGGGTTGTGGTCTTGGCGTCGGGCGATCCGCTCAATTTCGGCGTCGGCAACAATGTCATCCGGCGTTTCGGCACGGGGCCGGTGACCATCCTGCCGGCCCCCGGCGCCTTCAGTCTGGCCGCCGCCCGCATGGGCTGGCCGCTGGCCGATGTGAGGTGTCTCACCGTGCACGGCCGGGCGCTGGAGGCGGTCAATCTGCATCTGGTGGATGGACAGCGACTGTTGATTCTGAGCCGCGACGGGGCAACTCCCGGCGAACTGGCGGCGCTGCTGACGAAGCGGGGTTTCGGTCCGAGCGCGCTGACAGTGCTGGCCAACATGGGCGCGGAGGACACGCGCCAGGATGCCACGGCGGCCGATTGGAGCCACGCGCCGGGGACCGATCTCAACACCATCGCCGTCAAGTGCCGGGCCGGGGACGATTGCCGGCGTGGGGCCTGGTCGCGCGCGCCGGGGTTGCCCGATGACGTGTTCGAGCACGACGGCCAGATCACCAAACGCGAAGTCCGCGCCGCCACCCTGGCGCGTCTCGCGCCGTTGCCGGGACGAGTGCTGTGGGACGTCGGCGCGGGCGCGGGTTCGATCGCCATCGAATGGCTGCGGTGCGAGCCATCGGCGAAAGCCATTGCCTTCGAGCGCGATCCGGTTAGGGCGGCGCGAATCGCCCTGAATGCGGAAAATCTCGGCGTACCTTCCTTAAAAATCATCGAAGGCGAGGCGCCGGAAGTTTTATCGGACATTGAACCCGCCCCCGACGTGGTGTTCGTCGGCGGCGGCGTCTCCGTGCCTAGGTTGCTGGAGGCCTGCTGGCGGGCTATTTCCAGCCGTGGGCGGCTGGTCGCCAATGCGGTTACAGTGGAGGCGGAGCAAGCTTTGTTACAGTTTCATAATGAATTTGGCGGCGATATCGTGCGCCTCGCCATCAGCCGCGCCCAATCGATGGGGGCCTCGGAAAACTTGACGGTTATAAAACCTATGATGACGGTCACGCAACTTGTTATGGAAAAGGAGTGATATGACCGACCGACGCGGCATGCTGTATGGAGTGGGCATCGGCCCCGGTGATCCGGAGCTGATAACCTTGAAGGCGCTCAAGGTGCTGCAATCGGTTCCCGTCGTCGCCTATCCGGCGCCTGAAAGCGGCGACAGTTTGGCGCGGTCGATCGCCGCGCCGCACCTGAAAGAAGACCAGACCGAAATCGTCATCCGCACGCCGATGACGCCGGGCAACTTCCCGGCCGACGATGTCTATGACCGCTATGCGGCGGAAATCTCCGGCCATCTGGATGCCGGTCGCGATGTCGCCGTGTTGTGCGAGGGCGACCCGTTTCTCTACGGCTCATTCATGTACATGTACCAGCGTTTGGCCGGCGATTACCGGGCCGAAGTGGTACCCGGCGTGTCGTCCTTGGGCACCGTCGCCGCCGTCGCCGGGCGGCCTTTGGTGTCGCGCAACCAGGTGCTGAGTATCCTCCCCGCGCCGATGGATGAGGCGGAACTGGCGCGCCGCCTTTCCGAGACCGACGCTGCCGCGATCATGAAGGTGGGCCGCCATTTGGAAAAGGTGAAACGCGTGCTGGGCCGCCTGGGGCTCGATAAAGGTGCGATCTATGTGGAACACGCTTCCATGCCCAATGAGAAAATTCTCCGTTTAAACGAAGTGACCGACGCCGCGCCGTATTTTTCCATGGTGTTGGTGTGTCCCGGTGAAAGAGGCGGGGCGTGAGCGCAAAAAAGGCGATCCCCCAAGGCGCGGCCCTGGTGGTGCTGGGACCGGGCGGACTGGCCTTGGCGGAGCGCCTGAAAAGCACGCTGCCGGGATCGGATATCCACGGATTGCAGGGCCGGGCCGACGCGGCCGGCGTGGTGTTTACGGAGACGGCGGCCCATGTCGCCGGGCTGTTTGGTTCCGGGCGTCCCATTGTCGGCATTTGCGCGTCGGGCATCCTGATTCGCGCCCTCGCCGGGTCGTTGTCGGACAAATTGAGCGAGCCCCCCGTCGTCGCCGTGGCCGAAGATGGCTCCACCATCGTTCCCCTGTTGGGCGGACACCGGGGCGCCAACCGGCTGGCCCTGGCCATTGCCGACGTGACCGGCGGCCATGCCGCGATAACCACGGCGGGCGATGCCGCTCTGGGGCTGGCGCTGGACGATCCGCCGCCCGGCTGGCGCGTCGCCAACCCCGGCAAGGCCAAGGCGATCATCCAAACCCTGCTGGCCGGCGGCCCGGTGTCGCTTGTCATCGAGGCCGGGGATGGATCCTGGATCAGCGGGTCGGCCGCGGTTTTTTCCGAAAACGCATCCGTCGCGATCTGCGTCACCGACCGGGCGCTATCGGATCCCGGTGATGATTTGATACTGCACCCGCCCGTGCTGGCGCTGGGGGTGGGATGCGAGAGGGGCACGGACGCCGCCGAGGTAATGGATCTTTGCCAGACGGCGTTGCGCGACGCCGGTCTGGCGGCGGAAGCGGTGGCCTGCGTGGTGTCTCTGGACCTGAAATCAGACGAGGCTGCCGTCCATGCGCTGGCCGATCATCTCGGCGTTCCGGCGCGCTTCTTCCCGACAGAAATACTGGAGGCCGAGACGCCGCGTCTCGCCAATCCATCGGATGTGGTGTTTGCCGAGGTCGGTTGTCACGGCGTTGCCGAGGGTGCGGCGCTGGCCTCGGCCGGTTTGGGCGGAGACCTTGTGGTAGAAAAGAAAAAATCCACCCGCGCTACTTGCGCTATTGCCCGCGCGCCGGACTCCATCGACCCTAAAACATTGGGCCATGGGCGAGGCGCATTGACCATTGTCGGCATCGGCCCCGGCGCCGCCGATTGGCGCACGCCCGAAGCGACGGCGGCGCTGATCTCGGCGGACGACGTGGTCGGCTACGGCCTGTATCTGGATTTAATCGAAGACCTGATCGACGGTACGCCCCGCCATTCGTCGGATCTGGGCCGCGAAGAAGACCGCGCGCGCAAGGCGCTGGACCTGGCCGCTTCGGGCCGCCGGGTGGCGCTGGTGTCTTCGGGCGACGCCGGGATCTACGGCCTGGCGACGCTGGTGTATGAGCTTTTTGAGCGCGGCGGCAACCCCGCCTGGAACCGAATCGAGGTCACCGTTGCGCCGGGGATTTCGGCGTTGCAGGCCGCCGCCGCGCGCATCGGCGCGCCCTTGGGGCACGATTTTTGCGCCATTTCCCTGTCCGATCTTTTAACCCCGCCCGAGGACATAGAACACCGCCTGCGTGCCGCTGCGGACGCTGACTTCGTCGTCGCCCTTTACAATCCGGTATCGAAACGACGCAGGAAATTATTGGCTCGCGCCCGCGATTTGCTGCTTGGAAGCCGCCCGCCCGAAACCCCGGTGATCCTGGCCCGCAATCTCGGGCGTGCGGATGAAGAGGTCCGAGTCATTTTTCTCGCCGACCTGGACGTGGATATGGTCGACATGCTGACGCTGGTGATGGTCGGATCATCCCAATCGTGCGCCTTCGAAACCACCGCCGGCGTCCGCGTCTATACGCCACGCGGCTACGAAACCAAAGCAATTGATAAGTCTGGGAAGGGGGATATGGGGATGAAGGGAGATAAGGGAATACTTGATGCTTGATTCAATAGACAAGCTTACAGAAAAAATTATCGATGCCATCATTCAAGTGCACCAGGCTCTTGGCCCAGGGTTTCTTGAAAGCATTTTTCAACGGGCGCTTTTGATTGAATTGAAAAAACGCGATCTATACGTGGAATCAGAAAAAGAAATAGAGGTTTTATATGAAAACCAACTAGTCGGTCGCCACCGCCTAGATATCGTTGCGGATGAAAAGGTGATCGTCGAATTGAAAACGGTTGAGGCCTTGAGCAAAGCCCACTATGCCCAGGTACGTTCTTATCTTAAGGCGAGTGAGTTAAAGGTTGCCCTGCTGGTTAATTTTGCAAAAGAAAAAGCTGATTTCAGGAGGATTGAAAATGCATAATCCCCTTATCTCCTTTTATCCACCTATCTCCTTTTATGGACGTTTCCAAAGTGTAACGAATGGAAGAACCCAGCCATGACCGTGCATTTTATCGGCGCCGGGCCGGGTGCCAAGGATCTGATCACGGTGCGCGGGTTGAACTTGATTCGCGCCTGTCCGGTGGTGCTCTACGCCGGATCGTTGGTGCCGCCTGAGATCGTCGCCGAGGCCCCGAAGGATGCGCGCGTCATCGACACCGCGCCGATGCATCTCGACGAAATCATCGCCGAAATGGAAGCGGCGCACAGCAAAGGTCACGATGTCGCCCGCGTTCATTCCGGCGACCCGTCCTTGTATGGCGCCATCGCCGAACAGATGCGCCGCCTCGATGATTTGGACATTGACTACGACGTGACTCCGGGCGTTTCGTCCTACGCGGCGGCGGCCGCCGCTCTGGGCGCGGAACTGACTCTGCCCGACGTCAGCCAGACGGTGATTCTGACCCGCACCTCGGTGCGCAGTTCCGACATGCCGGACGGTGAGGACCTCAAGACCTTGGGCGCCAGCGGGGCGACCCTGGCCATTCACTTGTCGGTCAACAATCTGGCCGGCGTGATCCGCGACCTTGTGCCCAACTATGGCGAAGACTGCCCCGTCGTCGTCGCCTACCGGGTCAGCTGGCCGGACGAGCAAATCCTCCGGGGCACCCTCGGCGACATCCGGGGCAAGGTCAAAGCCGCCGGCATTACCCGAACGGCGTTGATCCTGGTCGGCAGGGTCCTCGGCCAGGCCGACTTCGACGACAGCCGGCTTTACGCCGCCGACCACCACCACGTGCTGCGGCCGAAGGACAAACGCAAAATTTAAACCTGTCCCTCGATCCAGGCATAAGCCTCGTCCACGGTTTCGGCTACCGGGCCAGGTTCGGTTGGCGGGCGGCGGATGAGGACGATCTTCACCCCGGCCTCGGCGGCGGCGAATATCTTGGCCTCTGTGGCGTCGCCGCCGGCGTTTTTGGCGATCAGCGCGTCGATCTTGTGTTCGGCCAGGAGCGCGCGTTCGTCTTCCAGCGTATAAGGCGGCCCGCCGGTGACGACCTGACAGGAAGCCAGCGGCAGCGGGGTTTCGGGCTCGTCGATCAGGCGCACCAGGAACCACATGTCCTTGAGCCCGGAAAATGCTTCCAGCCCCCGGATGCCGGTGGTCAGGAATGTCCGCTTGGCGAACCGGGGCAGACAGTCACGGGCGGCCTTGAAATCATCGACCTCAAGCCATTGCGCCGATGGTGGAATGCGCCACCCGGCGCGCATCAATTGCAGGCGCGGGACGCCGCCATCCTGGGCATCGCCGCAGGCGGTGGCGGCATGGGCGGAAATGGTCGGACTGAACGGATGGGTGGCGTCGACAACCAGATCGACGGCGTTCTCGGCCAGATAACCCATCATCCCCTGGACGCCGCCAAAACCGCCTGTGCGCACGTCACCGGTCAGGTTTGGGGAAGTCGTCCTCCGCCCGGCCAGGGACGTGGTCACCCGCACCCGCTTGCCGATCATCAGACAGACGCGCCTGGCCAGTTCGCGGGCTTCGCCGGTGCCGCCCAAAATCAGCAGATGCTTAACCATGACCCTCGCCGCTTTGCCCGACGCGCTCCGCGTTGCGGTCAATCACCATGACATCGACATCGATATCCCCCGACAGCGCCGCCATCGCCGCCTCGCGGGCCTGCCGGGCGATCAGGTCGCCCAGCGCCAACCCTTGTTTCCCGGCCATTTCCAACACTTCGCCCGCCGTATTGGCGGCTTCGGCCTTGGCGACGGCGTCAGGGTCGGCGCCGAGGGAGGCGAGCATCCCGGCCAGAGCCTGCATATCGATCCGGGAGCGAGACGAATGCATGTCCATGGCCCCTTGCGCCAGCTTGGTCAGTTTGCCGACACCGCCGGCGATGGTCAGCCGTTCGACCGGGTGTTTACGCAGGTACTTGAGCAGACCGCCGGCGAAATCGCCCATGTCGATCAGCTGGGTGTCCTGTAAGCCGAGGATTTTCCGCGCCGCGGCTTCCGAGGTCGATCCTGTGACCGCCGCGATATGGCTAAGGCCGCCCGCCCGCGCCACATCGACGCCGCGGTGAATGGAATGAATCCAGGCCGAGCACGAATATGGAATGACGACCCCCGTGGTGCCCAACACCGACAGCCCGCCCTGGATGCCGAGCCGTCCGTTCAGGGTTTTTTCCGCCAGGGTCTCCCCGCCGGGAATGGAAACGGTAATGGCGACGGCAGGGCTCTCGCTGCCGTATTTACGGGAAAGGTCTTCGATTACGCCTTGCATCATCTTTCGCGGGGTGGGGTTGATGGCGGGCTCGCCGACGTCCAGCGCGAGGCCCGGCCGGGTCACCGTGCCGACGCCCGGACCGGCCCGGAAGACGATGCCGCTGCCGGCCGGGCCGTGCCGCAAGGTGGCTAACACCAGTGCCCCGTGGGTGACGTCGGGGTC
>PVBE011878942.1_pt1 | contig 10358 bp, 6 predicted proteins | sample 1631181 | NCBI WGS metagenome assembly PVBE01 (sample SAMN08397723, study PRJNA350692) | Marine metagenome, whole genome shotgun sequencing project. | isolation source: water | place: Pacific Ocean | collected 2012-04 | reverse complement strand
GTTTTTGGATAGACGGTGCAGCAGTGGCAGCGCGAAGGCGGCCGTCTTGCCGGTGCCCGTCTGGGCGACGCCTAAAAGGTCACGTCCCTCCAGCAATGACGGGATGGACTTACTTTGGATGGGTGTTGGGGTTGTATAGCCTTCGTCCTGGATGGCGCGAAGGATGGGCTGGGCCAATTTGAGGCCAGCGAAATCAGTCATGTGTTATTGTTCTTTCTTGTAATAAAAAATTTTTACCTATCGCCCCTTTCGCGGGACGGCGGGTATGCATGCACAATGCAGGCTCTGTCGACACGGCGTAACTTCGCCCAATGGAATACCCAAGGGGATAGCGGTGGCCAGTCTAACGAAACGCCTAAAAATATCTGTGAAAACGTTGCCGTTTTAAACTTTCTGTCCCGGCGCGCCCGAAGGTTGCAGGGTCGGCGAGCGATCAATAATTGACTTAAAAGGTGTGCCGCTGGAGCTGCTAATGCGCCCCTGGTGCAGATAAGTCAAGTGAATTCGAATTAATTTAATTCACCCGAGAAAACGAATAATCTTTTCCGGCAACTCTTTTCGCTCCCTAATATTGGGTTCAGCCATTATACTTTTGGTCTAAATCTTGGTCTCAGGTAATTTGCCAACCGCTCCATGCAGGAATTTAAAAAAGAGATAGAACGGGGAAGAGCCCTCCATCGGCAGGGCAAACTAAAAGAAGCCATGGCCATTTACCGCGAGGTCATTGGCCAAATTCCGGCCCATCCCGAAGCCCGCCATCTCTATGGCGTGGCTCTTTTGCAGTCCGGTGATCACCAGCGCGCCGAAGAGGAATTGCGCCAAGCCATCGCCGAGAAAAAAGACGATCCCAATTACTTCAACAATCTTGCCAGTGCGGTAGCAGCTGGGGAACGTCCGGAAGAAGCTCTGGACATATTGGAAACGGCGTTGTCCCTCGACAGGGCTCACGTACCGTCCCTATCCGGAAAAGGCAGCCTGTTGTTGTCTATTGGCAACCTGAAAGATGCCGAAACTGTTTACCGTTCATTGGTTGAAATCGAACCGGAAAATCTGTTGGCGTTGAATAATCTAGCGATAATCCTGGCCCGCACCAACCGGCCGGAGGAGGCCGTTGAATTGTTTCAACGTTGTGCTGAAGGTCCTAATGCCATGGCGGAAGTTTTTTCAAATTTAGCGCGGACACTCGAGATATTGAATAAATCAGAGGAATCCCGCGCTGCCTGTGAAGAAGCGCTCAAGCGGGACCCGGATCTGGTGGATGCCAAGTTGGTGAAGTGCCGTCTGTTGCGGCGAGACGAGAAGTTTGAAGAGGCCAGGGCGGTCTATGAAGATGTTCTGGCGAAGCCGCTGCCCGATGGCGAACGGGCCAGTGTCTTTTATCATTTTGGTCAGGTGCTTGACCGGCTGGGCGATGCCGAAGCGGCTTACGATGCCTTCGCCAAGGGTAATGAGTTGACATCGACGCTGCCGGGCTTCGACGCCTGCGATCCGGAACGCTATCTGGATCGGGTGAGAAGAAACCGACGTTGGTTTGACCGGGAAAAAATAACCCGTCTGGCGCTCGACCCGGAGCCGGCGATTGCGCCACCGGTTTTTTTCGTCAGCTTTCCCCGTTCTGGCACCACTTTGATGGAGCAAATCCTGGCCGCCCACCCGTCCATCGTGACGACTAGCGAAAGATCGCCTCTTGAGCATATGCGGCAGTTGGTGGTCGAGCGAACAGGTAAATCCGGGCCCTTCCCGGACCTGCTCGATACCTGGACGCCGCGTGACCTGTCGGAGATACGTGACGCTTTTTGGGTGGATGCGAAGCAGCGGCTTGAATTGAAGTCTGATCTGATCATGGTGGACAAAACGCCACTCAATATCGGCGAGCTTGGGTTCGCCAATATTCTATTCCCCACGGGCAAAGCAATCGTCGCCCTGCGCGATCCCCGGGACGTCTGTCTAAGCTGCTTCATGCAGAATTTCGGCGCCAGCGACGCCATGTCGAATTTCCTCACGTACCAACAGTCGGCCCGTGCCTACAACGAAGTCATGGAACTCTGGCTGCATTACCGGGATAGCCTTACCATGCCGGTTTTCGAATACCGCTACGAAGAACTGGTACAGGAATTTTCAGAAATTATCGGCGGTGTCCTTGAATTCCTGGGTCTGCCCTGGACCGAAGAGATAGAGTGGTACCGGGAAAAGGCGCAGGACCGGTTTATTCCGACGCCCAGTTACCGGGACGTAACGTCTGAGCTCTATACGCGGGCCTGCGGCCGGTGGTCGCGCTATGAGCAGTCGATTGGCGATAGCCTGGCGGATTTGTCCGCCATCGCCGGCCGTCTGGGCTATGAGAGCTGAAGCGGGGCTGGGGTTCCGCACGCCTTGATTAGTTTCGGTTAATTCCCAGGCGTTTATCCGTGCTGTCGGCTTCTTCACGCACCAGTAACAGCGCGCCGGCGATGATGATGGCGGAGCCGACTCAGACCCAGAAACCGGCTAACTCGGTGAAAAAGAAATAGCCGAGCGCCGTCGCCTCGGCCAGCGGTACCAGGGTGAGGGCACAGAACCAGCTGATCATGGCGGTGACGTAAATGGCGCTCCGGAGAATATGTATCTTGAGGCGCTTGGCGCGCAGCTGGTCAGGTCGGAGCGCACAAACAACGGTGCTAGGCGATGAGGCTGAACAGGTTGCGGAAAAAAACGATCTCCACCGGGTGCGTGCCTTTGCGCCCGGCGATCTTGACCACCGCATCCCGCCAGTAGGACCATGGATACGATAATCAGAACAATTCCCTGCCCTGTAGGGAGAAGGAGAAGACGCCAGAGTTCAAGAGCGTTCGATCAGCTTCAAGGACAGGGAATTAATGCAATAGCGAAGTCCGGTCGGCGCCGGGCCGTCGGGAAAGACGTGCCCCAGGTGACCGTCGCAGGTGGCACAGAGGGCTTCCGTCCGCGCCATGCCAAAACCGTGGTCTTCGTCGATGGCGACGGCATCATCGCCAATGGGCTGATAATAGCTGGGCCAGCCAGTGCCCGAATCAAATTTATGGTCCGACGAAAAAAGTTCCGCCCCACAGCCGGCGCAGACATAGGTGCCTGCCGTCTTGCTGTCGTTATATTCGCCGGTGAAAGGCCGCTCGGTGCCCTTTTTTCGGATGACTTGGTATTGTTTGGGCGACAGCTGTTCCCGCCACTCCGCTTCGGTCTTGGTGACTTTTTCCCGCATTTCTTCCCACCATTTTTGTGTTTTTATCAACCAAGCTTACTCTTGGCTTGCGGAAAGGCAATACCAACACTTTTATTCTGGGGGCTTGTCAAAACGCCACAGAAAAAGCTAATCAAAATCATGGTACACGTTAGAAAAAAATCTCATCGAGACACCGGCCTGTTTGGGCCTTTCCCCCTGACCGAGGAGAGCATTACGGCAAACGTGATCGACCGCGCCGACCAATGGATGATCGGCGCCTTCGCCCTGGGCAAAATTGTTGGGGGGGAGATGACAGAAGACCGGGGTAGAAAGAAATTCACCGTCCAGGCTGCGGGCCGCTCCGACCATGACATTGCGGCGGCGTTAAAGGATTATGTTGGCCAGTTTGATGCGTTCAAGTTCCATACCTACGCCTCCACCCGCCGTGCCTTCGAAAAAGAATGCCAGCTCTTTCACCAGTTCAAACTGGCTGAAAAAATGGACCACCCCGCGCCCCCGGAGAACACCAAATTCAAATGCCCCGACGCGCTCTGTCCGCTGGGGGATTGAGGGGAGTAGGGGAGGAGTGAGGAAAAAAGGAGACCTAACCTCTCCGCCGCTTCTTTTTCTTTTTATTCATCTTGGCGCCGCCGAACTGTTGCATTTTTTTCTGGGGCATGCGGTCCGGGCCACTTCCCAGGTAGGCCTGTTCTGCGGCCACCTTGGAAACCCCGGGTTTGGCGAGACCCAGTTCCACCGCTTCGAGGCGGCGGATTTCATCCCGCAACCGGGCGGCTTCCTCGAATTCAAGGTTGGCGGCGGCGTCTTTCATGCGTGTCGAAAGGTCGTCGATATGGGTCTGATAATTATGACCCACCAGTTCCGTCTCTCCTGAGATACCCGTATCGACGGTTACGTAATCCATTTCGTGGACACTATCCAGCACATCGGCGATGCCCTTTTTGACCGATTCGGGCGTAATGCCGTGCTCTTCGTTGTAGGCCTGTTGCTTGGCGCGGCGGCGGTTGGTTTCGCCGATGGCGTATTCCATGGAATCGGTCATCTTATCGGCATAAAGAATGACCCGGCCATCCACGTTACGGGCCGCTCGTCCGATGGTCTGGACCAGCGACGTCTTGGAGCGCAGAAAACCTTCCTTGTCGGCGTCCAGGATAGCCACCAGGGCGCATTCGGGGATATCCAAGCCCTCCCGCAGCAGGTTTATGCCGATGAGGATATCAAAAGCGCCAAGCCGGAGATCGCGGATGATCTCGATCCTCTCCAGGGTATCGATATCGGAATGGAGATAGCGGACGCGGATACCGGCCTCGTGCATGAACTCGGTGAGATCCTCGGCCATGCGTTTGGTGAGCGTCGTTACCAGGGCGCGCTGGCCGTTGGCGGCAATGTCCCGGCACTCGGCCAGCAAGTCGTCCACCTGTGAGGCTACCGGGCGGACAATACAGGGGGGGTCAATGAGGCCGGTAGGCCGCACCACCTGTTCGACAAAACTGCCGCCGGTCTGTTCCAGCTCCCACGGGCCCGGCGTCGCCGAGACATAGATGGTCTGGGGCCGGAAGTGATTCCATTCCTCAAACTTCAAAGGCCGGTTGTCGATGCACGACGGCAGGCGGAAACCGAAGTCGGTAAGGGTCGATTTGCGGGCATAGTCGCCCCGGTACATGCCGCCCAATTGCGGCACCGTGACGTGGCACTCGTCCACCACGATGAGGGAATTTTCCGGCAAATACTCAAATAATGTCGGGGGCGGCTCTCCGGGATTGCGGCCGGTCAGGTAGCGGGAATAGTTCTCGATACCGGAACAATGGCCGGTGGTCTCCAGCATCTCCAGATCGAAGGTGGTACGCTCCTCGATGCGTTGGGCTTCCAGCAGCTTGCCCTCTTTTTCGAACGCGGCGATGCGCTCCTTGAGCTCCGCTTTGATTTTCGGGATCGCCTGCTGCAGCGTTGGCCTTGGCGTGACGTAGTGGCTAGCGGGATAGACGGTAACCTGTTCCAGGGCGGTGACTTTTTCGCCGGTCAGGGGATCGATCTCCCAGATGGCTTCCAGCTCATCGCCGAACAATGACAGCCGCCAGGCCCGATCTTCCAGGTGCGAGGGAAAGATTTCCACCACATCGCCCCGAACCCGGAACGTACCCCGGTAAAAAGCCATGTCGTTACGGGCGTATTGCAGCGCAACCAGACGTTTCAGAAGCGTGTTGCGCTCCACCTGCTGGCCCGGTTCAAGCTTTTCTGTCATCTGGGCGTAGGTTTCGACCCCGCCGATACCGTAAATGCAGGAGACGCTGGAGACGATGATCACATCATTGGATTCCAACAACGCCCTGGTTGCCGAATGACGCATGCGGTCGATCTGCTCGTTGATGGAGGCGTCTTTCTCAATATAGGTATCGGTGCGGGGGATGTAGGCTTCCGGTTGGTAATAATCGTAATAGGAAACGAAATACTCCACTTGATTGTTGGGAAAAAACACCTTCATTTCGCCGTACAGCTGAGCCGCCAGGGTCTTGTTGGGGGCCAGAACAAGGGTCGGCCGATTCACCGCCTGGATAGCATGGGCAATGGTGAAGGTTTTGCCCGACCCGGTAACGCCCAGCAGCACCTGATCCATTTCGCCGCTATTGAGGCCGGCCACCAGTTCGGTGATGGCCTGGGGCTGATCGCCGGCCGGATCGAACGGCGACACCACTTTCATGGCGGCGCTTCCCGTATTTATCGGGCGTTTTTCCGGGGTAAAGAGGGCTGTTTCCCGCATATCCCTATTATCGTTCACTGAATTTCATTGGCAATCCTTACATCCGAATTCGGCAAAAATAAATCCAATAACGGCAACGTGATGAAAATACTTACATTATACTAATTAAAACTTCTTGACTAAGTGTTGAATATGGCCTTGATTATGTCATGGAAAGAGACTGATCAGCATTAATATGGTGGTCAGTCGAAACCGGTATTGGGCCGCTAGAAACTCAAGTCGTCCTCTGGATGAATTGGGATGGCCCTTGAGATGGAAGTGCGGCGATACCCCCCCCTCGTCGTGCTACCTAGCTAGCGGGAGAAGCGGCGCATGGGGCAGCTGTTTCTCCCGTTAGAAATTTGGGCTCTAGAATCTCTCTTAAATAACCTCCTATTGTAGCCGTTGGTTTTTAACCTCCCGGGTATTGCAAGCGATTGGGATGGGGCGTAGGGTGCTGCCGTTTTCGGCGGGGTTCATCGTGATTCCCCGTCTGGATAACTAGTTAACAGATTAAGAATAAAATGGAAGAACCGTGGCATTCATCGCATCCCGTTTAAATCGTATCAATCCGTCTCCGACCATGGCGGTAACCCAGCGGGCCGCCGAATTGAAAGCCGAGGGCCGCGATGTCATCGGACTTGGCGCCGGCGAGCCGGATTTTGATACACCCGACCATATCAAGGAAGCGGCCACGGCGGCGATGAAGGCGGGTATGACCAAATATACGGCGGCCCCCGGTACCATCGAACTGCGGGAAGCGATTTGCGCTAAGTTCGAACGGGACAACGGGCTGTTCTATACGCCGGACCAGATTCAGGTAGCCTGCGGCGGTAAGCACAGCATCTATAACGCCTTTATGGCGTCCGTCGAAGAGGGGGATGAGGTCATCATTGCGGCGCCCTATTGGGTGTCTTATCCGGATATCGTGCTGCTGGCCGAGGGGACGCCGGTTATCATTCCCTGCAGCCATGAAAATAAATTCAAAATGCAGCCCGATGAGCTGGAAACGGCAATCACGCCGAAAACCAAATGGCTGATCATGAATTCGCCGTCCAACCCGACCGGGTCTGCCTATACCAAGGCTGAATTGAAGGCGCTGGCAGATGTCCTCATACGCCATCCCCAGGTCTGGGTCATGACCGATGATATATATGAACACGTAGTCTATGGCGAATTTGAATTCGCCACAATCGCCCAGGTTGAACCAGATTTGAAGGACCGGACCCTGACCTTGAATGGCCTATCCAAAGCTTACAGCATGACCGGCTGGCGGGTCGGCTATGTGGGCGGCCCGGTGGAGTTGATCAAGGCTATGAATAAGATTCAATCCCAGAGCATTTCGCATACCAGCTCGATTTCCCAGGCGGCCGGCGTGGCCGCGCTCAACGGTCCCCAGGACTTCATCGCCGACAATGCCGCAATGTTCAAAGACCGCCGCGATCTGGTGGTTTCCATGCTCAACCAGGCGGACGGCATCGACTGCCTGAAGCCGGAAGGGGCGTTTTATGTCTATCCTTCCTGCGCTGGCATAATCGGCCGGAAGACGTCCGACGGCAAAGTTCTGGAATCTGATGGCGACGTGGCCGCTTACCTGCTGGAAGCGGAAGGCGTTGCCGTGGTGTTCGGCGAGGCTTTCGGCCTGTCGCCGTTTTTCCGTATTTCCTACGCTACTTCAACGGAACTGCTGACTGAGGCCTGTACCCGGATTCAACGGGCCTGCGGGTTGCTCTCCTAAAAAATTGTTCTGGAGAATAACTTCGGGGTCTTCGCTTAGAATATCTCCAATCTAGTAGGATTTTTTTTCGATTTTTCTTGAATCCCGGTTCCAGGGAGTTAACCTCTACGTTTGAGGGCTGGGGTCCCCTTCCAGCCGTATTTCAGGTAACCCGATTTACGGCTGGGGCCGGGCTGCTGCCAGCCTAAATTAAAAAAGTTGTTACCATGAGTAACCTCACCGGGAGTATTAAAAGTGGCCTCTAAAAAACCATCGGCGCCCCGTTGCGCCGTTATCGTCGGATCCTATCTCAGCGGTAAGACAACCCTCCTCGAAAGCATCCTTCACACCTGCGGCGCGACCAACCGCAAAGGCAGTGTTCCCGACGGTAATACGGTCGGTGATTCGGCGCCGGAATCAAGGGCGCGGCAGATGAGTGTCGAAATGAATATCGCCACGGCTGACTATCTGGGGGAAGAGTGGACCTTTATCGACTGCCCGGGGTCGGTCGAACTCCAGCAGGAAGCGCTGGGAGCCGCCGTCATCGCCGATACGGCCATTGTCGTCTGCGAACCGGGTGCTGATAAGGCGCTTGCCGTAACCCGGTTGATGAAGGAGCTGGATGAGATGGCGACGCCGTATTTGATCTTCATCAACAAGATGGATGCTGCTGAATCGCATGTTAAGGAAACCCTTGAGGCCTTGCAGGGTATGACGGACCGGCCTTTGGTTCTGCGTGAAATTCCGATTAGGGATGGCGATGCGGTGACCGGCCACGTCGATCTGGTAAGCGAGCGCGCCTACAAATGGAAGGACGGCGACTCATCAGATCTGATCGAAATCCCGGAAAATGAGACCGGCCGCGAGCAGGAGGAACGCACTGTTCTTCTCGAAACGCTGGCCGATTTTAACGATGAACTGCTGGAGCAGTTGCTGGAAGACGTCGTGCCCGGCAATGAAGAGGTCTATCAAAATCTCACGAATGATCTTCAGGAAGGCGCCATTGTACCGGTGTTCTTCGGCTCGGCTGAACACGAAAACGGCATCAAGCGTCTGTTGAAGGCGCTGCGCCACGAAACGCCGGAACCCTCGGCGACGGCGGAGCGGGTCGGTATCAGTTCTTCCGGCGACGCTCTTGCCCAGGTATTCAAGACCCAAAACGGGGCGCAATCGGGCAAGCTGTCCATGGTCCGCGTATGGCGGGGAGAGATTGGCGACAGCGCAAACCTCAACAGCGACCGGGTCAGTGGCATATTCAAGATGCTGGGGTCACAGCAGAATAAGGTCATCAAGGCCGTCGTCGGCGAAGTGGTCGGTTTGGGGCGCCTGGAACACGCTAAAACAGGTGATGTACTATCGCCTTCAGGTAATGATTCCGCTGCCCCCTGGATCGCGGCCAAAAAACCCGTTTATACCTTGGCCGTGCATGCCAAGAAACGGGATGACGAAGTAAAAATGGCGTCGGCCATGACTAAAATTCTCGAAGAGGACCCGTCGCTTATTTATGAACCCAATCCGGACACCGGCGAACAGGTGCTGCGCGGCCAGGGGGAAACTCATTTGCGGATCGCCCTGGAGCGTCTGCACAACCGCAACAAGATTGAGGTGGAAGCCCATCTGCCGCAGGTCGCCTATATGGAATCGATCCGCAAACCTGTTTCACAGCATGCCCGGCATAAAAAGCAATCGGGTGGCCATGGACAATTTGGCGACGTGCATGTTGAGATCAAACCGCTGCCGCGGGGCTCCGGATTCCAATTCAGCGATTCCGTCAAGGGCGGCGTCGTACCAAAAAATTATATTCCAGCGGTGGAATATGGCGTCAAAGATTACCTGTCGAGAGGCCCGCTCGGATTTCCGGTGGTCGATGTTGGTGTCGAGTTAACCGACGGGCAGCATCACGCGGTGGACAGCTCCGACCAGGCTTTTAAGATGGCAGGCAATCTGGCGATGCGGGAAGGCATGCCGAAATGTTCACCGGTACTGCTCGAACCCATCTTCCAGATCGAAGTATCCGTTCCCCAGGAGTTCACCTCCCGGGTGCAGCGGTTGGTCAGCGGGCGGCGGGGGCAGATACTGGGCTTTGAGCCTAAAGACGGCTGGAAAGGCTGGGACGAGGTTTCCGCTCATATGCCCGAATCGGAAACCCTAGATATGATCAATGAACTGCGCTCCTTGACCCAGGGTACGGCGTCATTCAACTGGGAATTCGAACGGCTGCAGGAATTCACCGGTAAGGAAGCGGAGCAAGTTGTAACGACGCGGGCGGAAGCTCACTAAATCATCTTTAGACCGGTGCCAGCGACCTTGATCAAGTGACGGAAGAATTATATGCCATTCGAACAATGGCTCATGAGACATTAAGCCCTGGGGCGGCTGTTAGTGCAACGATGGCCATTGCGAAGCTTCATGGATTGCTCGTCAATAAGAAGCAAGATGTCACACAAGATAGAGAAAGGAAATTAACTGATACTGAATTGGCTTTGCGAGTTGCCGGTATTCTTGGATCGGATTTAATTGAAGGTGAAAATAGATCACGCTGACATTACCCTAGTCTTTTGAATGAACACTCAAAGGTTTTGCCAATAATTTTGTTCGTAACGCCATGTCCGATCTACCCCCGGAAGATGCTATGAGGCTGAAGGATGCTACATGCTGCATGATGCTCCTTCTTAGTTTCACTGTTAATCTGAAGGAGCGGTACG